>Ga0180435_10001422_pt1 | contig 24948 bp, 19 predicted proteins | sample SS_ome_3_FD_132467 | JGI IMG/M metagenome (GOLD analysis project Ga0180435, IMG submission 132467) | Hypersaline lake sediment archaeal communities from the Salton Sea, California, USA - SS_3_S_1 metaG | ecosystem: Environmental > Aquatic > Non-marine Saline and Alkaline > Hypersaline >... | reverse complement strand
TATTTGAGTCGGTCCTGTTCTCCATGCTGGCGTGGGGAGCTGCTGCAATATTGGCTACATTGGGCCTCAGGTTGTTTGAAGATCTGCTGGGCATTGTAATTTCTCCTGCCTATTTCAATGCCAGTATTGGGTTGGGTATGGTCGTGTCTCTTCTCCTTGTTGGTCTTGCCTCAGGATTTTATCCTGCTGTGCAGGTAGCTTCCGGCATTTTGGTCAGAAAACATGGGGTTGACAGAACAGGCATGGTGTTTCAGCGTAATCTGAGACAGATTTTTGTGGGGAGCCAGTTCATTCTTTCCATAGCACTGACAATCTCCGGACTTGTTATATTCAGGCAGGCAAATTATATGAAAAATTTCGATTCAGGTTATGCCACCGGCAATTGTGTGGAGTTTTCATTTTCGCCCCAAAGTGATACGATAGCAGGCGCCATAAGGGATTGGCTGGACGGACAACCTGCTGTCCAAGGGTTCAGCTTTGCAGGCAGTTCGCCCGTACATCTGACGATACTCAACACCATACAGGATGTTGAATGGGAGGGACTGGAAGAGGAGGCACATATTTCCGTCTTTCAAATTGTTACTGATCAGGAATACCTCCGGGTTTTTGATATCCCTGTTATAAAAGGGAGATTCTTTTCACCACTGGACGAACATGCAAACCGCATTGTAATCAACGGGAAGTTTGCAACATTGATGGGTATGGATGATCCGGTCGGCCAGGTGATCAGCAGGGGGAATACTCAATATGAAATCATTGGCGTTGTAAAGGATTTTAATTTCCAGCATCTCTCCAACGAGGTAGGTCCTTTGCTATTTTTTTTCAATAGATCCGGAAGGCGTTTGTTTGTAAATTTCAATTCAAATGCAAATGCAGCTTCTGCGATTGAAACCATTCAGAAAAAATTGTCTGACATTTCGGGCAGGCCAGTAAATAAAAGTTTTATTCGTGAAAAGCGGGATCAACTTTACACCGGAGAATCGCAAATGCTTGCTGCGACCCTGTTTTTTTCGGTGTTGAGTATTCTTCTTTCCAGTCTTGGACTTGTTGGATTGGTGAGCCACAGCGCAACTGAGAAGACCAAAGAAATTGCAGTCAGGAAGGTATTTGGAGCAGATTACATTCGCATCATGCAACATCAACTATGGACCATGTTAAAGATGTTCCTGCCCGCCGTGTTCCTGGGTGGTGCACTGGCATGGTTCATCATGACAAAATGGTTGGAAAACTATGCCTACAGAAGCGGAATAGAGGGTTGGGTATTTGTTTTGGGTCCGGGAATGATCTTTGTGTTCGCGCTCATTTCAATTGGCTTTCAAATATGGAAGGCGAGCAGACAAGTGCCTGCCATTTCACTAAAACACCAATGAAATAATGATGGTGTCGAAAGAGAAGTGTATTTCGGGATCATTGGTTGTAGCTGGTTCAGCTATGATCTCATGGTCAGCAATTCCTATAAAGCATAATTCCATACCTTTGCGCTATGAACAAAGAAGATATCCGGGAATATTGTCTTTCTAAACCCGCGGCCACAGAGGGACTCCCTTTCAATGATACTGCCTTGGTGTTTAAAGTGATGAATAAGATGTTTGCGGTGCTGGATCTTTCGGAACAAGAACGCGGTCTGACATTGAAATGTGATCCTGAAAGGGCGATTCAGCTTCGGGAAGAACACGCGGAAGTAACGCCGGCCTGGCATTTCAACAAAGAAAACTGGAACGGCATCGATATTCGTGGCGGTATAGGGAGGCGGGAGTTGGAGCAATGGATCGATCACTCCTATGACCTGATTGTGAGCAGTCTGCCCAAAAAACTGCAAGCGGAGCTGAAGAGGTATGAATAGGAGGATTCCGTGCAGCTGACAGGAAGTTGCCTGTAAAAGCTGTTATATGGATTCCATGCAGCTGACCGGAAGTTGTCCGTAAAGGCTGTTATATGGATTCCATGCAGCTGACCGGAAGTTGTCCGTAAAGGCTGTTATACCACCATCAAATTGCATCCCCGCACTTCTGCCTGGTCAAAGCGGCCGGTGACTTCGAATGAACCATCGGTATGCACCCTTCCCACATCCCCGGCGGCGATGAAGCTGCACGACCAGAGGTTGGCGAGGTCGATCACGTTGATGCCCCCTGAGCGTCCCGGTGGCAGCAGCGTAAGCGGATCATATAGGTCCCGGGTGACTACCCGCATCCAGGGAGGCGGATGGAAGCGTTTCCCGTCTTTTGCATATGCCTGCGAGAGCAGTTCTGTCATCCCGTATTCTGAATGAATCTCGTGTGTCAAGAAGGCTCCTTTCAGGATTGCGTGCAGCTCTTCGCGGATCATCTCCTCCCTGCGTCCTTTCATGCCGCCGGTTTCCATAACGGTAATGTTTGGTGTCAGCTTTACCGGATATTTTTCGGCCAGGTCGAGCAGGGCAAAGCTGACCCCCAGCAGCAGGGTGGGATGCCCATCCTTTGCTCTTTTTTGCAGCACGGCAGCCAAACCTGCCAGGTCTTCCAGGTAAAACCCGCTGTCGGAATCACGGCTCAGCCTGATAAGGTGGTCCATCATATAGACCAGCGAGGAGTGCTGACGTTCAAGGTAGGAAGGGAGCAGTGCCAGGATGCAAAGGTCTTCGGGTTTCCCATAGCTGGCAGAAAATGTCCGCAGAAAACTCTCCCTGTAGATTTTCTCCGATACCAGGAAGTGCCGGCTGGGGACCTGCCCGGTGGTTCCACTGCTTTCAAAGCGCATTTCCGGTTCATGGTTGCCAGTGATCACCTGGTGGGATTTGAAAAGTTCGATGGGGAGGAACGGGATTTCGACGGGTGTGTTTACCCTTGCATGGTCCACTCCCATGTGAGAAAGGAATGCTGCATAAGTAAGGTTCTCAATTGCCTGCAGGTGAAAGATCTCCATGGCAAGCGCCTCGAATTCTTGTTCGCCATTTATGCTGAATATGCGCTGCTCAAGTTCCTGCATACTGCAAATATATCATCTTTAAACATAAAATGTGTCGTCTGGAATCCTTCCGTGATTGCAGGATATTCATTACTTTTAAAGACCTATTTTTGCAACCCCTCATGTGAAGGTGCATGACAGTTCCACTTTCAGGAAGCAGCTTGCAATCTTACACCCTCCATGAGTTAACAATGAAAAAACCCAACAAATGAGAAAAAAATCGATCAGACGGATCATCTGGGTCCTGGTCATCGGGATCTTTGCTGTGGCCCTGGTATTCATATGGCCGCGCTTACCGATCATCACCGCGTTTGCCGCCAAAGGCATGTGCTCAAGTGTTTTTCTTGCTGAAAAGGATCCGGCATCGGTGGAGGCCGAGGATCTTTCCTTCTTTCCCATCAGCCTGGCGAAGTCGAAGATCGACTATAATGAGAAGTCTGTGACCTCCACCGTTCTCGGAATTGCAAAGCGCAAGGCGGTATACCGCGACGGACTGGGCGCTGTATTGGTCCTGGATACCCCTGAAGAGGTATTGATAGCCCAGTCGTTCGAAATCCCTGAGCCGGGATACCGCCAGGATACGGTTCCCTGGCCCCTCGGTGATGTTGTCGAAGGTTACCCTGTGGACGGGCTCGATTATGCATCCCTGCAGACCATCATCGATACGTCGTTCGACAGGTCGGGTGCGGAACCGGTTAAAAAGACACTTGGCCTTGCGGTCGTATACGACGGAAAGCTTGTTGCCGAAAAATACCATGGGGAGTACGATATGTATACAAAATTCCATGGGTGGTCCATGACCAAAAGCATCACGGGGGCGCTCGCAGGCGTGTTGGTGGACCAGGGCAGACTCACCCTCAAGGCACCGACCGGCATTCCCGAATGGGAGGCTGATGAGCGGAACGAGATCACCACGGAGGATGTGATCAGGATGAGCACCGGGCTGGACTGGTTCGAAAACTATTTCACCATCTCCGATGCCACCGTGATGCTGATGCAGAGTGCCGATATGTTCGATCACATCACCTCCTGCGAGCTGGCCCATGAGCCGGGTTCGGTATGGAACTACTCCTCGGGGGATGCCAATTTGCTGTCGGGGATCATCCGGCAGGAAATCAACAACGACGAGACATACCATGCCTTTGCATACGAAGCACTTTTTCACCGCATTGGTATGCTGAACACCACGGTGGAGACCGATGCGTCCGGACTCTTCGTTGCCTCCTCCTACAGCTACGGAACGGTGCGTGACTGGGCCAGGTTCGGGATGCTGTTTCTGAATGAAGGGGTATTTGCAGGGGATACGGTGCTTTCGAAGGAATGGGTCGAATTTATGAAGACCGAAGCTCCTGCTTCCGATGGTGCCTATGCCGGCACCTTCTGGCTGATGGAACCCAATCCGCTGTATGCCCTGAAGGATGTTCCTGAAGATGTGTTCTTTGCCGATGGTTTCCTTGGACAGCGGGTCTATATCATCCCGTCGAGGAAACTGGTGGTGGTTCGAATGGGGTATGGCCTGTCCGGCTTCAGCATGAACGATTTTCTGAGGGAGGTGATAGGCGTATTGCCAGCCGGAAGTTGACAAACGTATTGCCAGCCGGCAGGATGCTGATCGCGGCACTGAACATGATGGGAATCTTAAATCAATGAAAGAGGCTGCCCCGGTCTTGCGAGACAGCCTCCTGTATTCAATTGGATGGTCCTTTTTTTTTACCCCTTGATTGCCTTGATGCCGGGAAGTTCCTTGCCTTCGATATACTCCAGCATGGCTCCGCCGCCGGTGGATACATAGCTGACCTTGTCGGCCAGTCCGAACTTGTTCACGGCTGCCACGGAGTCACCACCACCCACAAGGCTGAAGGCTCCTTTTGCGGTTGATTCCGCGATGGCCCTGGCGATGGCGACCGTTCCCTTCTGGAAGTTGGGCATTTCGAACACGCCTGCCGGTCCGTTCCAGAGGATGGTATTGGATTTCATGATCACGTCGGAGAACAGCTTGATGGTTTCTTCGCCGATGTCCAGCCCCATATACCCCTCTTTTCCTTCCAGGATGGGAGTATTCAACGTGTTGGCTTCATTGTTGAAATCATCTGCCAGTACCTGGTCGACAGGCAGCACCAGGTTGACACCTTTGGCTTTTGCTTTCTTCATAACCTCGAGGGCGAGGTCCAGTTTGTCTTCCTCGCACAATGAATTGCCGATCTCTCCGCCCTGGGCCTTGATAAAGGTGTAGGTCATTCCCCCCGCGATGATCAGGTTGTCCACGCCGTCGAGCAGGTTCTCAATCACCTGGATCTTATCAGAAACCTTGGCACCGCCCATAATCGCGGTGAAGGGAGACTGGGATTCCTTCAGTACCTTGTCCATTGCTTCGAGCTCTTTGTTGATCAGGAACCCGAACATTTTTGCATCTTCCTCAAAAAAGTCGGCAATCACGGCAGTTGAGGCATGTGCCCGGTGTGCTGTTCCGAAGGCATCATTCACGTAAACATCGGCATAACCGGCGAGTTTTTCAGCAAATTCCCTGGTTGCTTTTTGTTCCTCGGGTGTTTTCACCTTGTCCTCAGCTGAGTAGAACCTGAGGTTTTCCAGCAGCAGTACTTCGCCCGGTTGCAGCGCTTTGGATTTCGTCCGGGCTGCTTCACCGATGCAGTCATCGGCAAACTGTACCTCCATGCCCAGGTGGTCGGACAGTGCCGGAACCACGTGTTTGAGGGAGAATTTCTCCTGCGGTTCGCCCTTTGGTCTTCCGAGGTGGGACATCAGGATGGCTGATCCGCCATCGCCAATAATTTTTTGAATGGTTGGCAGTGCGCCGCGGATCCGGTTGTCGTCCGTTACATTGAACTGGTCGTCGAGGGGTACGTTGAAGTCGACCCGAACGATTGCTTTTTTGCCGTCAAAATTGTAGTTATCAATGGTTTGCATAATGAATTGTTTATGTGATTGATGTTCAAATCTTACAGGAACAGCAAAGGTACTATTTATGCAGTAAAGTTCAAATGCTGAATTTTACTAAATTTGTCGGATACAAATTCACAAAACCCGTATGCAATTCAAGGAGGTACTCGGACAGGAGCAGGCAAAGACCCGGCTGATCAAATCTGTAAAGGATCAGCGGATCAGTCATGCCCAGATGTTCTTCGGTCCGCCCGGAACCGGGAAGCTGCCGCTTGCAATTGCCTATGCGCAGTACATTTGCTGTACATCTCCAAAGGAAGATGATTCCTGTGGAGGTTGTCCCTCCTGCATCAAGTTCGCAAAACTGGCACATCCCGACCTGCATTTTGTTTTCCCGGTGGTGAATCTCAAGCATGCAGGCAGCAAGACGGTCAGTGATGACTTCATTGGGAGGTGGCGGGAGACAGTGATTGCGCATCCCTACATTTCTGAGCACCAGTGGTATGAGGTCATGGGGGCAGAGAACAAGCAGGGATTCATCAGCCGCAGTGAAAGCAATGCCGTATTGCGGAAGCTCAGTCTGAAATCCTATGAGTCGGAGTTCAAGGTGCTGGTTGTGTGGCTGGCAGAAAAGATGAATGCCCCGGCAGCCAACAGCCTCTTGAAACTGCTGGAAGAACCGCCTCAGAAAACCATATTCCTGCTGGTATCGGAAAACACCGATCTCATTCTCCCGACCATCCTGAGCCGCACCCAGATGATCAGGATTCCTCCGCTCGACCCGCAGAGTATCCGGGAAGGGTTGCAGCAGCGTTATCCCGGCAAGGAAGACATGGTACAGGACGTGATCCGCAGGTCGAACGGCAATTACAGCACCGCGGTCCGGTTGATGGAGTCTGATGAGCTGGACAGTGAGCATTTCGAGGAATTTGTCTTCCTGATGCGCAAGTGTTACATGCGGGAGATCATCGAGATCCAGAAGTGGACCGAACGGATCGCCGGCTGGGGCAGGGAGCGGCTGAAAATGTTCCTTACCTATGGCCTTCGGCTGATCCGTGAGAATTTCATGCTGAACCTGCAGCAGGAGGAGATCACCTTTATGAGCCGGAAGGAGAGTGAATTCTCCCGTAAATTTTCCGCGTTCATTCACCAGGGAAATGTATTCGGCATGGCCCGTGAATTTGAGCGCGCCATTGATCATATCGAGGCCAACGGGCAGGCAAAAATCGTGTTACTTGACCTCGCCATAAAGAACATCCTTTTGCTAAAACAGAAACCGTAGTCCGCTCCCGCTCTCATTCCCGCTCTCATTCCCGCTCACACTCTTGCGCACACGCTCCCTCTCCATTTCCCACGCTCCCGGGTGCTCCAGATATGAGGATCACCTTTCCCCCGCTCCCGGGTGCCCAGGGCATTTGCGCTCTCCTTCTCCCTCTCCTTCCCTGCTTTCTATTTTCGCCGTAAATAATTACCTTTGTACGACCGGCAAAATGCCGGGAGTGATAGAAAGCAGCTTATGGAAAGCATGATCGCACGTGGGTGTTGTTCAGGGAAACAGCAGGAAGTAGTAAACGACAACAGTGATCGTTTGGAGTATTACTTTGACAAATGCGCGAAACTGGATTCATTCAACTGGCTGAGGGAACTGACGGATGATTTTGATATCCCGGATATTGTTGAGGTCAGGTTCAAGAACACCCGGAAAGAGATATACAGGAATGTGAACGGCCTCAGGCTCAAGCGCGGCGACTTTGTTGCGGTAGAGGCTTCACCCGGTCATGATATAGGCATTATTACCCTGGCGGGTGAGATCGTTGAGAAGCAACTCGACAGAACCAAGTTTGATCCCCGTATTGATGAATTGCGGAAGGTATACCGCAAGGCGAAACCAGCTGATATTGACAAATGGAAAGAAGCCATCCAGCTGGAACATGAGACCATGCTAAAAGCGCGGTCCATTGCCGAGGAACTGCGCCTGGACATGAAAATAGGGGATGTGGAGTACCAGGGTGACCGCACCAAGGCGATCTTTTACTATATCGCAGATGAACGTGTTGATTTCCGTCAGCTCATCAGGGTATTGGCAGATACATTCCGGATCCGCATCGAAATGCGTCAGATAGGGGCGCGGCAGGAGGCCGGCAGGATTGGTGGCATTGGCACCTGCGGAAGGGAACTGTGCTGTTCCACCTTCATTACCAATTTTGTATCGGTTTCCACGCAGGCCGCTCGCGTACAGGAAGTGGCGCTGAATCCCACCAAACTGGCCGGACAATGTGGTAAACTGAAATGCTGCCTCAATTACGAGGTGGACAGCTATGCGGATGCAAGGAAGGATTTTCCGGACCGGAACATTTACCTGAAAATTGCCGGGGGAAGGGCCATGCACCAGAAAACCGATGTGTATCGCGGCGTGATGTGGTACTCGCTGGATGTCGAACGGGGCGCTGCCACGCTTGTGCCGGTTCCCGTTGAACGTGTGCGGGAGATCATTGCACTGAACCGGAAGGATGTTTTCCCCGATACCCTGCTGGATGCCTACCAGGTGACAGAGGCAAAACCACCGTCGGCGTATTCTGACGTGGTCGGACAGGAAAGTATCACCAGGTTTGAACAGAAAAACAAAGAACGCAAACGAGGTCGCGGCCGTCGTAAACCCGGATCACAACGCAGAAAGAAATGAGAAAACTGGTCCCCGCATTCGCGTTCTTCATCCTTCCCGTCCTGTTCCTTGGCTCCTGCGACCGGAACCTGGTCTACGATGAATTTGTCAGGATCGACGACAGTACCTGGCACTGGGATGACCCGGCTGCTTTCACCTTTGAGGTGGAAGACACTGCGGGTTTTCACGACATCCTGATCCAGCTGCGCCATTCCACCGATTACCCGCTCAGTAACCTGTACATGTTTGTGCATGTGGAAGGTCCGTCGGGGCAGGAGTTGACCGACACCATCAATTTCATTTTGGCGGAGAACAGCGGAAAATGGATCGGGAGTGGCATCGGGAACCTCCGTGCGATCGGATACCTGTACAGGAGAAATACAGTGTTCCCGCAGCAGGGGGAGTACAATGTCACCATTGAGCAGGCCATGCGACTCCCGGAAGTCCCGGTTTCGGAAATTGGAGTGCGGGTCGAAAAAGTAAATCCGTAAAACGTATCGTCTTGAGTAAGAACAAGCTCCGGAAATTTGCCGAGATGGAGACCTTCGAAAGGGTTTTTCAACCCGAATTCGAAGAGGTGTTCAACAGGGATTTCCGTCTGAAGGGCCAATGGGCCGGATCAGTATTTGACAATGACCATCCTGTGCTGCTGGAACTCGGTTGTGGAAAGGGCGAGTATACCATCGGACTGGCCGAACGATATCCCGGGAAGAATTTCATTGGTGTGGATATCAAGGGCGCACGCATCTGGAAGGGGGCGAAGACCGCCAATGAGCGTTCCCTGGAAAATGTGGCCTTTCTCCGGACGCGCATCGAATTGATCGAATCTTTCTTTGGTCCGGACGAAGTGGATGAGATCTGGATCACCTTCCCGGATCCGCAGCTAAAACGCCGCCGCAACAAGAAAAGACTCACCGGGCCCCGGTTCCTGAACCGCTACAGGACTTTCCTTAAGGACCACGGGATTGTTCACCTGAAAACGGACAACGACGTGATGTTCAGGTACACCGCGCAACTTGCCCGGCAGAACGGATTGGAGATCCTTGCAGAGACGGACGATTTGTACCAATCGGAGATCCTCGATGAACTGCTTTCCATCCAGACCACCTACGAAAAGCAATTCCTCTCGGAGGGATCCAGCATCAATTATATCGCCTTCAGGCTTCCCCGGAATACTGTTATCAGAGACCTTCCCGAAGACGATGACCATGAAGAATGACACAGGCTTCTTTGAACGGGTTTACGAGGTGGTAAAGCAGATCCCTCCCGGCCGCGTAACCTCCTATGGCGCCATTGCCAGGTATGTGGGTTCCCCGCAGGCTTCCCGGATGGTTGGCTGGGCCATGAACCAGTCGCATGCTTCCCCCGAATTCATCCCGGCCCATCGGGTGGTCAACCGCAATGGTATGCTCACCGGGAAGCACCATTTCGACGGCCCCGATGTGATGGCTGAACTGCTCGAAAACGAAGGGGTCAGGGTGGTCGACGACCAGGTACAGGATTTCAGGGAGAAATTCTGGGATCCACGCACCGAATCAGGTTTATAAAGATTAAATCTAAATAAAAAATTTGGCTATCTTTGCAGGAGAAACGGAGGAAGTATGAGTTTAACAAAAGAGCAGGTATTGCAGGCACTTAAGCGTGTTGTGCATCCCGAATCAAGAAAAAACATCGTGGAACTGGGGATGGTTGAAAATCTTTCCGTTGAAGGCAAGGAAGTCAGGTTTGCCCTGAAATTCGGCCGTCCCAACGATCCATTTATTGCATCCATTAAGAAATCCTGTGTGAGCGCCATCGAGTCCCAGCTGGGAGAGGATGTGAAGATCCGCGGGAACATCGGGACCAATGTTCCGGAGCGTCCAGCGGCAAAAGAGGTGTTGCCCGGAGTGAAGAACATCATTGCTGTTGCATCCGGCAAAGGCGGTGTGGGAAAATCCACTGTAGCGGTGAACCTCGCGGTGGGACTGAAAAACCAGGGGTACAAGGTGGGACTGCTGGATGCGGATGTATACGGTCCGTCGGTTCCCAAGATGTTCGACATGGAGGATGCCCGTCCGAATGGAAAGACAGAAGATGGAACGGAATGGATTGTTCCCATCGAGAAGTATGGAATCAAACTTTTATCGGTAGGCTTTTTCGTGAAGCCCGAGGATGCGCTGGTCTGGAGGGGACCCATGGCCACCAGCGCCCTCAAGCAGCTGATTTCCCAGGGTGACTGGGGAGAACTGGATTACCTGGTGCTGGACCTGCCTCCCGGAACGGGGGATGTGCACCTGACCATTGTCCAGGAATTGCCGGTAACCGGCGCCATTATTGTGAGTACCCCGCAGGAAGTGGCACTGGCCGATGTGATCAAGGGGATCAGTATGTTCACGGGCGACAAGATCAATGTCCCCGTATTGGGGCTGGTCGAGAACATGGCCTGGTTCACACCTGAGGAGTTGCCGGAGAACAAGTACTATATTTTCGGCAGGGAAGGTTGCAGGCAGCTGGCAGAAAAACTGGGCGTTGAGTTGCTGGGACAGATTCCTATTGTCCAGGGCATCTGTGAGTCGGGTGACCAGGGGGTTCCCGTGGCAGTGGATAAGGAATCTGTCATGGGCAGGACCTTTGGTGAGCTGGCAATGAAGGTGGCAGCTGCCACAGAGAAAAGAAACAAGGAGATGGCTCCCACCAAAAAAGTGGAGATCACCCAGAAGTAAGTATTCGCAGATAGTTTCCAAACGAATTATTAAGCAAAGCAATGGAAGACAAAAGAAGTCGTGTTGAGGCAGCACTCGAGAAGATCCGGCCTTACCTGGTGGCAGATGGGGGTAATATTGAGCTGGTGGAAGTGACCGATGACAATGTGGTGAAAGTGCAGCTGACCGGCGCATGCCACGGATGCCCCTTCAGCCTGCAGACCCTGAAGGCCGGTGTGGAAATAGCCGTAAAGAAGGAAGTTCCTGAAATTGTTGAAGTTGTGGATATCAATGCCTAGTTTGAGGTCTGCCGCAAAAGCACAGTGGACAGACACGAAAAACAAATTCCGGGGCAGCAATAGTTGCTCCTTTCACTTGCAAGCCATATTTTTGCTGTCCGGGCAAAATATATGAACATAAACTTAGTTAGTATACTAAGATAAACCTGATAAACACTTGTCTCTGCGCAGAAATCCACATATCTGGCTGCTCCTGGCACTGGTCACGGGGTTGTTGACCGCATCCTGCAGTGTTGAAAAAAACACTGCTGCGACGCGCAATTTTCATAACCTGACCTCACATTACAATATTTTTTTCAACGCCAATGAGAGTTACAAGCAGGGCCTGGAACGCGCCGGGGAATCTTTTGTGGACGATTACACTGCCATTCTGCCCCTTTTCTTTTATGAGGATGAATCGGTGCAGCAGTCTGTAACCCCACAGATGAAAACAGCGATCGATAAATGTACCAAGGTCATCACCTTCCATTCGATCACTGCAAAGCCCAAGATCAAGCAGGGAAAGCAATCGGAAAAAGACAAGGCGTTTTACGAAAAGAACGAGTACAACAAATGGGTGGATGACAGCTATTTGCTTATTGGCAAAAGCTACATGCAGCAGGGGGAATTCTTCATGGCTGCAGAATCTTTCAAGCATGTACTCAAGACCTACCCTGGTGAAGATGCCTACTACCTGGCCATGGCCTGGCTGGTGCGTGCATACAATGCCATCGGGAACATGGATGCTTCAGGGGACCTGATCGTGTCCCTGAAAGATGTGGATGCGTTCCCGAAAAAACATGAAGAAGTACTCTATAGCAGCCTGGCAGATTATCACATGAAACAGGAGGAGTATGAGGAAGCTGCGGAATACCTGGCGCAGGCACTGGATACCCGGCCGAAGAAAAGCAGGAGAATCCGCTATACCTATATCCTGGCGCAATTGCTGAACGAGACAGGCGAAAGTGAGGCTGCCATCAGGAATTTCAGGAAGGTGATCAGGATGAATCCGCCTTATGTCAAGGCTTTTAATGCCAAGGTAAGCATGGCTTCGGCATTCCAGGCAGGGGCGTCGAACAGCGAGGAAATCAAAAAATTGCTGAATAAGATGCTGAAGGATCCCAAGAATGATGAGTTCCGGGACCAGATTTATTTTGCACTGGCAAACATTTACATGGAAGAGGGGGACAGGGAGCAGGCCATCGATTATTACCACCTTTCGGTCACCAGCAGTGTGCAGAACAATTACCAGAAGGGACAATCGTGCCTGACCCTGGCAGAAATCTATTACAATGAACCCCGGTATACGCTTTCCGCGGCCTATTACGATACGGCCGTGAACCTGCTGGAAAGTGACTACCCGGACTACCGGACCCTCCAGGTACGGTCGAGGAGCCTCAATCATTTGGTGACCAATATCCATACATACGAGCTGCAGGATAGTGTCCAGGTGCTGGCCGCCATGCCCGAGAGTGAGCGGAATGCCAAGATTGACGTGATCATCGAACAGGTAAGGAAAGAAGAGGAGGAGGCCAGGCAACGGGAACAACAGGCCATGCAGGATATGCAGTTCAACCGGTCGGCCATGTACCAGGACCAGGCAGGAAATCTATCCGGTTCCGGCACAGGACAGCAGGGGGGAAGATGGTATTTCTATAACCTCAATGCAAAGAGCTTTGGTCAGCCAGAATTCCGCATGAAATGGGGCGAAAGGAAACTGGAGGATAACTGGCGCAGGCGCAACAGGCAGACCGTCACCGACCTGCTGGATGAAGGAGGTGCCGAGGACGTGGCGCTTGCAGACAGCGCAGCCGGGATAATCATTGATAACAAATCCAGGGAATTCTATATGCGGGACATCCCGCTGTCTGATTCAGCAATGGCCGTTTCAGACTCCTTGCTGGAAGAGGCACTGTACAATATGGGGATGATCTACAGGGACGACCTGCTGGATTATGAAAAAGCCATCGAGTCACTGGAAGAGCTGGTGGAAAGGTATTCCGACGGTGCATACACCATGGCATCCTATTACTACCTGCATGATTTGTACAACGCTGTGCAGCAACCCTCACGCGCTACATATTACAAGGAACAGCTCAGCCGGAAATACCCCGAAAGTCACATGACCATGTTGCTTACCAATCCCAATTACATCAGGGAACTGGAAGCGGAGCAGCAGCAACTGGAGAATTTTTACGCGGATGTATACAGCGATTACAGGAACAACAGGTACACAGAGGTGATCAGGAAAGCAGCGCGCGGCATCAGTGAACATTCCGGTGAGAAGGACCTCCTGGTGCGCTTGTCTTACCTGAAGGCTATGTCAACGGGAGCTGTGCACGGCAAGGAAGCAATGAAGTCCGAACTCGATTCGATCGTTGCCTGGTATCCCGATACCGAGATTGCCGCTGAGGCCCGTGAGATCATCGATTATATGTATGTCGCATTCCCGGAAGTGAAGGAAGCGGATCAGGCCAGGGAAGCAGTCGAACTCTACACTTACGACCCCGAAGCAGCACACCTGTTTCTCCTGGCAGTGAAAAAGGGCCTGAACCTGAACCTTGTGAATTTTAATTTGTTGAACTACAACCTGGACAACTTCAATACCTATGACCTGGTCATTGAGCTGAAAAACCTGGGTGTAGACTATAACCTCCTTCATGTGAAGGAATTTGCCAATAACCAGGGTGTCAGAAGGTATGCCGACAAGGTCAGTGATGACATTGTGCAGATCATGGGTGAGATACCCGAAGATGACTACGAAATTGTCCTGATATCAAGGGAAAATTATAACAAGCTGCTGGAAGCGAAGGAGTTCAAGCCCTATCTTTTGTTCTACAGGCAAAATTACGTACAATAATGTCAAAACCAATCAGGATCCTCTGGACCGATGATGAAATCGACCTGTTGAAACCCTACATCCTTTTCCTGGAAGAGAAAGGATACGAGGTGTCAACTGCCAGCAATGGCGAGGAGGCGCTGGACCTGGTTGCAGCCGAAAGCTACAATTTGATCTTCCTGGACGAGAACATGCCGGGACTGAGCGGACTGGAGACCCTGGAGCGCATCAAGAACATATCTCCCTCCGTACCGGTGATTATGATCACCAAATCGGAAGAGGAGGACATCATGGATGAGGCCATCGGAAGCAAGATTGCCGATTACCTGATCAAACCGGTGAATCCCAAGCAGATCCTGCTGACCATCAAAAAGCACATCGACACCCGCAGGCTGGTGACCCGCAAGACCACTTCGGCCTACCAGGTACAGTTCAGCCAGATTGGTTCCCTGATCAATTCTGCAAATTCCTTCGAAGACTGGGTAAGTATATACAAGAAGCTGGTGTTCTGGGAGCAGGAACTCGAGGAATCGGATGAGACAGGCATGAACCAGGTACTCTCCATGCAGTGGTCCGAGGCCAACAGCGAGTTTACACGTTTCATAAGAAACAATTACAGGAACTGGTTCAGTGGGGAAGACAAAGACAGGCCCGTCCTTTCCCCGCAGGTATTCGCAAAGACGGTTTTTCCACTCCTGGAAAAAGGCAAGGTGGCGGTGCTGGTGATCGATAACCTGAGGTATGACCAGTGGAAACTTATTGAACAGGAGATCAACGACCTGTTCAGGGTGGAAGAGGAAATGATCTTCTGCAGTATCCTGCCCACAGCGACGCAGTATGCCCGGAACGCCATGTTTGCCGGACTGATGCCTGCTGAGATCAAAAAGCTGATGCCGGAATACTGGATCGAGGAGGAGGATGAGGAGAGCAAAAACCTCTTTGAAACCGAATTACTGGGAGCCCAGATGCAACGCAAGGGCATCCGGAACAGCATGCACTATGAAAAGATCAATAACCAGAAGCAGGGAAAGCGGATTGTTGATTCTTTCAGTGACCTGCTGAACTATGACCTGAATGTGCTGGTATACAACTTCGTGGACATGCTCTCCCATGCACGCACAGAAATGGATGTGATCAAGGAGCTGGCATACGACGACAGGACCTACAGGGCACTGACCCTCACCTGGTTCAATAATTCCTACCTGCTGGACCTGATCCGTCAGCTTTCCGAGAACAATGTACAGCTCGTGCTGACCACCGACCATGGGGCAGTGCGTGTTCAACATCCCGTGAAGGTGGTGGGTGACCGGAAAACTTCAGCTAACCTGCGTTACAAGCAGGGACGCAACCTGAGTTTCCAGGCGAAAGAGGTGTTCGAGATCAGCAATCCCGGCACCGTTCACCTCCCTCAGACCAATGTCAGCACTTCCTATATATTTGCCGGGGGCAACGACTATATGGTCTACCCCAACAACTACAATCATTTTGTGAACCATTACAGGAACACTTTTCAGCACGGCGGTATTTCGCTCGAAGAGATGATCATTCCGTGTGCTGTAATGTCACCAAGATAAGCAATGATCAGGATCGAAATACCTTCACTCAGCAGTATCGATGAAGCGGCCGGGCAGCTCGTGGAAGCCTTCGGGGACCGCACCAAAGTAGCATTCTCAGGTGAGATGGGAGCCGGGAAAACCACGCTTATCCAGGCCGTATGCCGGCAGCTGGGGGTGCACGGTATTGTGAGCAGTCCCACCTTTGCCCTGATCAATGAATATTTTACAGGGAACGGCACCTCCATTTATCATTTCGACCTGTACCGCATCGACAAAGTCTCGGAAATGTACGATATGGGGTACGAGGATTATTTTTATTCCGATGCATATTGCTTTATCGAATGGCCCGAAAAAGCGGCCGACCTCATGCCTCCCGGACTATTGTTTCTTACCATTACAGTGAATGATGACGGGAGCCGGACCGTTGAAGGAGACTGACCAGACTTGACATTCCCCCATAATTATGCTATTTTAGGTTCGCCGAATGCCGCTGACAAGCCATCATGCAAAAGGCCGTACATTGACTGCAGGAGAGAAGAATGAGTAAACTACTTTATAATCAATTGTTTAAATAAAGAATTTGTATAAATGAACCAAAAAGGAGGGACCCCCATTGACCTCAGGAGGGAGGGATTGCTGCCGCAGGAGGAGATGCTTGAAATAGAAACAAAAAAGCAGGACATGGTCATAGGCGTACCCAGGGAAGATGCAGAAAGGGAAAGCCGTGTTCCGCTTACCCCGGAGGCCGTGGGTATCCTCACCGGGCATGGTCACCAGGTAATCATAGAAACGCATGCCGGGGATGCAGCCAATTATCCCGATAACCAGTATGCCGAAAGCGGGGCGCTGATCACGGAAAGCCGTAAGGATGTATTTAGGGCGGATGTGGTACTGAAGATTGATCCGCCGAAGATCAGGGATATTGAGATGATGAAGGAACGACTGGTACTTATTTCCTCTTTCCAGGCACGCACCCTCACCGACCGGAAATACATTGAGTCACTGATCAGGAAAAGGGTGACCGCAATATCCATGGAACGCATCAGGGATGAGCATATGTGCTTTCCGCTGATCCGTAGTATGAGTGGGATTGCAGGAAATACAGCCGTGCTTGTTGCAGGGGAATACCTGAGCAATGTCCGTGGCGGCAAGGGTGTGATGCTGGGTGGCATCACCGGGATCACCCCAACCGAAGTGGTCATCCTGGGCGCGGGAACAGTGGCGGAGTTTGCCGTACGGGCCGCCCTGGGCATGGGCGCCATCGTGAAAGTGTTCGATGAATCCATCCAGCGGCTCAGGAGGTTGCAGTCTGCGGTGGGAACCAATATTCCCACATCTATCTTTCACCCCAAAGTGATTGAAAAGGCATTGAAATCTGCCGATGTGGTGATCGGTGCCGTAAGGAATGACAATGACGATCCTGCCTTTTTTATTACAGAAGAGATGGTCATGGGCATGAAAAAAGGCTCCGTGATTGTCGATGTAAGTATCGATCACGGCGGCTGCGTGGCCACTTCGGAACCCAGGACCCAGAAGAACCCGGTTTTCACGAAGCACGGCGTGGTGCATTATTGTGTGCCGAACATCCCTTCCAGGGTAGCGCGCACCGCCTCCATCGCCATCAGCAACGTGGTGTCACCCATGCTGAAGAATATGGGCAGGTTTGGCGGATTGTCGCTGCATCTGAAAGCTGACGACGGACTGCGGCATGGTGTATATATTTATAATGGCATCCTTACCAATCATTCCATCGGCAACCGTTTCGGGATCCCTTCCAAGGACATTGAACTGCTGATGGCTGCCTTTTAGGGATTTATAGGCGAGGGAGTGTAATTTTTCGCCATGCCAGGGTAACGAAAAAGTGTTGAAAGAATGAGAACAGGAATCAGTGTTCTATTGTCGGTTTTGCTCCTTTTCGCCTGCGAAAGGACCAATGAAGAATTCAGGGGCCAGGTGGTGATCAGTTCTGCATTCAACTTTGATGATTACTCGGTAGACGGGTTCAATTTTGAGCTGGGGGAACGTACACGCTTTCCTTCCGTGGGAGAGCCGCTTCCTGATATAATCGTTGATAACTTCAGGCTCCTGGACGGATCTGTGAAACCAGGGTTCAGTTCGCCTGCCAATTCCAATGGCTTTGCACTGGCAGGCGAATTCAATGACCTGAAGTCATCCCTTGATTATTTTGAAAACAGGCTGGACACATTTGATATCAATGCTGACTTCTCGCCTTCAAGCGATACGGTCAGGGAATTCCAGGTCTGGGTGCTGAAAACCACCCTGAACAAATACGCCAAGCTCCATGTACGGGAGATCTGGACAGAAGATGATGTAACGGGAACGTACGTGGAGGTCATGATCGATTATTATTACCAGCCCGATGGTTCCGCTACCTTTCCTGAGTAAGATTTTTCACTGTTTTTGTTATCTTGCCGGCCGTACGTTGAATGAATTCCACAAAATCCTATGAATTTTATACTGCTGGGTTTTATCCTGTACATGGTCATGATCCTGGTGATCGGATTTTTGACCTTTAAAAGCAACAAGGACCACAATGATTTTTTTGTCGCGGGAAGAAGACTGAATCCCTGGGTGGTGGCATTTTCTGAACGGGCCAGCGGGGAGAGTGCCTGGTTGTTGCTGGGACTTCCCGGGGCGGCCTATGCACTCGGCTTTTTAGAGATGTGGACTGCATTGGGATGCGTGCTGGGCATTATCTTCTACTGGTTCATCATTGCAAAGGACCTGCGTGATGTATCCGAGGAGGTCAATGCCATTACACTTCCCACTTTTTTTGCCGCACGCCACAGGAAGGGACAGGTGGTGATCAGGGTTCTTTCCACGGCGATCATCATCTTTTTCTTCATCTTCTACCTGTCGGCGCAGATCAATGGAGCCGGCAAGATACTTAACGTCACCTTCGGCATCAAGGAAGTCCACGGGATGATCCTCGGTGCGGCAGTGATCATTTTTTACACCATGATGGGCGGTTTTTTTGCCGTGGCGTGGACCGACCTGGTACAGGGAATCATCATGGTTGGTGCCCTGGTGATCCTGCCGCTGGCTGGTTTCATTGAGCTGGCGGAGCAGGGGATTTCACTTTCCGGAGAGATGGGGAGCATGACGTCCGCCGACGGTCTTTCGCTGTTTTCCCTGACCGGGGGCAAAACAGGCTGGGCTGCAGCTGCCCTGATCATCAGCGGGCTGAGCTGGGCCTTCGGTTACATGGGCCAGCCCCACCTGCTCACACGTTTCATGTCCATTTCGTCTTCTGCAAGGATCAAGGTATCCCGGCGCATCGCCATTACATGGGCCATCCCTGCTTTTACCGGGGCGATGCTCATCGGGATCGTAGGTGTGGCCATGTACGGACAGGGTTATTTTGAGGATATTGAGCAGATCATGCCCTATATGGCCAAGAACCTGCTTCCACCATGGCTGGCCGGGATCCTGATCAGCGGGGCCATTGCCGCGATGATGTCAACGGCCGACAGCCAGTTGCTGCTAATCAGTTCTTCGGTGATCGAAGACTTTTATCACCAGACCCTGGGAAAGCAGGTTACGGACCGGTTCATGCTGCAGGCGAGCCGGGTGATCACGGTGGTAATAGGAATGGTGGGATTGTTTATTGCCATCTGGTCCGATAAGCTGATTTTTGCCATGGTATCCTATGCCTGGGCGGGGCTTGGATCTTCTTTCGGACCGCTGCTTTTGTTGATGCTGAAATGGAAGAAAGTGACCTGGCAGGGTGCCATAGGGGGGCTGGTAACGGGCTTCCTGACTACAGTGGTGTGGTCGGAAATCACGGTACTTGACGAGGCGCTGAGCGTGCGGTTTGTCTCTTTCGTAATGGCCTTCCTGGCGGTGTGGCTGGTAAGTGTGGCCACGCGGAAAGAAAATGCCGGATAGAACGCCCGGGTGAAGGAAATCATTATGGCGGGGCCGATCGGTTTTCGGCGACAGGTCCATGGGCACCGGAATCAGCGACCGGGAAGTATGCTTGTATTAACAGGAGTTCGGAAGCAATGACCGGGAAGTATAGATGCAGGGACAGGAGTTCCGTATGCAGGGATCGGGATTGTGCCGGCAGGAGCCTTGTGAACAGGAAACATTTTGTACAAAAATAGTTATGCGAATCATATACGATATAGGAGTAAGGAGTTATTACCTGATGGTCAGGCTCGCGGCCAACTGGAATCCCAAGGCGAAAAAATGGATCAGCGGGAGACAAGGGTGGAAGGAACAGCTAGCAGGTGCCTTTGCGCCGGGTGACCGGGTGGTTTGGTTCCATTGTGCATCGCTGGGGGAATTTGAACAGGGCCGGCCGGTGATCGAAGCGGTGCGGGCAGCACATCCCGGGAAAAAGATACTGCTTACGTTTTTTTCACCCTCGGGATATGAGAAACGAAAGGATTACCCCGGTGCAGATTTCGTGGGGTATCTGCCGAGGGATACCAGGTCGAATGCGCGGGAATTCCTTGGGCTGGTTCCGGTGGAGCAGGCACTGTTTATCAAGTACGAATTCTGGTACCATATCTTGAAGGGCCTGCACGATCGGAAGATTCCTGTCAGCCTGGTCTCCGGACATTTCAGGAAGTCGCAGGTTTTCTTCAGGTGGTATGGCGGATTTTTCCGGCGCATGCTCCGGTTTTTCACGCATATTTTTGTGCAGACAGACGATTCTGCCAGGCTGCTGGAAAAAATTGGTGTGCGGAATGTCAACGTTGCCGGCGATACACGTTTCGACCGGGTGATGCAGATCGTTGAGCAGGCCACCGGTATTGATGCAATGAAAACATTTGCCGGGGACAGCGATGTGATCATTGCCGGAAGTACCTGGGAAGCAGACGAAGTGCATGTGAAATATGCCCTTGAAGCTGCAGGTGCGGATTGCAAGCTGATCATCGCCCCCCATGAAACAGCAGCTGTCAATATAAAAAGACTCCTGGGGCTGTTTCCCGGCGCCGAGCTCTTTTCTCAGCTGGGAGAAAAGGGTGCGCCTGCCGCAAGGGTGGTCATCGTGGATACCATCGGGCACCTGTCGTCGCTTTACCGGTATGGTACCATCGCCTATATCGGCGGCGGGTTTGGAAAGGCAATCCATAATATCCTGGAGGCCACGGCTGCTGGGTTACCGGTATTTTTTGGCCCTGCTTACAGGAATTTTAGTGAAGCCAGGGAACTGGTGGCTGCCGGGGGGGCATTCCCGGTGAACAGTCCTGAAGTGACCGCCGACCGGGTGACCGGACTGCTCAATGACAGGCAACAACTGCAAAAGATCTCTCAACAGGTCGTGGAATTCACACGGAACAGGACCGGGGCCACAAAAACCATCATGGAGCAGCTGTTCTGACCTCCGAAAAAACCCTGGTCCATTTCCCATGTCTGTTCATATCGCACCAAAAATATGGTCGGGAGTGAATAGTAAGGATTTTTTTTCAGCCTGCCTGTGATTCATTTTGCAGCTACCGGAAACACTGGAAAAATGCTGGTCAACATACCGGGTTCCTTCACCTGTCATCAGCGGGCATTCATCAAGTAAAAAGTCGTAAACGCCACATAAACAATAAGATACAAACATCGCGCGGAATCTGGTTTTACCTTAAAACAGCATATGGTTGAAGCTGACCACGTTAGATGAAACGTTGATTTCTTGTTAATAAAAACGAAAACTATTGTGCCCACCCGTATATGAATTCTTCCTAATTTCATCATCCAGTTTCGGTTTCACCGGAGGTCCGTTTTTATCCTTTTTTTTTGGAAGATTGGTTGGGGAGTGCGGGAGTGAACAGGACCATTACGCGAAAACACCACGGGGGAGAGATTACAAAACGCTGAATGACAGCCTGTTGTGATAGGTTGAAAAAGTTATCTTATTGTTGATAACTAAGATTGAGCAGAGGGAACAGGTTTACTAATTTGGGTGTTACAACAGGTGTGCAAATCGGAGCGCTATTTAACCACATTTTAAAAAGAACTGTATGTCAGACCAGGGAGCAACACAAAAGGGACAGATGATTGTAGAAAAGGAAGCGCAAGCAGCAGAAAAAGTAAAAACCAAACAGGCACAGGCACCGAAAACCTATTCAAACGAGGAGGCGTTTAAATCTTCCCTGGAATATTTCAAGGGCGATGAACTGGCTGCGCGGGTATGGGTCAATAAGTATGCGCTGAAGGATTCGTATGGAAAATTATATGAGCGAAATCCTGATGATATGCACCACCGCCTGGCAAGTGAGATTGCCCGGATTGAGCAGCGTTATCCGAATCCGGTTTCCCACGATGAACTCTTCGAACTGATGCAGGGCTTCAAATACATTGTTCCACAGGGTTCTCCCATGACCGGTATCGGAAATAATTTCCAGATTGCCAGTCTGTCCAACTGCTTTGTCATTGGTCACGACGGTCCCTCCGACTCATACGGGGGCATCCTGAAAATTGACCAGGAGCAGGTACAGCTGATGAAGCGTCGCGGGGGTGTGGGTCATGATTTGTCACACATCCGTCCGACCGGCAGCCCGGTATTGAACAGCGCACTTACGTCCACGGGTGTTGTCCCGTTCATGGAGCGTTATTCCAACAGTACCCGGGAAGTGGCACAGGATGGCAGGCGTGGCGCCCTGATGCTGAGCATTTCCATCAAGCACCCTGATGCAGAACATTTTATTGACGCCAAGATGGAATCCGGCAAGGTAACAGGCGCCAATGTCTCTGTAAGAATGGACCACGAATTCATGGAAGCGGTGGTCAACGGCGAAATCTATCGTCAGCAGTACCCGATCCATTCAGACAACCCTACCTATACCAAAGATATTGACGCCCGCGAGTTGTGGACCAAGATCGTGCACAATGCCTGGAAGTCGGCCGAACCCGGCATCCTCTTCTGGGACACCATCGCAACCGAATCGGTGGCCGACTGTTATGCCGACGAAGGATTCCGGACCGTCTCAACCAATCCCTGCGGCGAGATACCGCTCTGTCCCTACGACAGTTGCCGGCTGCTGGCCATCAACCTCTATAATTACGTGGAGGAGCCATTTACCGACAAGGCGGTGTTCAACTGGGAGAAATTCAGGAAGCATGTGGGACTGGCCCAGCGGATGATGGACGATATTATAGACCTGGAACTGGAAAAGATCGAGGCGATCCTGGAAAAGATCAAGGCCGATCCGGAAGATGAGGAGATCAAGCGCGTGGAGATCAGCCTCTGGGAGAATATCCGGAAGAAGGCATTGCAGGGCCGCAGAACCGGTGTGGGCATTACTGCTGAAGGAGATATGCTTGCAGGCCTCGGTCTCAGGTATGGCAGCGAGGATGCGGTGGATTTTTCTGAAGAGGTACACAAGACCATTGCCATTGAGGCTTATCGCTCGAGCATGAATATGGCCCGGGAGCGGGGACCCTTCGAGGTATTCGATGCAAAGAGGGAAGTTGACAATCCATTCATTAACCGTCTTGCCGCCGAGGATCCAGAGCTGGTGGAAGACATTAAAAAGTACGGTCGCAGGAACATCTCGCTGCTGACCATTGCGCCGACGGGCACCACCAGCCTGATGACCCAGACCACTTCGGGGATTGAGCCGGTATTCCTGCCTGTTTATCAGCGCAGGCGCAAAGTGAATCCGAATGACAAGGATGCCACGGTGACCTTCGTTGACGAGGTGGGCGACAGCTGGGAAGAATACAACGTATTCCATCATAATTTCATGACCTGGCTGAAGATGAACGGTCATGATCCGGAGGCGGTGAAGCGCTATGACAGCGACGCGGTACAGGAACTGGTGGAGCAGTCGCCTTATTACAAAGCCACCTCCAATGACGTAGACTGGGTATCGAAGGTGAAGATGCAGGGCAGGGTGCAGAAATGGGTGGACCACTCCATCAGCGTCACCATCAACCTGCCATCGGATGCTACCGAAGAGCTGGTGGGTGAACTGTACGTGGAAGCCTGGAAGAACGGTTGCAAGGGCGTGACTGTTTACCGGGACGGGTCGCGGACCGGCGTGCTGGTCTCGAGCACCGACAAGGACAAGAAGTCTGATTCCCCCTTCCCAAAGAAACGTCCGAAGGTGCTGGATGCGGATATACTCCGGTTCAAGAACAACAGTGAGGAATGGATTGCCTTTATCGGGCTGATCGACGGCAAGCCTTACGAGATCTTCACCGGGAAGAAGGAAGACGACAACTTCCCCATTCCAAAGACGATCAGGACCGGGAAGATCATCAAGACCAAGGAAGACAGCGGGGAGACTCGGTACGACTTTCAGTATATTGACAAGTACGGGTACAAAGTGACCATGGGCGGGTTGTCGCACCAGTTCTACAGTGAATTCTGGAACTATGCCAAATTGATTTCCGGGGTGTTGCGGCACGGAATGCCCATTGTGGATACCGTGGACCTGATCACTTCGCTGCGGCTGGATGATGATACGATCAACAACTGGTCGGCAGGTGTGGCCCGCGCACTGAAAAAATATATACCTGACGGAACCGAGGTCAAGGGGAAGTCATGTGAAGATTGTGGATCAGGACACCTGATCTACCAGGAAGGATGCCTGATCTGTACAGATTGCGGCTCTTCGAAATGTGGGTAGACGTAGCAGAATACTCCAGTACATAAAAGGGGGTGCTTCGAAAGGGGGACCCTCTTTTCTTTGGGCATTTCCTCGTGTGTGGTTATTGCTGCGCAAAAATCCCAGTTCACTTCAGAAGCACCCAAAGAAAAGGAGAGATGATGTTCGATGGAAGGGGAAGGTTCTTTTCTTTGGGTATTTCTTCGTGAAGTGGTTATTGCTGCGCGAAAGCCAATACTAAATACGATAGGGTAGATATATGATATGGAGGATAAAGTCCTCTGAAGATCAATATTTGCATTTCATTTAAGTTTTTCTTAATTTAGTTACCGCTGTAACGGTTACGACCGTAACTTTTATTGATTAAAGTATTGTGATCAAAAGGAATTGAGGAAATGGAATTCTACAACAGAGACAGCGAACTTAAAGAGCTACTGAGAATACAGAAGCTATCGTTCGATGATTATTCGCACATGACGGTAATAACCGGGAGAAGGAGAATTGGTAAAACAAGC
>Ga0180435_10001421_pt1 | contig 24950 bp, 19 predicted proteins | sample SS_ome_3_FD_132467 | JGI IMG/M metagenome (GOLD analysis project Ga0180435, IMG submission 132467) | Hypersaline lake sediment archaeal communities from the Salton Sea, California, USA - SS_3_S_1 metaG | ecosystem: Environmental > Aquatic > Non-marine Saline and Alkaline > Hypersaline >... | reverse complement strand
GCCTTGCCGACGAGCTGGCGGGCCTTGCGGTTAATCTGTCCCAGGGCAAAATCATTGAGTTCATACGCGCTTCGATTGGTGTCCATTTGGAATCTCCTGTGGGCCAGGAGGAGCCGTGTGGGTGCCAATCGAAGCGGTGACCACGTACAGTGGAGGCGTTGCAGGATTACCGCTTCTGCGGCACCCACAACGCCTCCACTTCGTGGCCGGTTAGTTGTGCTGTGTCTTTACATGTTCAGTTACATTCTGTCTGGGAAGCCGACCCCCATTGCTCAGGCGTACACCTCCTCAACGGTCATCCGGAACGGAAGACCGCGTTGAACCTCGATGCACGGGATCACGCCGTTGCCCAGTGCCTCCAACTGGGCCAGCAGTTCGCGGACCGGGGCCTTAAGCGCAAAGTCATCCTTGGCCATCTCGGGGCGCGGCCCGTTGTCGCCGCCGAACTTGATCTCGCGTACGACACGCGGCGGCGGGTCCATCACCGGCTCGCCACGGCGGATCGCGAGCCTCTTGATGCGGCCGTAATTGATGCGCTGCATGAGCTCGATGAGCTGGGCTTGCCCCTCAGACAGACAAGACTTGGTGGGGATGGATCGGGTTTCCTGCATAGCACTTCTCCAACACGGGTGTCACTCATGAGCAGCGCCCAGTGCGTTGCTCGACACCCTGAGGAGAAATTGCAGAAAACGATGGCGAGAAATGTTTCATCGCTCGTAACCGGCTGCCATCATGCTGGTTACGCGGTCGAATTTCTGAATTGCAGTTGCAGCAAACGATGCCAACTGCAATTCTGCAGTGCTCAGCGGGAGTATTTGCGGATCATGTCTTCATTCTTGATGGTCTGGAGCAATATCTTTAGCTCCAGGTCCCCGCTTTCATTGATCGCCCGCGTTACGGACGACTCACTAACCTTTATTGCTTCGGCGAGTTCTTTTTGCATCACGTGGGGCAGATCGAAAGGTGTGCCCGTATCGTCGGCGTGCCGGATGGCGCTCTTCAGCGACAGGATGCGCTCGTGCAGTTCGCGCTTCATCGCCCCGACCGTGGCGTCACGTTGCGTCTGCTTCTTCGTCTTCTTCGTGACTGGCGGCGCGGCGACATCTGCCAGCTGGCGCTCGATAGCTTCGCAGTCGATCACCAGGTCGCCGTTCATCTGCACCACGGTGCGTAGCTCGATGATCGACTCGCGGGGGATGTCCAACAGGTCATCGTCGGCTAGCTGGCCCAGATAGAACAGAACTGGTGACCGGCCCTTGGGGATCGATTGCGCAAGCTGTCCAGCGTCGGGCCAGGCCAAACCTCGCGCCACCCACACTGCTTTGGACTTGCCCGCCAGTGCCGCACGCCCAAGATTCCAGATGCGACCCGGCACGATCTCGGTTGGCGATCCCTTCACCGATAGCCCAGACGCCAGGCTGCTCAATATCGGTGCGAAATCCACCGTCCACTGAAAGAGGCGATCGCGCGGAACCTCAACCCGCCCGTTCTCCGGACATGAGATGAAGAACCGTGTTGTCTCGTCGGGGTACTTGATCGACGTGACCTTTTCAACGTGGTGATCGAAGCATGCGTCGCAGACCACGTGAGTCGCCGTCGCCGACGGGCGCAGGATGTTCAGTTCCGTCAGCCGCGTTCTGATCTTCGGTAGCATCCCGTCCAGGTCCTCGGCCGCAAAGACCGGGTTCGGGTTGTCGGCCGATCGCCAGATGATGTCCAGAGGATCACACAACATCGATGTCCCACCTCTTGAGGTATTTCTCGCCAAGCAGGCGTTGGTCTTCGCGTTTGCTCTTCAGATCGCAGCCATTGGGATACGTGACGTTGAACGTCAGTGAGCGGCCATGCCCATTGCCATTCAGCTTGAAGTTGATAGTGGCCTTCGTGACGTGCAGGATTGACTTGGGCAAACGGCGACGGTTCAAATCCTCATCCAGCATCTCATAGACGCGGTCACGGCTATCTTCAGGGTCGGGCTCCAACGTGATGCGACCACGCTTGCGGCCGAGAATCGAAAGGCGAAGGGCACGCAACGTAACCTCCTCGACGCCATCCTCCGGATCGGTCGGAAACGCAAAGTTTCGATCCATCAGGCCATCGAGCTGATACGGGTGGACGCCTGCCTCTTCCGCTGGAAGCGGCTCATCGAGAATAATCCGTGAGAACACGCGCTGTAGCGGTTCGATAACCTTCCTGCCGCCTTTGGCGTACATCTCAAGCGTGCAGGACGGGCGGTCGTAGGCAAACACGATTTCAAACGCCCGCCGCTCCGGCGTCCTCTGAAAATGCCCGGTGTCGTCGAAGTTGATGTAGGTGTCGGCGTAGTCGCTCAAATACACGAAGTAGTAGTGGTGGTCACCGCCGCGCGGGAAATGTTCGACCTTGCAGTGGTGGCCTCGCCCCTGGCGGTCGCGGTAAAACGCAGACATGGCCTCCTGGAATGCGCGAAGCGTATCGGCGTCAGTCTTGGGATCGGCCGACGGCATGTTGCCGCGTTTCATCCACGACCGACCGCCCCAAAGCGTGTCCGCCTTGGCGAAACGTACCGCCGCATCCCAGACAGCCGCGCGATTCATGAACGTCCAGACGGCCTTGTCGTACCGGCTTTCCATCGGTTCGAGCAGGGGCGACAGGTCTTCGCCGTGGTACTGGCCCTCCTCGATGATGACGCGCGTGCCGTCCTCGTTCGCCATCTCGTGGACATCATGGAAGGCGATCTCGACGGCCTTGCGATCAGCGTCGGGCAGGCTCTGCCAGGCATCGAAAACGTCGTCCATCTGGGTGTTGCCCAACTGATCCCAATCGACCTCCAACGGATGGCCTTGCTGCTCGAAGAATTCCTCCAGCAGCGGGTTCGAGATCTGCCGCAACACACGCTTCGGGTTAAACTGCTGAGACATTGTTCTGGACTCCTTTCTTGGCAGTTGTCGTCCGTGGCCTAAACACTAAACGCTTGCCTCGAAAAAAATAGACCGAGTCATCTTGTGAACAGATCGGGCGCGGGCACCTCGGTCCTGATAAGCCCAAGTCCGATCAACCGAATCTGCATCGCCTGGCCCGACACATTGAACTGATGGGCCAGGTCCTTTGCGATATCTACCGTGGGCTGAGCGTCATCCGCCAGCCCCCATTTGGCCGACAGATCGGCCATTTCTTCCTTGGCGATGTACGGCTCCAAGTTACCGCACCGCGCCTCCCAAGTCGCGAAGATCATATCCTTCGGCATGAGCAGGTAGCCGGAGAACATGTCAGCCTGCCATTCCATCGGCTCCTTGCGCGAGCTGGTGCGACAGACGATGGACGGTTTGGGTTTATCGCCGAACAGCGATGGCTGCCCCGCGTCGGCCAGGAAGTGGTGCCGATGAAGTTCCCAGTGGCCCAACTCATGGGCAAGGGTGAATCGATAGCGGCCTTCCTTGGGCGGGTTCTCCGTTGGGTCAAGCGACTGGTCGACGAGCACCAGCTTGTCCTGAATCCATGTCGCGCCCAGTACGTCGGGCACGCCGATACGCTTGCCAAGATCGTCGAAATCGAGCGTCAGCGCGAGGTGGGCCTCCAGAATCTCCTCAACCGGAACCGGCGGCTCGACCACGTCCCCGTACTTGCGGCCGTACTCGGCCAGCAAGCACAGAGTGGCGTTCTCGATCTCGCTATGTCTGAGGAATTTAACCTTGGCCATCGTCGCCCCGCGTGTCAGTCCTTTTGTTTTCGTGCCCGTTCCGTGAGCTTGCGAAGCTCTTCCTCCGACATGCCCCGCACCGTGCGGAGCAGATCGGGCAAGGCCGTCGGTTGCTCTTTGATGATCTTCCCGAGTTCGGGATCGTATTTGCCCGCCAGCGACAGCAACTCGTCGGCGTCCACGCCCAGAAGCTCAGCCATCTTGATGATGTTCTCCGCCTTGGGCGGGTCAAACTCGCCACGCTCAACCTTGCTCAGGAAGGTCGGGCTGATGCCCACTGCCGTGGCGAACTGCCGCAGCGTAAACTTCGGATCGTCCCGAAGCTTCGCTTCCCGGAGATCGCGTATCTTCTTTCCAAATAATGGGTTGCCTGCCATTCTCTATCCTGTCAAGAGCACAACTATCCAGTCAAGCGTCAACTGTTTAGGACAATATAAACGCTCGGCCTCAACGTGTCAACCTTCGATTATCGGTGTTCCTGGGTTAGCTTTGTCTCCGGGCTCAAAGTAGCCGACTGCGGGTGCATAGCATCCAGCATCTATCAACCATCACAGAAAAATCTTGAGCCAGACTATTCCTGAAGGATTCGCTCTCGTGCGACGCGTTCGATCTGTGCAGCATCTATGCTGCCGTCTAAGCCATCTTCGGAAGTAATCAGCCGACTGAGGTAACCATTCACTTCATACCAATCCCGCTTCCGCAACCACTGCTCCTTGTAGGAGGGCACCGAGAGCATCCCCAAATGCTCCCAGTAGAATGTGTCCCCTTCGTAGCTGACCGTGAAGTCGGGCAGACGGTAGTTGGTTGGATCATCGTTCTTGTTAAGCAACTTCTTCTCGTACTCGTAGCTTATCCCCAACCGGGTGAGTGTGTCGGCTACGATAACCTCGGACTTCGACCGTACCAGTATGTCCTTTGCCGTGCGATGGATCAGGTGGCTGGCGTAATACTTGCCTTCAGTTTCGGAGCGGACCGCTGTCAGGAACAGGTTCGTATTCCGCAGTAGCGTGGCTGACTCCTGCGGACTGCGAAGCCGCTCCAGTACATCGGTGTCACGCTCGAGTAAGAGGACCATCTTCTGGCGGAAGCGAGTCAGGCCTGTGTAAAGCAATTCCTTTGAGAGTGTCGATGCGTTGCGGGGAAGGATGAGGAACACTAGGTCAAAGTCGCTCCCTTGTGCCTTGTGAACTGTTAGGGCATAGGCGAGTTCGAGGTTGGCGTCGACCTGACTGCGATAATAGCGATACGACACATCAGGCTGTGTCGAGAAGACGACATCAAGGCCATCATACGTCTTCACAATCAGCCCGATTTCACCATTGGCAACGTAATCAAGCCCCTGGCCACGAGGCCACGCGTTTCGTCGGCAGTTGAATATTTGGATGACCTTGTCGGTCCAAACGAGCTCTTGGTCTCCGAATGGCTTCTCACTCGATTTCCACGAATGCCTTGCCTTATTGAGAAGACCGCCTCGATAGTGAGCTTGAATTCTCCGATTGATCTCCGTAGTGCCAAATTCGTGGTTCCGCACCGGGCTAAGAATTTGCCAGTGTTCTGCCTTGCAGGGATCGTGTTCAGTGCCCTTGTCGTTCGCGATGCCTAGGCTCTCGTTGAAAGGCTTATACGCTCCATTGCCGTCCGTCAAACAAAGAAGATGCTTCATACGAGCTGACAGTAATGCGTCAAGCTGCTGATGATCCCGCCAGAAGTGGACTTCGAGATCGCCTTCGACATCTTGGCGGGCAGCTCGGGAGAGCAAATCGTCGTCCCCAGGCGTCGGGTCTTCGCTGAGATAGCCATCGGCCAATTGCAGAGCGAGGCTGTTATGGTCCTCATGTCGAGCTCGTTCGGTCAGCCGCGCGAGACAGGCGGTGCGATCCTCGGCGGAAAGCTGGAACGCCTCCGGGTAGAGCTTCTTGACGGTTTCACCGTCGGCTTTGAGCCAGCTAACGATGTCTACAAATGGACGCCCCGGACCGATGGGCGGCAACTGGTTGGGATCACCCACCAGGATCAGCCGGGAGACTTGGTTCAGATCGAGCGCACGGAACAGCACTCCGAGTAGGTCCATCGGAATCATCGAGGCTTCGTCGATGATAACCGTGGGTGCTCCCTTCTCATTACCGCCTTGATAACGAAGAGCGAAGTTCTCGGGATTGATCCACTTGTTCCGCATCAAGAACTGATGGATCGTGTAGGCGTCGTCCCGTTTAGTCCGCTCCATCAGCCGCACACGGGCCTTACCCGTGGGAGCGAGTAGCAAGACGTTCTTCTTGCCATCTAGTTCCTCAAGCCCCTTGAGAAACACCTTAAGGACACTGGTCTTGCCGGTTCCTGCTCGACCAGTCAACACGCTGAACCGAGATTCGTAGAGGACACTCAGTGCCTTGGCCTTCTCCGCTCTGGCACGCTCTTCGACCTCGGGTAACAGCTTGGAGCCTTTGCCTTCTCCGAACTCCTTCTTGAGAAGCTCTTCCCAGGACCAGCCTGCCTTGGGGGGACTGTTCCTTCGTCTGAGCCTCCGCTTGAGACGGTTGCTTACTTCCATTTCTAACTCGGACAGAATCCGCAGGGCCATCGTAGATGGGTCCGCCTCAGTGCGAAAGTCGAGAATGTCTTGGTAGAAGCTCTGCTGACCGGTCACCAACTCCCGGTCGGGACGGCAGGCTCGTCGTTCTGGGAACCGGCGTCTAATCCGTTCCAACATCTCTCCGAATGGCAGAAGGGTATCCCCATTGGTGGCAGCTTCCTTGAGAACAGCGACCGCGCACCCCCGGACCCGACGAGGATCGTCCTGGGGGACGGCCTCTTCCTTGGGCATATGGATTGCGGCATCCCCCTCGGGTCGCATTCCCCGGTCGATGACTTCCAGCGCAATCACGTCGAAATCGGGGCCGCCCTGATCCATCTCCGAGATCAGGTACGGATTCTCGACCAGCTCGTCGTCCGTAGCATTGATCCCGGCGTTGGCTCGCTCATCGACGTCGGCAATGCGTTTGACCTGCGTCGGCGTTAGTTCGAAGCGAACCAGCAGCGAAAGAAGCTGGCGGCGAGAAGGGCTGTAAGCGGCCCATCGCTCTGCCGCTTGCTTCATCGGTTTGGAGTATTCCTTCTCTTCGCACACGCTCGTGCTGCCTTCGAGGATCGCCAGAAGGTATTCCCAGGCGTTATCGCCTTTCTTGATGCGAGGCATAAGCACTTGCCGGTGGAAGGCCGTGCCGACCTCCACACCCAGGAATTGCAGGACGCTGCCTGCACCGGGAAACGGACCACGGTTCTGCCAAACCTCCGAAAGGACGTCGTTGAGCCAGATGATGTGCCGCTGCCAGTCGCCCGGAACCTTGTTCTCGTCCTTCACCGCCTGCACCGATTGGAGTAATCGCTCCAAAGCGCCCACCGATGTGTCGTCGCTGACGTGCTCACCGACGTAGGAAAAATCCAACATCGTGCCATCGGGGATGCGGCAGATAATATTGGACAGGTCGTGACCATCCCGCAGGTACTCGTGATACGGGAGTCGAACGCCCTGGTTCTCGAAGTCGTGGGTGATGCAGCGAGACCAGATCGGATAGTCATCCGGGAATTTCGGGGGTTTCTTTCCGAAGAATCGCTGTGGCCCGATGCTGGATATGCGTCCTACGCCAATCAGAACTCGGGTCAAGTTCTCTTCTAATGGATTCCCCTGGTTGCAGTAGAAGAAAACCAACGACCGGTTCTTTTCCAGGCGTCCCCAGAAGTGTGTCAACAAGGCCAGTTGACGATCCGGCTCAAAGACCCAGCCACCTTGCTTGTCCGGGGCGTCTGGCCCGCGAATATCGAAATGCTCGTCCTCACACAGCTGCCTAAAATTCTCCTCTCGCATCCACCGATACGGTGAGGGGCAAACTGAATACGGCGGCAGATCTTCTGTCGTCGAGGGCAACTGGCGGAAATCAAGCGGGTCGTGGTGGGTAATCGTGTATCCGATGGGCGCAAACGCGATTGGGTCTCGCGAGCACGGCGGCTGCCAGCCATCCAGATCTGACAGGGGCATCCCGGCCGCCTGTTGCTCCCGATCAAGCTTCCTTGGGTCAGCCAGGGCCTCCCGGATATGCTGCTGAACAACGCAATAGGCATTATCGCTTGGGTGGTCGCAGATGCGCCCGTCCCAAGCTCGATCGTGCCAGACGATCCGTGCTGATAAATGCGTTGTCATTTAGCCCGTCCAATCTTTATGGTCTCTTGTACCTGATGTTTCTTCTTGTAGGACGAATCACGAGCAGCCCGTTCTCGCTGAAAGGCGGCCACACAACATGGTCGGATCTCCCGTCGTTCACAGCACCACTAGTCTCTACTGGCCATATGCTCATCCCGGCCAACAACATTCCCACTGCCCGCGCATCTCTATACATATCGCTGCCACTTCACAGCAACTGCATCCGGAGTGAGCCGGAACTCAACCTCGTCAGATTCTAGGTTGTGCCAATTCTCCGGAATACGTGACCTGGCAAGCAAGAACCCAGCCGGGTCGTACCAATCAATTCGATGCTCGCCCATCGCAGGCAGAACGCGTAACCCTGCGCCCGTGTACTCTGAGAAATCTTCAATAAGCTCTGCGGGGATTTCGCTTTGGGGCAGAGGCTGGTCGTTCGCAGCAGTAGGTCTCGCCTCTTCTCTACTACGCATCCATTCAGCCACCAGTTGGGGCTCTAGAGCAGCGTCACTGAGTTGCTCGATGGCCTTCCAGTATTCTCCAGCGATTTCTTCGGCAGTGGGACGCGTGTACGCTTCCTTTCGTGTCAACACGTATGAGGCAATTGGGTCGAGGGTTCCCCAGCTCACCATATCCTTAAACCACAGGACCGCCCATGGCAGTTCACATTGTTGCCATCGTTGTAGAAGCTGACCGTCACCCCCGTCACGTTCAAGAATCGATCCGATGATTGATCCTATCGCCCAATTCAATCCGTAAATGAAGTGCTTTGACGCAAAGTCATACCACCACGATATGGTATTCGGCGTTGGGCTCCGATCTGCGGCATTGGGGGCCATCCACCACGCAAACACATCCTTCCAGTCTATGCGGCCGCTGCCGATTCTTAGATCGCGAACTCCAAAAGCCTCAATTGCGCTGGTTGTCTCGATGAGTCGAACAAAATGATCGCTTCGCTCCGATACGCCCCAAACGGCATAATCTGTCGCTTCTTGCAGGATGCTCTTGATGTCCGAGAGCTGCTCAATCAGTACGCCACCGTCCCTGGGAGGAAGACCAGTTTGGTAAAGCGATCTTCGACGCTCTCTTTCTGGATATATGGACTCAGTCAATGCCCTGCCTCGACGAGTGAAGATGTGCTGCGCCGTCTGAGTGTCAAGGCTATCGCTATCATGCCGGGCCAACGTGTTGCGCCACAGAGCTTGAAGAAACTCCTCCACATCTGTGTCCGGCTGCACGCTCTCCAGTTCCTCAATGCCCGCGAGCAACTGCTGATCAAGGGTATCCAACGATGTCAGAAGCTCTCCCGATTCACCGTCGGAGGACGAGTACGCGGTTGTTTCAAGCCATGCGATGAGTTCCTGGCGGTCACTGTTCCCGGACACAGCCGTCCATTTCTCGGCAATGTGGGCAATCAAGGCGTAGAGTGGTGACTGAGGACCCGCAGTGTCTTCGGTTGATTCCCCCGTCATGGAGCGCACGACCTTATCATAGGCCCGTCTCGCAAGCCTTTGCACGTATGTGTTCGGGCGTGCTGGAAGAAGAACGAGTGTCTTACCTTCGGTCGATACTCCTGGTCTTCCCGCGCGGCCAGCGACGTTGATGATCTCCTTAGTGTTGACTACTGACCGCCCGCGGCGCAGAGATGGGATGAGGACCGTCTCAAAAGGAAGATTCACACCTTCGGATAATGTCGAGGTTGCGATCACGATATTGATCACATGTGATTGAATGAGCTCAATGAGAAGGCGTGACATAACCGGGGGCATTTTGCCGTGGTGAAGAACGATTCCACGCTCCAACAGCCGATGCTCTCGGGAAGCTGGACCGAAGTAATCAGCGCACGAAGCCAGGCAGCGGGTCAGAAGAGCTTGATGTCGCCCATCCTCTGGCGGAGAGAAGAACTCCGGGCATTCAAGATCGGCCCAGTCTTCGTCTAGGAGGTCAAGAAAGCTCCCGGCGTAATACTCGGGGTGCTCGGTCACCGAAACGAGAACGGAATGTTTCTTGCCATCCGAAGGCTGGGCGAAGTGCATAGCCGCCCACAGCAAATGTGCCCGCATCCGCTTTTCCACGCTATCCTGAGCGCTGAAGGCAGTCGGCGCGGGAGGATGCGGAGGGAACGGGTTGGGAACATACGGAGCACTATCCTGATCATCAACTAGCAGCCGCTGCCCGTCGAGTACGTCGTACTGAATTCTGGTTGCCCCGCTATCGAGGCACAGGAGCTGGCCGAACAATTGACGAGTACTACGGTAGGCCGTCGCGATGGCGGTAGTCCCGTCAACGCCCGATACCCATTCCGAGAGAGTATCCTTGAGCTCCGCAGCAACGGCAGACAGCGCCACGAATGTCGTGGTTGGCAAACATAACGATTTAAGTCGACTAACAAGGCTCTCAAGCCGTAGAGAGCGGCTCTGTGCCTTGACCAGTGATTCGTAATCACCGGCAAACGATACCGTGTGAGCTTCGTCAACGATTACGCAGGACAATTGTCGCAGCAGATCAGGACCAATAAACCGGAGAAGTGCATCCGCCTTCTCGTGCGTCGAGATCAACACGGTTGGCTGCTCGCCGGTACTCGTCAGGTCGGATGGGCCAAAATCATTGCCGCCATAGAGTGAAGTGACAGTAACGCTGGTCGCTCGGATACTGCGAAGTGATCGCGACAGGCATGACTCCACTTCGGCAGACAGAGCCCTCGAAGGAGCAAGGTAAAGGATGAGCGGCGAAACCGCCCCTGTCTCGCCAGCTGCATGTCCGAATAGGTGCCGAAGGATCACTAGCTCCGCAACCCGGGTCTTGCCTGAGCCAGTAGGAGTACAGAGGGCAAACGAACCTTGTGAAACAATGCCGGAGATACCCGCTTGTTGGGACGGCCATGTCAGCATCTTCTTCTCAGAAAACGCCACACGCGCGTACCGATCGAACGCACGACGTCCCTCCTCGGTCACTGTCGTCATGAGTGGCGAAAGGACCGTCCACAATGCATTGCTCTGGTACTCACGTCCGATGGCAGCGAACACTACTGCCAGCAGCCAGGAGAATCGGTCGCTGTCATACCGTAACGCATGCGAGACCTTCTCAAGAGTCGTCAATGCTGTGTCGATGCGTACATCGTCCCCCCAGCGGAGCCAAGCTGACAGCACACCGAGTGCTCGCAAAAGCTGGTCGAGGATGGCCGATCCCCATGGGCCGCGTGCTGTCTCCTGGCTACCTGCAATCCGCCATGTTTCGAGAAGAAGACTCTGGGCCTCGGGAAAGTCTGCGCGGAGGAGAGCCGCAAGTACTCGTGATGTATTGTCCGGCAGTGGATGCTCAGACAGTATCCCGGAAGCCCTAGCCGGGTATCCTGCAAGTTGGTAAGCTGACGCAGCCAGAAGAACGACTGGAATCGGCATTTCTGCGGGTGAGGTGGTTGCGGCCCACTCGAATATCTCGCCAGCTCGGCGCAAGTAGCGTCGCCGGTCAACGTTGTCTGCAGCGGCCATGCCAGCAACCAGAAGCTTCTCCGCCTCACCTAGTCGCTCAAGGAGTTCGGCGTCGGTCCATGAGGATAGCCCACTCGTTCCGGCACGGAGGCGGGTGTGTTGGCTGTAGAGACGCGCAATGCCTCGGCTAAGCGTCGGTCCAGCCATACGCTCCCCGAATTCCTGAATCAAGCTCGCACTGTCTTCGGCCATGTATCTCATGTGGAGCCATCCATTCTCTCGTAGAGCGAGCGGATAACATCCTCAACGCCAGGCAAGTGCAACTCGGCCGAGGTCAGAACTCGACTAGCTGTGTACTTGTCGTGCGGCTCATGGGTTGGGACCCACGTGGCCTTCGTTTTCGGGCACGCGCCACAGACATACATACTCAGGTCACAGCGGTTAGCCGATGTACTTCGTGCATGCTCCCACCAATAGCGACGCAATGCCGTCACCCACCCCCGACTGTAATCGTCATCGCAATAGTCCTTCAGTGCAGAGATCACGCGCAGCAGATCGATCGGCCGGCTCACGGCTTGGCTGAGTTTCTCGTGGTTCTCCCCGATCAGCGTCGACGAGTGAGTCCTGGTGCACTTGGCCTCACAGGCCAGCCATGCAACAATGTGCCCATTGGCATCTCGTGCAAAGGCCAGGCCGTCGTCGCCCGTTCGCCCCACGATCTGCCTTTCCCAGTTGTCAGTCTGCTTCATGAGCTCAAGCTGCTGGAAGGCGACAACATGTGTGCGAAAGAGATACACCGGGACTTCCCACTCGTGTTCTCCGTCGCCTGCGTAGTACTCAGCAACGATTCCAGCGACAATTTCCCCAAAGAATCCCTGGAGAGCTGTATCACAGAACATGTGCGGGTATCCGAACGCGGGATCAGCCTCGGTTCCGTGGTGCAATGGGTGCAGAGAATCACCGAGTGGCGCACGCAGAGTCCGCCTGGCACCGTCATGTGCATGGTCGATATAGGCATATAGCTCGTCCCATACTGCAGGGTCGACATCATCCCGTTGCCGAAACAGCAAGTGGCAGTACCGTGGAGGTCCGGCGTTACACGTTTCCTCTGCTTCCAACCATGAGTCCAAGAGCGTCAGTGGCGGATGCGTGGCCGAAATGTCTGAACTACATGTCATATCGTCGGTCTCACGGTTTTTCGGGACTGGGGCAGCCCGAGTTATCAGTTTGGCCCCTGCACAACAGTGCCCGACGCTAAACCTTCATTGGGGGCGAAGTGTCCCTTCTCGCACTCCCAACCATTCTTCTGGCTGTTGAACTGTATGTTGACCACATTGCCTTCATCGAAGCACTTCTGACAGCATTGCCGCTCCTCGATTGGGCCAAGAACTATGTGGTTGTTGATTACCTTCGCATTTGCTCTCAGGAACTCGGCTGCATCCATAATGCTCTCCTTGTCTATTCACTTAGCTATCGCCCTTGGCCGCGTGTTACAGCTCAAACTCCAGCTCTTGACCGTGCTTCTCAAGCCAATTCAAGGAATCTCGGTAGCCTGGCAGCGTGACGCGCACCAGATTCCAAAACCGGTCCGAATGTTCCGGTTCGATGATATGAGCCAGTTCATGAACGATGACATAGTCCACAACCTGCAGCGGTGCCATGACCAGCCGCCAATTGAAGTTGAGGTTTTCCTTGGCAGTGCATGTCGCCCATCGCCGCGACATGTCTGAGATCATCACGCGATTGAATTGGATGCCCATTGATCTAGCCCATCGCCAGGCGCGAGCACCGATTCGCTCATCCGCTCTGGCCTTGTACCAGCAACGGAAGCAGTCGCCTGCCTGTGGCAATAGGTGACGCGGGAGGATGAACTTGTTTTCAAATCGCAGGTCGCCTTTGGGAACTTGCCTGACATCAAGGCGGTAGTTGCGTCCCAGATAGGGGAATGTCTCGCCGGATACATACTCCCGCTTCCGGGCTATCTCGGCCTGCCGTTGGATCGCCTTGCGTTTTTGATATACCCAGAAACGCCGTTTCTGGACGAACCGCTCTATCTCCTCATCTGAAGTGGTTCTGGGCGCTCGGACACGAAGACGGCCATCCCGCTCAACCTCAACGGCAATGGTCTTGCGATCGGTATAGGTCACCTTGTATTCGAGCGTATCTAGTCCCATCTCAGTCGCTTTCGGTTGCCATAGGCCAATTGCATACACTCCGAAACGATCTCTCCGCGCTTCTGAGCGAGTTCCTTCACATGCAGCACTTCGTTGCCGTCGTAGTCACGTCGGAACTGTGCAGAGAGAATGAGCTCCTGAATCCGTCCTCTGAGCTTGTTCTGCGCCGGAACATTCGTCCAGAAGTCATTGAGGCGGATTTCGTCCTCGATCATCTCGACCAGCAGCTTGGTGTTGTTAACCATCAGGGATATCTGCTGCTCAGTCAGTTCCTTGCCATCGAACACCAGGCGGTTCATTAAGCGGAAGAACGGCATATGCCGTTGCCGATCCAGCCCGTAGGTCGGCTCGTTCTTGTGTGCCTCGCGAATCTTCTTGCGAAGCTCCTCCAGCTTCTGGAAGATCATCTCCCAGTTTGCCTTGAATTCCTCGAGTATGAGCTCCAGCATCTGGCTGTAGCTCATCATCAAATCTGGATCGGCCTCCATGTTCCCGTCTATGTAGGCGCGAATAGCATGGATCATCTCCTGCGCCCGGGCCTTTCGATCCTTCTTCTTGACGTCCGCATGGAACTGGTCGTCGAGGATGGAGATCGGCTTAACTTTCGTGTCGACTCCCTCGGCTTCCAGGTATTCATCCGCTATGTCACGCAGCTTGCGCGTCACGACGGCTCGCCTGAATCGCTGGTCTCTGGTGTGCTTTAGCGCCTCGTGATTGATCAGCACGAGCCGCTTGAAGTCGGGCAGGAATTCGAGTGCTTCCTTCCTCGGGTACACACGGTCCAGTGCATTGCTGAAGTTATTGAAGGCCACGATAAACTCGAATCGTCTGTTCTCGTCGAAGAACAGATCGAAGAATGCATTCAGGTCGTCCCAGTCATTGATCCCATACCCTTTGACCAGCGTCACCAGGTCCTTGTGCGCTTGGCGCAGCCGATCCAGGTCGGTGGTGTAATCGCGGAAGTGCTGCCGAATCTCTTGAACTTCCTTGTATTCGTAAGCCTCTAACGCTTCCTTGATATGGTGGCCAATGCCGACGTAGTCGACGACGAAACCGCATGTCTTGACTTCCCCGTTGACACGATTCACTCGAGCGATGGCCTGGAGGAGCGTGTGATCTCGCACCACCCGGTCGATGTAGAGCACCTGCTCGACCGGGGCATCGAAACCGGTCAGAAGCATGTTGTTCACGACTAGAATGCCGGTGTACCCCGCAGGCTGCCCCTTGACCTCAGAGCCGAAGGGCAACTTGAAGTCGTCCGTAAGCTTGTCGTGCTCGTTGCCGTTGGTGTACTTGGCGATGTGATCCTTATCCTTGTGCCGACCAGAGATCACGACGCCGACCGTCAGCTTTTTAAGAGTGTCGAGGTCAAGCCTGGAGCTTCCCGCCTTCTCCAGCTCAGCAATCGCCTCCGCCAATGCCGCGTCGAGCGCATCTTTGTAGCGTACCGCCGCCTCGCGGGAGTAGCAGACCACCTGGGCCTTGAAACCATTGCGAAAGACGTGGTCGATATAGTGGCGAACCATGTCCTGGGCCTTGGCCTCGATCACCTTCTTCGATTCGAGATAGGCCTGGCGCGAACCGCAGTGAAGAATTTCCTGGCATTCCTCGGGAGAGTAATCTCTGAAGACATCCCAGAACACCTGGTCCATTGCTTCTCGCTTCTCGGCCGGAACATCGGTCCGAGTGGTGCGTCCCTCGTAGATGATCTCCAGCGTTACGCCGTCCTCGATGGAGTGGCGCATCGTGTACATGTCGATGTAGTCGCCGAAGGTGTTTTCCGTCTTCTCGATCGGCGTGCCCGTAAAGGCCAGCCTCGTAGCATTGGGCAGCGCCTTTTCCAAGCTCGCGCCGAGAACCTTGTACTGCGAACGGTGAGCCTCGTCGATCATCACCAGCACGTTCGGCGACGGGTTCAGCTCGGGGAAAATGCTCTCGATGATCTCACGACGCTGGCGAGGCGTCTCGGCGTCGTCCAGTGCCGCACCCAGCTTCTCAATATCCGTGGGCTGGAACTTCTGGATCATCGCCATCACCAGGTCGCTGCTGTCGTTGCTCAGCTTGTCGCGCAGGTCGGTGATGGACTTGGCTTCCTTGACGGTGTATCCGATCCCTTTGACCGTGCCGCCAAGCTGCCGCTCCAGGTCGGTTCGGTCGGTGACGAAAACCACCTTGAACTTCTGGAGCTTCTTGAAGTGGTACATCTCCCGAACGAGGAAGACCATCGTCAGGCTCTTGCCAGACCCCTGGGTGTGCCAGATGATCCCGCTCCGCCTTTTCGGATCGGTTTCCGTGAGCAAGCGGTCGATAACTTTCTTGACCGCTTTGAACTGCTGATACCGCCCGACGATCTTTATCTTCCGCTTCTTGTCGTCCAGCTTGAAGATCGAGAACGTGCGGATCAGGCTCAGCAGGTTCGCCTTGCTCAGCATTCCCTGAACCAGCCGTTCTTGGCAGGTCGGCGAGGACTGGGTGATGCTGTCGATGTCGTTGAGGTCCGCCGGGTACGGCGACATCCAGCGGTAGAAATACTCCTCCCGCGTGGTGCTCACCGTGCCAAACTTCGCATCATCCTGGGAGGTCACGATGGTAAAAGCGTTGTAGTTGAAGAGTTTCGGGTTGCCTGTCCCTTCACCGTCGTACTCGCCGATGTTGGCGTACATGCAGAGCTGATCGATGGCATCGCCCATCGGGTCAGCCACCTTCGGCGACTTGCACTCGACCACTACCACCGGAAGGCCGTTGAGGAACAGCACAATGTCCGGATATCGCGCAGTATCCTTGCCGGGCACGTGCAGGCGGAACTGGCTAACGGCGATGAATGAGTTGCGCTCGGGCTTCTCGAAGTTGATCAGGTGGACCTTCTGACCGGAGGTCTCGCCCGTCTGCTTGTTGCCTTGGACGGTCGCACCTTCCAGTAGCCGCTCGAGCACCTGCTCGTTGCTGTCGATCAATGAAGTCGGATGAAACTCGCCTGATACGTCGCGCATCACCTGGTCGAGTTGCTCGTCAGTCAACCAGGGATTCAGCTCCTTGACCTTCTTTCGCACCTCGACGTCCAGGATCACCTGACGCGGCCCGGAGCGAAGTGCTCCGCCCGGCTCCTGCCGATAGGCCGTCCACTTCAGCCCCTCAAGCTGCTTGAGGAAAGGCTCCTCGACATAGTTCTTCTCGTGCTGTTGTTTGGCGTTCTGTTTCTCAGTCATCACATTGGCCTCCGAACAGCTTGCGGGGACTTGTCGACCGTACTGGTGGGTGATGCCATCCCGGCCAACTCCTTGACCATCGCTTCAGGTACGGGCACCGAACCCGTAAGCAGATCCTGCATCAGGCCGGACTTCACGCGGCATAGCTTGGCAAGATGATCCATTGCAGAGAGGAGAAGGCCCTGCTGCCTGGTAAAGGCATCCCAAATGACATTTTGCTCATCTTCAGAAGGTACCGCTACGGGGGCCGATGAAAGAATTCTGGTGTTCAGGCACGCCATAGTCGAGCCGACAGCTCTGGTAAGAATCCACCGGCGCACGTCGTATGAGTTTAAGAGAAGACAGTAGAATCCTGCATTTGACCCCGTGCCCAGGCGAGCACGAAGGCAACGTCCAGAGAAGAGCCAGCCGTCCTCTTCTTCAGTAACCATTGCACATCTATCAATCGCACCTACTCGGCTGAAAACAAGATCGCCTACTCTGAGATCGTATCGGCTCGAGAGCCTCATATAGTCTTCCGAACTTACCCGGGGAAGGCCAACGTGGAGTATCTCCATGTCTCCAAGGTGCTCGACCGTGATAATCGGAATGCCGTCCTCAACATAGTCCTCTGCATGCAATTGGCTCCCAAAAGGCCCTGTCTGGACTGTGCCGGCACCGCGACGGCATACTTCCCCCAGAGTGCTCACATTCCATTCGTCCGGGATGCGGCCAAGAGGGGAGTCCTTGAACTCGTGGGTCTCCTCGGACCGAACGCGGCCGTTGGCATCGATGCCTTTGGTCAGCAGGTCCTGCATCAACCCCGTCCTGATCCGCCGATGTTTGGCAATCAGGGCTTCGGTGCGCTGGATACCCGCATCCATTGCACGGAGCACGACGCCTATAGCCTGTTGATCTTCCAGTGTTGGTGGCAGCCAGATTGGTGTGCCCTCAACAGCTGCCGTTGGAAGGCCATAGCGGGTCAAGCCATTAGCCAGCCGACCGTAGTACCGAGCCACACGGTGATGCGATATCTGTTTGCAAAGGAAGATGGGGTCTACGTCAGCAGGGTTCGGTCGTATGTGAGCAAGATGATACCCGCAAACCACGTCCTTCAACGGTTCGGTGACGACGGCAGGGACACCGATATCGTTCGGAGTCTCCGAGTCCTTCGTGATGATTGTGTCGCCGTGCTGTAGGCTGAACACCAGTCGCTCTGATTCAGATGCAGTCGCCTGCATGAAAGGCATGTGGTCAGTGATGTAGTCGTTGTTATAGACGTCAGTGTAGTTGCACAGCCTGACAGGATGCTGTCCGGGATATGACTTCTTATCAACGCTGCTAAATCGAACTGCCGCGATGGATCGAAGCGGGGCCTCGCGCCAGTTGGCTGGAAGCTTCATCCCCTTCTCACGTGTGACAACCATATCTGGCTGGGCATCTCTATGCGTCATAGCCGAGCCCCCCCATGAAGCTGTCCAATCGGGCCAGCACGGCCTCTTGGTCAGCCTGGACCTCGCGGAGCGAGACGGCGTACTTGTCGTGCAGGTGCTCAAAACCAGTGATGGCCGCACGCAGCTCGTTACGTACATAACGAATGAGTTCGTCGGTGATCAGATCATGCAGGCGCAGCAGAATAAGGTCCTTGGCCTCGGCTTCGGTCAGCACCGGAATGTCCGCGTCGAGGATGGCCAGACACTCTTTCAGCGGCAGCTTGACCTGAACGCGGTTCTCCGTGTACTCCTCCTTGGTCTTCTCCCGCAGGCGGGTGATCAGTTCCTTGTCCAGCAGGCCGCGCTTCTTGAAGACCTTCAGCAGGAGGCGATCTTCGGCGTCTTGCACCGCCTTCTTGGCGGCGCTGACGGCCTTGTTGGCCGCGTTGATATACGCGACCATCGCCTTGTATTCCTTGATCTCTCGGCTGATCGCCTCGGCCCGAGTTCCTTTGGCCTTCTCCAGAGCCTCTTTGAGGTCGTTGATCTGTTCCTTCAGGTAGTCGGTGACCTTCTTGGCTGTGGTCTTCTTGCCTTCCTCAGGCTCATAGTCCTCGACCGAGTCGAGAAGTTCGGTCAGAGCCGACTCCTTTTCGGCCAGTTCGCCCTCCAGACGGTCAATCTCATCGCGGTCGGCCTGGAAGAAGCGGGCGATAATGTAGTCGTCCGGGATGAGTGACTCGACCCAGCCGGAGGCGATGAGTGTCTTCAGGTCGTAGCGGATTGTGTCCCACCAGTTGGCAAACACACCGCTGACCTGGAAGTCATCGAGGATGCCTAGCGGAACGAGCTGTGTCTGGATGGACTCGAGCAGTGCCTCACGAACCTTCGGCAGCTTCTGGCCGCCGTTGTTGTGCGTGAGCTTCTGGAAGTCGCTGGAAGCCTCCGCCCACCAGGCGGCAAGCGTATCCTGAATCTTCTGTACCCGTTTCTCGACGGCGGGGTACTCCTCGACGATCGGACGAATGTTCTGCCTGGCCTCAACAACGTCCACGAAGTCACTGTATTGTTCATCTCGCGGAACGAACAGTTTGCCCGGGTCGAAGCCGAATTTGCCGTAACGCGGTTTGAGGCCCTCGATCTCCGAATTGGGGATGCCGCCAACGAGGTGAGCGCGGACATCTTCCGGCTCAGCGGGCGGCGTGTTGTCCACATACCGGCGGATGTTCAGGTTGTACTCGTTGGCTTTGATCTCATCGAGCGGCACGAGTCGCGAGTAGCCGGGCACATCCTGCTTTTGCTTGAAGACGGTGGCGATCTTCTCGATGTCTTCGGGACGGAGCTTGTTCTGGTTCTTGCCCTCGGCGTACTCGGCGTCGGCGTTGATGAAGAAGATCTGGTCGGCAAGCTCGGCAGGCTTGCGCTTGTTGATAACGATGATGCAGGCCGGAATGCTAGTGCCGTAGAACAGCGAAGGTGGCAGGCCGATGATGGCCTCAATGATGTTGTCGTCTACGATCCCCTCGCGGATGACGCGTTCCTGGCCGCCCCGGAACAGCACGCCGTGCGGCATGACGGTGGCCATGCGGCCGGTGGATTTGAGCGAGGCGATCATGTGCTGGACGAACATGAGGTCGCCTTTCTTGCCCGACTCCGGCGCGTAGCCGTAGCCAAAGCGGTACTCGGTGCCTTCGCGGATGTCGCCCTTGCTGTAGTTCTGTGAGAACGGCGGATTGGCGAGGATGCGGTCGAATTGTCGCGGTCGCCCGTGTTCGTCGTTGAAGGCCGGCGCGGCAATGGTGTCTTCGTTTTCAATGTGCGCGTCGGGGATGCCGTGCAAGATCATGTTCATCTTGCAGATGGCCCAGACGGTGCCGTTGTTGTCCTGGCCCCAGAGCGAAAGCGAACGTGGGTTCTGGCCGTTGTCCTCGACGAACTGGCGGGACTGGATGAGCATACCGCCCGAGCCGACCGTCGGGTCGTACACAGCCATGCCCTGACGCGGCTCGACGACACGGACCATCAGGCGGACCACCTCGGCGGGCGTATAGAACTCGCCGCCTTTCTTACCGGCGGTGTCAGCGAAGTACTTGATCAAGTACTCGTAGGCGGCCCCCAGCAGATCGGGGAACTCGAAGTTCTCGTTGATCAGCCGGAAGTGCCGGTGGTCGAAGTGCTGGATCAGATCGACGCCCTTGGAGTCGGGAACCTTGCGGGTCTTTCCGCTCTGGGCCATGAAGTCGATGTTCTCCTTCAGCACTCCCTCGAGCGGCTCGTTCGCCTCTTCGATAGCGGCCAGCGCCTTGTTGAGGCGGCTGCCGACGTCCTTCTTCGTGTTGCGGATGTCCTCCCAGCGGGCGCTGACGGGCTCCTTAGGGACGAAGAAGCTGTCCTTGTAGGAGGTCTTGTCCTCGGCCAATTCCTCGACGAGCTCTTCGGTCAAGCCTTCCTTGATGTGGTGGGCAACAACCCGCTTGCGCTCAAGATCAAATTGATCGGACATGCGCTTCAGGAAGAGCATGCCGAAGATGTATTCCTTGAATTCCGAGGCGTCCATCTTGCCGCGCAGAATGTCGGCGGCCTTCAGGAGGAACTTCTCAAGCTGCGAGAGTGTGATCTTGTCTCGATACATACGGTTAGTTTTCCTCGAAGCTCTTCTGGATCAGCGGCTTGGCCTTCTCCAGGTCGTCAAGATTTCGGATAGTTAGTTCCAGATCGCCCGTGCCGTGATGACCGACGCCGCGAACGTCGCGGGAGAAACCATCCTCGAGCGTGACGTCGTCGGGGTTCAGGGGCAGCCACATCAGCAGGCTGTTCTTCTGCGTCTGGAGCTGGATCGTGGCGATGTTTTTCAGCCGCTTGTAGGCGATATACCACTTGAGGATGCGCTCCTGCACATCGTCGCCGAGGTCGGTCATGTGATCGCGGACGGCCTCGTACAGCTCCTTCAGTTGTGGAGCGGCCTTGGCCAGATACTCTTCCTGCGTTGTGTACTGCTTGGTGCCGTTTCCTTCTTCCTCGCCCTCATCGATCGGCTTGGCCGAAACAACGTTGACCAGATCGAGAAGGAACAGATCGTCCCCGAAGAACATGTACCGCAGAAGCTCGATGTTCCGGTTGATCTGCTGGATAGCGTGGATGTCGTAGCGGGTGAAGTCCTCGGCGATGCAGAGAAGACGCGGCGCGGACCAATCGAGTTGTTCGACGGCCTCCTGGCCGAACTGCTTCTGCACGAGCTGCTCGAACTCCGCTTTGTGGTCCATCAGCCAGTCGAGGTAGAACAGGCCTTGGTTGATGACGTTGGCGTTCGAGTTCCGCTTGTACTCGATGATCGTCGGGCAGAAGTTCTCGTCGAGGCCGAGGGTGTCGATCCGCCCGGCGTGCGTCTTACCTGTCGAGTACTCCGATGCGACGAACCGGACGTGCAGGAAGGTTTCGATATGGCGCTCGATCAGCGTCTGGAGTTTCTTCTCCAACTTGACTGGTCGGCCCACGAGCTCCACAGCCGAGCCGTTGGTAACCCGGAATAGTTTCACGTCGCTCATTCGTCAGTTCCTGTTCGCTCGGGATTGAGGCCGTGCTTGACCCAAGCGTCGACGGCGTCCTTGTGGAACCGCCAGCGCTTGCCGATCTTCTGGCCGGGCAGTTTATTGTCCTGTGCCAGCTTGTAGAGCGTGGACTTGGAGATCTTCAGATACTCCGCCAGCTCGTCCATGGTCATGATGTCGTCTGGTCTAGCCGCCATAGGGCCACTCCTCAGGGGCACCCCTGGTAATCTGGTTACGATAGATTCGGATATTATCCGTATTTTGCCAGTGCTTGCAAGACGAAAATGGGCGGCGGACAGCCCCGATCCGCTCAGGCGTCGGCAGGCCGGAGGCGCAGAACGCGAAAAAAGCCGATTTTGACACTTTCGTCCGTAAGTCCTTGTGACCACAGGTCCGAAGGTTGTGTCACGTTCCCGCCAGGTGGCATCCGGTCAGCACGCATCGGCGGCTGCCGATCTGGTCGCCGAGAGTCGCGGCGCTCTCAAATCGCCGGACGGGTTAACAGGTTCTGGCCATCAGACGGGGTGTCGTGGTAGAATCACTCTCACCGGTGGCAGTTCGATACTGGTTGCTCCTGGGGATCAGTACAGGCTGATTTCTGTTTTGACCGATTATGCTCCTAACCCGCCGTCCAGTAGTTACATGGCATCACCGGTCCAGCAGGCATTTAAGCAGCTCTCGCCACATCCGCCGCTGCTCGCCCCACGCGAACTCTGCAGCAATCGGGCGCAGCACTGGCTCACAAATCGGATCGCAACCACTGGTCACCCGTGGCAAAAAGAGGATATGTTCCTGAATATCCGGCGCCAGGTGCAAGAGGTTCATGATCTGGGTCACCCGGGCCCGACTGACGTGCCCTAACGTCGCGATTTCCGCCTGATCCTTTACCAATCCCTTGCGTACCAGCTCCTCGAACCGCATGGCCAGGGCCATCAGCCTCGCCACACGGGGCACCCGACCGGCCTCTGCGGACTCGGGCGCCTTCTCTTCTACTACTTGTCTGAGCACCTTACGACCACGGTGCTGGCGGGCAAAATGCACCGGCTGGGTTACGGTCAAACCTTGCTGGGGACTGCTCATGCGACATGCTCCTTCGGGGCCGGCTGCTGGGCCAGCGTCTTGATGCCATTGGCCCGAAACGTAATCGACACCCGCCCTTGTTCACCATCGAATTCGACCCGTTGGACCAGTAGATGTATTACCCGCGCCTGCTCGCCCGGGCTGAGCGAAGCCCAGACCGGCTCGAACTGCTCCATGGCTGCCTGGGCCTGCTGGTCGTCGAGTAGGTTAACCTTGATCCGGGCAATCTTGTCATCCAGGTGACTGGTCCGTTGCTCGGCCTCGCGCAGCTCGTCCTGCAAAGCAGCCAGTACATCGGCGGCACCTGTATTGCCGGCCAGCTGGCGGAGGCGCGAAGTGATTCGTTGCACACGCCGGCCCAGAGCGCGGCGCTCTTGGGTGAGCCCTTTCAGCTTGGCCTCCTGTTCACGCTGTGCCGCCGCCAGGGCATCCTGGATGACACTGCTGTCTCGTCCGGCGAGGCGAATCTGCTCAACCACGAACGCTTCGAGTTCACCAGCCGGCACCGAGGCCGTGGGGCAACTGGCCCAGCCCTGTTTCTGGGCCGTCTGGCAAACGTAGTAGCGATAGCGTTTCTCTTTACGACTGGTGAAGTGGTGCGTCATCGCCCGCCCGCAGGAGCCGCAGCGGACCAGGCCTTGAGTAGGGCTGCGTACTTGTTTCTGACGTGGGCGCCCCCCGAGCAGCGATTGGCCCGCAGGACAGCCTGGGCCTGCTCGAACACCTGCGGGTCAACAATGGCCTCCTGCTCGCCCTCGTGCGTTTCGGTCTTGTACTTGACCTTGCCGACGTAGGCCACGTTGGTCAGCAAACGCAGCAAGTTAGACTTGTCAAAAGGCTTGCCTCCCAACGACTTACCTTTTTGGCTCACCCAGGCTTTGCTGCGCCAGCCGCGATGGTTCAGTTCCTGGGCGGTTTGGATCAGCGAGGCCGTGCTCAGATAGAGGGCGAAGATCTCCCGAACCTGCCGGGCTTCCTCTGGGCTAACCTTGAGCTTGGAGCCGCCAGGCGCCTTGTCCAGATCGTAACCCAGGATGGGCTTGCCGCCCGACCACTTGCCGCGCCGCCGGGCGGCGGCAATCTTGTCCCGTGTTCGCTCGGAGATGATCTCCCGTTCAAACTGGGCAAAGGACAGCAGGATATTCAGCGTGAGCCGCCCCATGGAGTGGGTCGTGTTGAACTGCTGGGTTACCGAGACGAAGGAGACCCGGTGCTCTTCAAACAACCCGATGATCCGAGAGAAATCCAGCAAGCTGCGGCTGAGCCTGTCGACCTTATAGACCACCACGCAGTCGATCTTGCCGGTCTTGATGTCGGCCATCAATCGCTGCATGGCGGGGCGATCCAGGTTGCCGCCGGTAAAGCCGCCATCGTCATAGCGCTGCTCCAGACAGAGCCAGCCCTCGGCCTTTTGGCTGGCAATGTAGGCCTCGCCTGCCTCGCGCTGAGCGTCCAGAGAGTTGAACTCCTGCTCGAGCCCTTCTTCGGTCGACTTGCGGGTGTAGATGGCGCAGCGAATACTGGGTCGGTTCATGGCGTCTCCTTGGTCAGGTTGAAGAATCGGTAGCCACTCCAGTGCGAGCCGGTGATGGCCTTGGCCACCGATGACAGCGAACGGTAGTACTGGCCCTCGTATTCAAAACCGTTGGGCAGCACCTTGACGTAGTGGCGACGCCCCTTGAAGTCGCGGGTAATGATGGTGCCGGGCATCGGGAGTCGCTCATCCTGAGCCAGAGACAACGCTCCGCTCTGGACTACGCCAGACGCTTGTTCGACGGGCTCACGCTGCGGTGGGCGCAGTCGCAGGTCGGCATCCTGCGCTAACTCCCGCGCTCGGCGCCGAGCCCGCTCGGAAAGGTCTCCCTCGGCCAGGGCCTGGATGCGCCAAGCGCAGCGGCGAAAGAGCCATTGGCGATTGCCACTGCGGGAGGGCTCACCGAAGAGATCGGCATAGCGCTGACGCAGTTGGCCGGCGGTCATCTTGGCCAGGGCGGCCAGCTCTCGTTTCACATTAGGCTTCATGGGCCTGTCCTCCGTAACATGCGTTGTCAAAACGAGTTAACCAGTGGGCCCACTGAGCCTCTTTTCGGCGTGCGGCTCAAGGAAATTCCGGGCAGATTCTGGGGAATTTATCAGCGGGTTGCGGGTGCGGCTTTCATTCAGACGCAGCAGGCCACGAGCCAGTATGCTGGCCAGCTCGGACCGGCGTTGCTGCTCGGTCATATTGG
>Ga0180435_10001418_pt1 | contig 24977 bp, 16 predicted proteins | sample SS_ome_3_FD_132467 | JGI IMG/M metagenome (GOLD analysis project Ga0180435, IMG submission 132467) | Hypersaline lake sediment archaeal communities from the Salton Sea, California, USA - SS_3_S_1 metaG | ecosystem: Environmental > Aquatic > Non-marine Saline and Alkaline > Hypersaline >... | reverse complement strand
TAGTTACTTGGGCAGATATCTTGCCAGATTGTGGGGAAGGTTTTATAATGCATGTCGTCCGGGGCGTGGCGCAGTCCGGCTAGCGCGTTGCAATGGGGTTGCAAAGGCCGTCGGTTCGAATCCGACCGCCCCGACCAGATAAGAAAAAACCGCTGATCATCAGCGGTTTTTGTTTTAAAGATAAGTGATTGCTTAACAATATCCAATGAATTCCTTGGCTTGCTGATGGATGGAATAATCCATTTGATTGGCATTTTGGAATTTATCCAAGAACTCGGAAGTGATGCCAAGATTCTTATATTTTGGTTTGTCTAGCTGATAACCTTTAGATTGTTGCTTTATGTAACCTGTCCAGTCTTTGTTTTTCAACTGAGCGATAAAACCAGGCTGACACTCAGCCACACCTACCAGGTCATAATCTCCTAGCCGGCGATTTCCCAGGCACTTGGATTGAAAATTTAAGAACCCGTCCTGGAATACAAAATCAGTGAATACAAGATCTTTGTCATAAGGTATATTGATCCGCCAATCAGTTTCACCTTTAAGACTTTTCCATTCATCGTACAAAGAGATCATCCTTTCCAGAGGATCCTTGAGGATTATGCTGATAAATGGATTGTCGAATATTCCCTTAAAGAGGTTAGGAGTGAAATTGCCATGTACTGCCGCTGTATCCTCCGGGAGTTCCATGCGGGCGTATAAGCTTTGCCCTTCAGATGATTCCGATCCACTACTATTGAAAAAAGGTGAATTTTCCAGCAGTTCTTTTCCCAGTTTAATGAACGAAGAGGCTGGAGATAGAGTAAGATCACTCAGGCGGACGAATTTTTTTTGCGATACTTTATAGACCAGAACGTGCTCTATGCCGTAAATATTCCCCAGGTCATTCAAGAAGGAGGAGTTAGTATTTCCCTCGATCTGAACACTGACATGTACCCTTTGATCTGTGATGACTGCCAAAAAAAACTCCTCTTTTCTGGGTAAAAATTTCCTATTAGTGTAGCATATCTTTTCCCAATTTCTAGGGGGAAATTAATAATCGTGATTATGTCTTGAATATCGGCTTTTGGACACGAATCAAGATTGACATTCATCAACTGCTAATTTCTAATCAGGAAAGTTTGTAAACCTCAGAATTCACACAATAGGGCAGTGGCTCACTTTGAATTCCGGCTTTCAGATTTCTGATGGCAATGCCAGCCATCACCTTGCGGGTATTGACTGTAGCGGATCCAATATGGGGAGTAATGAAACAGTTAGAAAGCTGATAAAGTGGGTGGTCGGGAGGCAGTGGTTCCGGATCGGTCACATCCAACCCAGCAGCCAGTATCCTGTTACTTTTGAGAGCTTCATATAATGCATTTGTATCTACCACCGGACCGCGGGCGGCATTGATCAAGATTGCATTCGTTTTCATTTTGGCAAAGGCTGCCTTATCGATCATGCCTTTTGTTTCCTCGGTCAGGGGAACATGCAGACAAATAAAATCGCTGGTTGATAAAAGTTCATCCAGAACAACCTGCCTGGCATTTAGATTGATCTCCTGATCTGGCAGAAGGCTGCGATTAGTGAAGATCAATTTGCATCCAAAAGGTTTTAATCTTCTTGCCACGGCAGAGCCGATCTTTCCAAGTCCGATAATTCCAACGATCGCGTCTTTTAGATCTCTGCCGAGCCATCCGGTTGGTTCCCAACTTGACCATTTTCCATCCCTGGCATCCTGATTTGCTTGAGCCAATTGCCGGCTGACGGATAATAGAAGGGCGAGCGTTAAATCTGCTGTTCCATCTGTTAAAACGCCAGGTGTATGACCCACAGGGATCCCCCGGCTGGTGCAAGTATTAACATCAATATTGTCAGTGCCAACAGCCATATTGCTGATGACTTTAAGAAGGGGAGCTTGATTGATGATGGTTGCCGGGATAGGATCATCCAAAAGACAGATAATCCCCGAGGCTTCAGGAAGGAACTTCTTCAATTTGTTGTCGATTCCTCGCAGGTCGTTATCTCCATAGATCACTCGAAAATCATTCAGGGAATTCTCAACCCAATCGTGAGGAAGGTCATGAGTCATTAACACCAGCGGTTTATCTATCATGTTGGGTCCTTATTCAGAAATTGAAAAGAAAACAAAGGTCATTGACATTAGTGCCAGTTGCGCCCGGCAGCAGTAAATCGTCGAGGGCTTTGAAAAAAGTATAGGAATCGTGCCTGGCAAGGAAATCGTCCGGGTTCAATCCCAGTTTTTCAGCCCGGGCGAGAGTATCTCCTGTGACAACTGCGCCCGCTGCATCAGTCACGCCATCCTCTCCATCTGTCGCCAGCGTGATCAGAGCCAGGTTTTTCCGTCCGGCCAGCGGTCTGACTGCACTGAGAGCAAGTTCCAAATTGCGGCCACCCATACCTGGATTCTTAGTGTCAGTGAGAGTAACAATCGTTTCTCCGCCAGCGATCAGGCAAACTGGTAACTGTGGGTCAGACAAAGTAGTTTGGCAGAGGAGTTCAGCGATTCTCACTCCAACCAGCCTGGCTTCGCCTGACAGAGGATCAGGCAAAATTTTACTTCTATACCCTGCCTCTTGAGCTTGCTCAAACCCTCCCTTCAAGGCGGTCTGAACGCCTGCGATCACCAGACTGGTTTGGTCTTGGAAGATTGGGTCGCCGGGTTTGGGAGTTTCCGGGATTGTGCCATCCACTCCGGCTTTCAGATGATTTTTTATGGCAGTTGGTAGATAATTTTCCAGTTGGTATTTGTTAATAATTGCCTGGGCTTCGTGAAAAGTGGTCGGGTCCGGAACTGTTGGTCCAGATGCGATTATATCCAATGGATCCCCAATCACATCAGAAAGGATCAGCGTGATAATCCTGGCAGGATGGATTAACCCAGCTAGTTGACCACCTTTGGTCTGCGAGATATGCTTTCGGATGGTGTTGATCTCCTGGATGTCTAAGCCGTGATCCAGGAAGATCTGGTTGGCTAGTTGAATTTCTGTTAATGTAATTCCGGGAGCGGGAGAAGTAAGGAGAGCTGAACCTCCACCAGAGATCAGAACAATGACCAGGTCATTATTGGTTTGAGATGAAAAAAGTGAGAGGATTTCTTCGGTTGATTTGAGGCTGTCCTGATCGGGGATTGGGTGACCACCTCTATAGAGCTTGATCTTTTCCTGATAACTATCTGGAATACCGGGATCTAAAGATTTACTCAGGACTGCTCCCCAGGAAAGGCGGTCGGAGACCAGATCTGCGACAGCGACAGCCATGGGAATGCTGGCTTTACCGATTGAAAGGAGGGATACATTCTTAAAATCCTCCAGTCTGATCTCCTGCCCGGCAACAGATAATATATTCCCGTCTCTTTGAAGAATCCTGTCTAACACTGCAGCAGGATCAACAGCTACAAGTGAAGCAGCTAGAATGCTGGTTACTTTTTTTCCCCAGGGCTTCTCCCTGAGGGTCTTGGTGAGGAACGCCTCAGCAGGTTTGATCATAAGAAAGAACTGGCCTGAATGCACTGAGGTGAGTTGTTTTTAGGCGAGTTTACATAAGGAGATACAGGATAGGTTTGCATCATCTCTGCCGGGAATGGTTTCAAAAGGGGTGTATAAATTTCTCCCTTGTTTTCAGCAGGATCCAACCAGGTATCATAATCTTCAGGATGGAGGATAACAGGCATTCGTTCATGGATGGGTTTTACCAACTCGTTGGGAGTTGTTGTAAGAATGCAGGCAGACTTAAGCGGATCTCCTTCGGGAGAATTCCAGATTTCCCATAGACCAGCAAATGCAAAAGGGTTTTGACCTTTCAGCGTGAAATAATAGGGGGTTTTCCCTTTCCCGGAGATCGATTTGCTCCACTCGTAAAATCCATCAGCCAGAATAAGACATCGTCTTCGTTTGAGACTATTTCTAAATGAGGGTTTTTCTGCAGCGGTCTCAGATCGGGCGTTGATCAGATTGAACTTGCCCAATTTCTCAGCTTTGGTCCAGGAGGGGATTAGTCCCCATTGGTAAAAGTCCAGGCTGTTCGTTCCATCATTAGGTATGACCGGGATGGGTTGGGAAGGGGCAATATTATAACTGGGGGGTATATCTCCAGGAATATGGAAATTCGGGAAAGCTGCTTGTAAGTCTTCCGGGGATACCGTCAGTGTAAATCTTCCACACATAGACCCTCCAAGAATACGAGTTCTGGCGCCTGGTCATATTGTAGCTGATAAACCAAAAAAAATACCCCTTGACCTGAGGGGGGCAGGCCAAGGAGTAAAGGGATTATTACATATCCGGTTTTAACTGTCAAGGCGTGTCGAGTTAGTGGCTGAAAATCCCCTAGATGTAATCCTCTCGTATGATCTTTTCAGGGATTTTTGAGGGAAAATCATTCTTTCAATGGGTGAAATTTCTATCTCTGATTGGCCCTAAGCTGCAGCCCTGATAGTATGGGAGAAGATCGAAGGACTGCTTTACGTTATAATTCCCGCTCAGCTTGAAAAGAATGGATTGGCTGCTGAAGCGCTTGCATATTCCAATCCTGAATTAAATAGCAATACGGTTCATGAGGTCAATGTTTTAGGGAGTAAAGATATCTTCTGGAAGAAGTTCATAATGGCTCAAGTCATTTAATCTCCCATCATATGCCAGAGCGGCACAATAGCCCTGGGATACTTTCACTGATTTGATTGTCCAATTTATATCAGTTTTTGTTGTACCCGGAAAATCCATGTTGAATGATTTGAGATCTGGAGAACTAGGAATAGTGCTCAGCTCCTTAAATGATCCCTGGATCCCGTCACCAACCGCTTTTAGATAAGCTTCTTTAGCTGCCCAGATCGCAAAGAAATGCTCCTGATATTCTTCCCTGGATGACAATGAGCGGAGATATTGAATCTCAAGGGGGCTGAAGAAATTATTAATAATGCGATCAAGACTGGAAATGGGATATATTTCCTGAATATCAATACCGATTCGGTTGGTTAAACTGATTCCGCAGAGTAGAAAATCTTTTGAATGAGAAAGATTGAATTGGAGTTCAGTGTCTGGGAGAATTGGTTTTCCTGCTGGGGTGTAGTTAAACACCAGATCATTTGGATTTTCTGTGAGATACATCGACAGAATGATCCTCAATATACCGCGGCTGCGGAGGAATTCTTCTTTTTTCTCCTTTATTTTCAGCCTGTCCAGACGTTTAATTTCCTCGGCGGAAAGTAAATTCCTCAATATCTCGGCGTGATTTCTCCATGAATTAAGGTCAGTTATCCAAAGATGAACTGTTCCATCATTTATATCCCCTGGCAGTTTAGTTGGATCCAAGATATCGTTCCCAGGTAGTGGGCACTTGCAGCCCCTGAACCCTCAGCTGGTTCAACCTGTTCTGGTAGGTAGCGCCCTGCATCAATTGATCTGCAATCTCTACAACCTGGCGCTGACTTGACCCTTCTAGCATTGTACCCCGAGCCCAATCATTAAATGCGCCCATAGAAGGACCACACCAGATCTGATAATCCATAACCCTTTCTGGTATGCCGAGGATGCCCCAGTGTGTGGCCAAACCAAGATACCAACGGAAAATCAATGCCATTTTTCGTTTGGGGTAATTTTTGGCTTTTTCAAGTTGGCTGGGATCCCTTTCGGAGAAGAACTTGACACATTCCTGCCAGATAGAATCCAGATCGTTTTGAAAGATCTTTTGTTCGATCTCTTTCCGTTCTGCCGGATCTATATCATTTATGCTGTCATACTTGAGATAAGTCTCATATAGTTTTTGTGATCGCATTGGAAACATAGTTCCTCGTTTCAGGACCTGTACTTTTACTCCCATCTCAAACATATCTGCCGAGGGTGCCATCATGACATCCGGCGTTGCAGCCTGAGCAAGGGCTTCTTTCACGTGGGGGGAGGTACTTGCTTCCTGGCAGCCTTGATTTACAGATCCTGTCACAACATATGCAGCACCCATTGAAAAGGCTGCCAAAACAGAGGCTGGAGTACTGATCCCTCCTCCCGCTCCAATCCGGACTCGTTCTGAATATTTATTCTTTTCCTGGATCTCATTTCGCAAGGCAATAATAGATGGCAGTAATCCTACTAAAGGCCGATTATCCGTGTGTCCTCCAGAATCTGCTTCTACAGTAATATCATCAGCCATAGGGATTCTTTCAGCAAGTTGAGCTTGCTGGGATGTGATCTTCCCTTCTTCGACCAGCTGGGCCAGGATCTTTTCTGGTGCGGGATTCAAAAAATGCAAGGCAACTTCTGGTCGGGACAATTTAGCGATGATCTTATTATTTATTGCAACATTTTCGGAATCATCAATCGCCAATCCGGCTGCCCGGTATTGAACAACAGTAGGGGTCAGGCGCAGGAAAGCGGAAGCTTCGATGGTCTCGACTTTATGTTCCAGGAACAGATCCACAGCTCTTTGTTCCATTAGTGGATCATTTGGACTGTGAATTAGATTGAAAGCATAAGGACCAGTTGGCAGCTCATTTTTGATAGAAATGATAGCATCGAGTAATTTTTCCGGCCCTACTCCCCCTGATCCATATGAAGCAAGATAACCTGCCTTACCCATGGTGGTGACCAATTCAATCCCTGAAATGGCGTTTGCCATCGAACCGGCCATGTAGGCGGTTTTCAACCCATGTTTTGCGATAAACGCCGGATCGCCAAAATCTGAAGGTGAGCTGGCCTGTGAAAATGCTACTACCGGGTGTCCATGCCCTTTATCAGTTCCCATCAAAAAAGAACCACCGCTTGCGACCGAAATTTGATCCTTAGAATCAATCAGGAAGCAGTCCTTTGATAGATCTCTGAGGGTTTCTAAAATTTCGCTTGATTCGAATTTCAGATCCTGATCTGGTCCCTGCCATGATCCGATGATTTCTTTTGTTTTTGAATATGAAAGAGCAGACATATCTATATGATCTCCTAAACGATCAGTACGTTTCCAGGGTAATATTATCTACTTTGTAGATCGGTCTTGAATCTTTCCAGAGCAATCCATCGGCGCTGACTATCGCTCCCTGAGATGTATGGCTGATGTTTTTTATGTGCAGTTCAATTTCAAATTCCTTGATATCAGGAGTGATCTGACCGCGATATTTCCAATTAATCTTTCCGCCTGATTTACTTCTCCATTTTAGATTTTCAGGTAAATCCCAGGCTGATACACTTTTTATCAGTGCTTGGGCCATAGTTTCTACACCCAATGAACCCGGCATGACAGGGTCCTGGTAAAAATGAGCCTGATAAAACCAGGCATTATTATTGATCGATATGCGAGAATATAAATATCCGGAAGAAAATTTCCCACCCTTAGGGGATATCCAGATTTCATCTAGAACAGGCAGCGCAGCTACATCTTGGGATATATCACTAACATGAGAAGAAGGAATCCTTGCCCAACTGCCAGATTCAGGGTTTTCTTCCTGCCAGGTTCTAGTGGTTTGTCCAACATCCAACCCAGATTGGTTTTCAAGCATTGGCTGCGGGAAATACCCGAATGATGATGTGCCATGATAAAAAATCTGACCACCCCAGGATAGTTCAAAAGCGTAATTTTGGATAATTACATCTTCTAAAGCACTGGAAGATAATAATCTGACCTGATTAGTGATGGTTTTATCAGGGGCTGTTGGCCAGGATGATAATCTACCTTCTCCGTCCAGATTCCTGAAATAGAGATCTTGGGATTCCCTGCCTTTGATGCTGCCCATGTAGGCTGATAAAAACCCACAGGGCTGCAAAGCCATCTCCATGATAGATACATGGGGTAAGGCGCCTAGAGATCCATTTTTATACCAGGCTTTATCAGGTAGATCGAATTCACTGATTAGAGTAGAACCTTCCACAGTTTGTTCGGGCTGGCCATCGATTTTTATTACTCTATCGATGAACTGCAAATCTCCATTGGGCAGCCTGGGAATTCTCCGATTCCCAAACCCGCTGAAAGTATTTCCGAAACAGATTCTGTGATCGCCCCTGGTAAAAGCCTGGATTTGCTTTTTTGTGTAGAGGGCAGTTCCACTTTTATTGAGGAATGCTTCATCAGGTGGACTGCCTGCCTGGATTTGCATCAACCTGGCCAGATTACGGGTCAGCGTTTGTTGGTTTTTGAGAAAATCCTGCTGGCTTTGAACCAGATCGGCTGAAATCAGGTCCAAATTCTCAAAATATGACCTGATCAAGGGTTCGGGTATTGTATCCCTGACCTTAGGATCAAATTCTAGACCTTGTTTTTGACTTTCCTGAGCTGGAGGGTTGAGGGGCGGGATAATTCTTTTTCCAGCATCCTCTACCACTGGATAAAGGGCGGAAAGATCTATATCCACCTGGTGACCGAGCAGCAAAGCAATAACTTTAAGAACACCATGTAAATCCGGTTGATACCTTTTATTGATCGCGATTGCCGCGTGGGGTTTATCCTGGAGGATCTTTTCGATCCATCTGGAACAAGTTTTCTGGGGTCCAACTTCGATAAAGATCCGGGCACCATCATCATACACCTTTTGGATCAGGCGGGGAAAATCAACTGGACTGCAGGTCATTTTCGCCATATTTTCCGCTAAGTCTGTTTTGTTGAGTGCCAGCTTTTGGTATTCCGAAGCGGAGTAAAAATCTATATCAGCTCTGGGTACGGTTTGAATATTATAAAGTTCAACAAAAGATGGATGAGTAGACTGCATGGTTGGATTATGGATTACAGCATTAAATGGCATTGGTAATGCCCGACACTCGAGGCTGTCGATCACCCGTTGGCAAGCTTCTGCTTCTCCTACGATTACGACTTCATCCGCTGTGTTAATAATAGATAAAAAAGCCATTTCCTCTTGGGCGCAAGCAGCTTTTGCCAGTTCGCTATCTGTCTTTAGAATATATGAGCTCCAAAAGTCATCTCCCAGGATCCTATCATTCCAAAAACCGCGGACAGCTTTCATCTCTCCGAACAACTCGTCTTTGAAGAGCTTTGATCTGCTCCAGATCTCCGAGCGATCTTTTGCATTTTGCCAAATTCGGTTTGCCCAAAGCATGCTGGTTTCTCCCAAACTATAACCGAGAGCGATTTTGGGACGGATACCAAAAAGTTGATCGAGAAGCAATGTGTGCAAGACAGAAAGGCTGATTCCGGATTCAATTAATTGATTGGGATGTTTATAAAAGTCAGCCATAATCTGATCCGAATCAGATTCTGATCCTGATTTGGAAGGTCGTAGATACAGAAATCTTTCTGCCAGGGAATGACTCAGATCAGGAATAACCTGACTGGCAATATCCTGTAAGCCAGGGAATGAAAAGAATAGATCCCTTCCCATACCCGGATATGAATTAAAAGCACCTGGATAAACAAAAGCTACTCCCTCAGATCCGAGGGGTTTAGGTGTAAAATAACTTCCGTTCGGACTAGCCCAGGTTTCTCCTGTTTGTAAAGCCTTGGAGAAACCAACTTTCGCATGTGTCAGTTCCTTATTGAGTTGCTCTCGATCTGCAGCCAGCACAGAAAGCGTAAAATTATCATCATTTGAAAAGCATTTCGTATAGGCAAAGTAGGAGATAGATTTCAGAGATTTTGGACCCGCAGAAAGTTTTTCAAGAGAGACTAGATGATCGAGAATTTCGGATTTGTTATTTCCTGAGACTGGAAAAAGGAATGGATCCGAATCAGACACAATACGAACTGGTGGATTGGATTCGGGATGGTCAGATTCACCCAATACGATATAAACTGGATCATTTGTTTTATATTCTTGAAACATTATCAGAGCAGATCGAGTGTGTTCAGGACCGCGTGATAACCAGGGGCGAATATCTTTAATGGGATAAAGAGGGCTTTCTGACAGCTCGGTTTCCAGTAGATCAAGGTCTGAACTGTTAGCTGGAATTATTCGATTTTTAATTGCTAAAACTGCCTGGATAAAAGTGATAATCTCGGAAGATAGGGCGTTCGCTGGGTTGTTGCACCCCAGTGCGACAGGATATTCATTTACACGATTCCTGAAAAGAGTTTGAAGCATTACTGCTGTCTTTTCATGATTAGCAGCTACTGCCTCAGTTAATCCGACATAATCAGCCAGAGATGGTTCCAGATCAGGGTAATCGGCAAACTTTAATCCCACATTTACGGATCCCTTTGTTTCAGAGGGGGAGATGACCACTGCTGCAGAACCAGAAGGACTTATATCGCAGATGACTACCTGGCGGCTTTTGTCAGACTGGACCAACTTAGCAGCTTGCCTGATTTTTGAAAACAAGCTATGTGATGATGGTTTAACATGATCAACTAATATGAATGCCTTTTCCAACAAGAGCTGGTAGTGGCAGAGATCTACTTGATCTGTATCGAAAATAATCGACAATTTTGATCCAGGCACTGGCTGGACTTCTGTAACAGCCTGGTAGATTACTTCTCCAACCTGTTCAACCATAGCCGGGGCTGTGTTTCTTTTCCCAGCGAGACTTTCTTCAAAATGAGCTGTTGAAGGCCACCACTGATAAGAGAGTGCCATTCCTGATACGATCAGATCCATACTGGTTCGTTTTCCAATTGGTTTTGTTTGAATAAGCCAAATAATTTATCGTTAAGTGTTATCTCTGCATCTACAACTTTAGAAAACACAAAACCATCTTGATCATGGCTGGTCACATCTGCTACAAGTTTATGGGGTGTGGAAGATTTCACTGTCATAGTGGCATAGCTGGTTGTATCAAAAGGAACCGGGTGAAACTGTGTTCCTCCAGCGATCTGAAGCGGTAAACCGATCGACCCTGTTTGAGAATGTGCCCAAATCAATAAACTCTGCAAATGGATATCGGCCAGATAAGGATTAAAAGTATTTACCGGGAATTGACCCATTTCTTCAACTGGAAATTGAGGAAGCAGACACGCTGTGGTTAATCCTGATGCTGAGATGTTCAATACCCTCTGAATACCATGGAATCTGGGTCCATGGAACAGGATTTTTGAATTATAGAGAGTCTCACCATCAATTGGTGATTCTTCTTTGAGGTTAAATTTGGAAATTCTGGGTCTTTCTGGAAGCCTTTTTCGCAGTTCGACCTGAGCTTGATAATGGAACCGGATATTTCCATTAGGCAGCACACTGCTTATTTTCCCACTTAGTATGATTGAATCAGCAGATTTATTTAATTCTTCAAGCTCCAGAAAATATTCATCTGGCGATTGATTATCAAATACAATTCCCTTAAAGACCCGATAATCACTGACAGAATAAAACTGATAACCAGGATTCAGGGATTCGCAAGAATTGATGAACCATGCTACAGCACAAACTGTTGGCAGTACGGCGTTACCACCGATGACATGATCTGCTAAAAAGGGGTTGCCCTCCAGGGATAATCTACGAGATATCCGGTGCCGCTTTAGATCTGGAGATAGTTTTCTGACTGGAAATGGCAAAGGATTACCTATCACATGCTGCGGTCTTTCCTGGACTTTATCCATCAGGCCCAACAGTGCCTTAGTGCCCTCAGCAATAGATATCAGAGGAACATTTCTTCGGCTCAGGATTCTTTTTAATTGAGGAGTGACCATGCCTCCATCCCAAGGTCCCCATCCAATTGAAAGAACCTGGCAGCTGGGGTGGGATAGTTTTAGATGATGGGCGAGTTTATTTAGAACTTCATTGCTGATGCTGTAATCTGCCTGACCGGCATTTCCATAATAGCCTGCAACGGATGAAAAAAGGATAAGATAGTCAAGCTGCTGTGGGGGAATGAGATCCAGCAGGTTCCTCAAACCACTTACCTTTACTCCGTAAACCAGATCAAAATCTGCTTCTTCTTTGGCTTCGATATATTTATCAGCCAGCGCGCCGGCTCCATGAAGCAATCCGGTAAATTCTTGGACCACAGGGGAGAGTTTTTCCTTGATGTCATCGAAATTGGTTATATCCGCTTGGATGTAATCAGCTTTTCCACCAGCATTATCAATCGCTTCCAAAGTCTCTTGTATCTCCCTACTGGAAAGGATTCGTTTTACTTTCCGGCCAATTTCCTTAGGCGTAAGTTTCTTGCCTTCAGCCTGGAAGTGATTTAATGCGGCTTGCTTCAGCGCAGTTTCATCTTCCAGCCCATCGGCCCAGGTAGGTACAGTCATGATCAGTTCTGATCTTCCTACCAAAGTAAACCTGGATCGATATGCTTTTGCCAAAGCAACCGTATTTGCTGCAGTGATACCTTTTCCACCTCCGCTGACCAAAAAATGGGATTTTTCGTTCGGAGGTGAGTAATGATGTTTACTCATATCTATTATTCATTCTCCCGTTTAAGGGTGACACGACCAGATAAGTTAAGACCGACTTCAAGTAAATCCAGATCTGGATCATGCATTTCCTCGAGGATTAACCTGCTGCCATGTTCTGGGTCGATATCTTCGCTCAGATCAACAGCTCTGCAGAATACATTCGGCCATTCCCAGTTCAAGGATTTAACTAGACCGGTCAAACCGCTCCCTTCCTGGAAGGAATCGATGTTACTGAGTCCCAGTGTGCCATCGGTCCTTGTTACAGTCATAAATACATTCCTGCTATCTGGATCCGTTTGTTCAAGATCTGTTTTTAGAGATCCTGCGATCAGGAACACCTGTTTTACCAGTTCACTTTCCTGGTCTGAAAATAAGCCCTCTCCCCTGGATAACGGGTGTAGGTGGATAAAACCTGCTGGAGGTCCAACCTCTGTTCTGAAGCCCTCTAACGCAGCCCTGATGGCCTCTTTTCCAGCTGTTTTTAGAGTTATGTGATGAATCTCTTGAGGTAGTTGCCCCTGCTCAATGGCGACCAAGTTTGTAGGAAAATCCCAGACTGATACTTTCCAGCCATCTGCTAACAGCTCATTAACAACTTGCCCTGTAAAGGAAGTGCCGTCATTGGTGACTATCATCCATTGATCAGTTGGAATGGGAAAATCCAATTTATCAGGGGATGGCAGAGAGACCATCTGAACTGGTGTGTTTTGAAGTTCTACTGAGTTAACTTTTTTTTTCTCTTCCTGCTCAACTGGCAGTTTATCTTCAGTCGGTGGTTTAGATGCGCTCATTAGATCCGCGATCTGTCCCAAGGTTCGCAATTCAGCAAGTGTTTCCGCTTCAACTGCAGGTAAGCCAGGAACTCGTTCTTCCATCACTCCCAGGATCTCAACTCGTTTGATAGAATCGATGCCCAGATCTGCTTCCATGTCCATATCAGGTTCTAGCATCTCAACGGGATAACCGGTTTTTTCTGCTACGATTTCCATCAGGATAACAGATAGATCCTCAATCGAATGAGACCCTCCGCTGGATGCGGTTGGTGGAACGTTGGTTATGGATTCCTCAAAATTATGGGTTTCTGAACTCAAAGTTTGAGGAATAGGTTCTTTGGCATTTGTTTCAATTGATGTTGTGGGAGAGTTATTTTCGCTCTCCATGTAGTCTATAATTTCCTGCAGTGTTCGAGTTTGTCCTAACACCTCTGTATCTGCTGGTGGTAAGGAAGGAAAATCATCCTCGAGGGCGCCCAGGATCTCAACCCTCTTGATGGAATCGATACCCAGATCTGCTTCCAGGTCCATATTTAGCTCAAGCATTTCTGGAGGATAGCCGGTCTTTTCAGCAACAATCTTGATCAGGGCTATCGATAGTTCTTCGCTTGTGATAGATGGAGCGCTTGAAGATCCTGTTAGTTTAACCTCCTGGATTGGTTCTAGAGCGGGACCACTAGTTGGAGATTTGCCCTCGGGAGCAGTCTTTTCGTCCAGAATAATTGGGGGAACGTGAACTACCCATTCAGCCGGCGGAGTTGTCTGCTTTTTAACCATTGGGGTGGGTTTGAAAACTGGTCGCTCATTATTTTCCAAGAAGGAGAGATAACGTTCAGAGAATTCTGCTTGTTGGGCGAGGAATCCCTGGTGGACGGATAGGCTTTGTTCCCGGATGGCGTGAAAATTATCCAAAGTACGCTGGAAAGTCTCTATGATCTTTGCCTGAGAAGAACTGTTATTGGAATCAAGGACTTTACCTTGTTGGGTGAGCACAGCAGTGATCAGCTGGATGTTCTCTGCCTGTTGGGCCAGATATTGCTGGTGGATCTCCATCGTCCGGGCTTGATGGGTATAGGTATGATCCAGGGCTTGATCAAGTCCGTTATGGTCTGTCGTGGTGGAAGATCGCTCACTTGGTGAGTCATTAGAGTGGGGCTGGACATATTCCTTGGGATTCACAACGTCAGGATCGAAATTTGATGCGTCATTATCGGATACTTTTATTTGATCCTGATCCTGGCACTCAATTCGGTGCTGATCATCCAAGGCATCTTGAAACGCTCGCTGGCGGTCTTTATTAATGAAATTGCTGCCGTTAAGTGGTATTTGAAAGTTAGCCATATTTCTTTCCTTTATTGATCCTGGTCCTGGTTTAATTTCACTATCTGGTTGGCCTGATAAGGATCGATATCTTTGATCGATAAACCTAAGACCTTTAATACGATCGAAGCCTCGCGAAGCTGTCGATCACTTGATTTTTCCCTGCTAGGATTGACAGAAACAACGGAATGGGGCTTACCATCGAGAATATCTTTCACTAAATTTCCGAGGATCTGTCTGGGTCCGATTTCCACAAAAACCCGGCCACCATTTTTATAGATTTCTTCTATTTGGGTTTTGAATTTCACCGGGTGGAGGATATGATCAGATAATATATCCTGTGCTTTCTTGGTATCAGTAGGATATGCCTTACCAGTTGTGTTGGAATAGACAGGGATTCTGGATTTGCTGAATTTCTCTTTCTTTACTGCTTCAGCAAATGGTTTTGAGGCATGTTCCACGAGGGGAGTATGAAAAGCTGCTGAAACTGGAAGTTGAGTTACTTTAAATCCAGCTTTAGTTAATAACTCATCAGCTTGGTTTACTTCTTCTCTGGGACCTGCCAGAACGAACTGAGAAGGAGAATTTTCGTTTGCGATAATCACTTCATCAAGCGGTTCGATAATCTTCTCAATTTCAGGCAAAGACCCCTTCACTGCTGCCATAGTTCCTGAATCAAAATCCTTTTCGTCTGGTCGACGCATGGCGGAGCCGCGCGCCTTGACCAATCTTAAGAATTCCTGGTCACTCAGAGAACCGCCTGCCCAGAGAGCAGTGAGCTCACCAAAGCTATGCCCGGCAGTCATATCTGGCGCGAATCCAGCCTGTTCCAATACTTTATAGATTCCATAGCTGACCACCCCGATACCAGCTTGGGCGTAATCTGTCTCCCGTAAAGCGACCTGTTGTTTTTCGTGGTCATGTTCAGAAAATACAGGGGGCGGAAAAACAACCCTTGAGAGCGGTTTTTGTTCTTCTTCCAGGAATAGACTATCCATCAACTCAAATGCTTGCATCACCGGCGGGAAATTGATTGCCAGCTCACTGATCATATTTAAGTATTGAGATCCCTGTCCAGGGAATAAAGCGACTATTTTATCTTCGGTGGTAATTCCCTTAGCTCGGAAGGTTATTCCGCGAGGATGATCCCAGGCCTCGGCCTCGGGCTGTTTTTCGAGCAGTTTTATTGAATCCTGGACAAACTTCCGGGCTTCTTCTATGGAATCTGCCACAAAACCCAGGCGTGGGTGATCTTGCTGAGGAAGTTTTGATCTGGACTCATCAGTAAGAGCCAGATATTTATCATTGGCAGTGCTATTTCCTAATCCATGCTCAATCTCTTTGAGTTTCTCTAATAATAAATCAGATGTTTCCGCGCTGACAAGGACTGGTTGGGATACTGATTGCAGCCGCTGATATGGTTGTGAAGCAGAATCGTATTCCTCAAGAACCACATGGAAGTTCGTTCCACCAAAGCCAAACGCGCTAACTCCTGCTTTCCGTGTCTCGCTGTTACTCCTTTTAAACCAGGGACGGGTATCAGTATTAATATAAAAATGAGTATTTTCTATTTCGAGGGCCTCTGAGGGCTGATTGACATTCAAGGTAGGTGGCAAGACCTTATGGTGCAAAGCCAGGGCAGTTTTTATTATTCCTGCAGCACCTGCCGCAGCTTTGGTATGTCCGATCTGGGATTTGACCGAGCCGATTGCAATGCTCTGCCGGTTCCCGTTGGGAGTGCCAAAAATAGCCTTAAGGCCATCAAACTCGGCCGGATCCCCGGCTTTGGTTCCTGTGCCGTGTGCTTCAACCAGGCTTACAGCATCAGGTGCGAATCCTGCTTCTTGATAAGCTCTTTTGATTGCCAGCGATTGCCCGGAAGGACGTGGTGCGTAAATACTTTTATACTTACCGTCGCTGGAGCTGCCAATTCCACGGATTATCGCATAGATCCGATCCCCATCTCTCTCTGCATCTTCCAGGCGTTTCAAGACAATCATGCCCAGACCTTCGCCAATTAACATGCCATCCGAATCCTGATCGAAGGGACGAATCTTCTGGGAGGGAGAAAAGGCCGGTGTTTTACTGAAGCAAAGATAAGTGAAGGGAGAATTATCGGCATCCACACCACCGGTTATCATCATGTTCGCACGGCCTTCAATTAGCTCACTGACAGCCGATTTTATTGCTGCCAGACTGCTGGCACAGGCAGCATCAATTACACTATTCATCCCGCCTAGATCAAGGCGGTTGGCAATCCGTCCTGCAATTACATTTCCTAATAATCCAGGAAATGAATTTTCGTTCCAGGGTGCGTATGCCATTTTCATCTTTTCTACAATGATCTCAGTATCTTCAGGGGAGATACCACTGCTTTCTAAAACCTTTTGCCAGATCGGATATTGAAGTCTGGAAGTTAGATCGGTGATCAGCTTTTGTCCTCCAGCTACACCCAGAACTACGCCAGTATTTTCGCGATCGAAATCGCTTTCAGTTCCGTAACCTGCATCCTCCATCGCATCCCGGGCAACGATCAGCCCTAAGAGCTGACTGGAGTCAGTGACTTCAAGTAGGTTTGGGGGTAGCCCAAATTCGATAGGATTAAAATCAATATCAGGAATAAAACCGCCCACCTTACAGTACGTTTTATCTTCCGCGGTTGGATCAGGATCATAATAATCAGCAGGATCCCAGCGGGAAGGCGGAACATCAGTAATTCCGTCTATTTTGTTGAGGATATTTTCCCAATACTCTGTTAGTGTTGCAGCTTTTGCAAATATCGCTGCTTGGCCGATGATGGCGATGGGCGTTTTTTGTAATAAATTGTCACTCATGATTTTTTGCTCCTGGGAAACCATACTGATAAATCAAGGATCGTTATATCTGGGTTCCTGTGGATTTGTTTCGAGAGAATAGGGCGCTGCTGCCACCTACCAGGACGATACCTAAGAGGATTTTTAGCATATCGCCTATCAAGAAAGGATAGAAGCCCAACTGAAGCACCTGGGATTCTCCTACAAAGCGGGCTAACCAACCCAGTCCGAAGAGGTATATGATAATGTTCCCTATGACTAAAGCGCTGAAAGTCACATATAGGGATCTTTTAAACCTCAGTTCGGATAACAATCCAACAACAAATACAGCAGCAAGGAAACCTATCAGGTACCCTCCAGTAGGACCGAATAAAGTGGCAAATCCAGATTTTCCTCCTGCAAAGACAGGCAATCCGGCAGCACCCTGGGCTAGATAAGCAGCAATGGAAAGTGTTCCCAGCTTTTTCCCTAGAATTATCCCGGTCAATAGGACAGCAAATGTCTGACCAGTAATTGGAACTGGACTGAACGGTAGGTTGATTGTGATTTGAGCGTTAATGGCGATGATCCAAGATGCAACGAGGATAATTGCAATGTTGACAACGCGGTGGGGTAATGCTTTTTCATGTATGAAAGTGTCTGAATAATTCATAACTACCTCATTAAATAATTGGTCTAGTGGTCATCGACCTCACCCGGCAGGAGCGAGAGAAATAAGTAGGACGCCCTTTTCGACCTGGGATCCTGGTGTTGTTGAGATAAACTTTACAACACCAGATGATGGAGCTCGTAACTTCATTTGCATTTTCATGGCTTCCTGAATCAATAACGTTTGGCCCTCTTTTACTCGATCTCCAATATTGACCATAATGTCAATTATCAGCCCGGGCATGGGTGAGTGAATACTGCCAGTATCCTGCGGGGACCTCTTTCTTGAGGATTGGAAACCAGACAAAATCTCCGCACTCAGATGATTGCCATCGATCTGGATATCATATTGACCTTGTCGATTCGGTTCCAAATACGCTTCCGTATTTTTGTTAGGTTGTCTTATGATATGCAGCCCATTATCGTTAAGCGAATCCATATCATAAGAAATGCGATCGCCATTCACTACCAGCTGATCATCTATTATGCTGACATCGTATGTACGGTTTGCTATTGTGACTCTATAATCTGCCATATTGTCCTATTAGGAAGTTCCTAAGTACCTGAGGAGATCTGCTCTCTCCAGGCTGTTTGCTGCCAGAGATTTCCGTTTAGATCTGTTGTAGATTTTGGTTGAGTTCTTTTTTGGTGGATATATAAAGCAGCCGCAACAGCAGCGTCCCTGGTGACCGACTCAGCTGGAATATTATTTTCAGGAGTGAAATCATCCAGGAATGTTGTGGTAATTTCCCCGGTTTGGTAGGGGTGAGATTCCAGGATTTGATTCAAGAAAACCAGGTCAGTTTTCAAACCGCCGATCTGATATTCACTCAAACCTCGTTGCAGTCGATCAATTGCTGTTTTGCGATGATTACCCCAGGCAATTAATTTGGATACCAGTGAATCGTAATCAGCTGTTACTGCCATGCCTTGGTATAGAGCGCTATCAACTCGTATTCCAGGTCCACCTGGTTCTTTTAGATAGGAAATTTCACCTGAAGTAGGTAGGAAATTCTCATCGGGGTCTTCCGCAAGGATACGGGCTTCTATTGCAGCACCGCGCACTTGAATTTGGGATTGATCTAGATCCAGATTTCCTGTTGTTGCCAACAAAATTTGTTCCCTCACCAAGTCGTAGCCAGTCACCATTTCTGTAACAGGGTGTTCAACCTGGATCCTGGGGTTGACTTCGATAAAGTAAAATTGACTGTTTTCATCCATTAAGAATTCCACAGTGCCAAGACTTCGGTACTTAAGATTCCGTCCCAGTTCGCAGGCGGCTTCTATGATGCACTCCCTTTCAGAGTTGGATAAACTCGGTGCTGGAGCTTCTTCGATCAACTTTTGATGGCGCCTTTGTATGGAACATTCCCGTTCACCAAAATTGATGATCTTGCCTTTACCATCTCCCAGGATTTGCACTTCGATGTGGCGAGCCTTTTGAACCAGGGGTTCAAGATAAATCGTTCCATCGCCAAAAGCGGCTTTGGCTTCTTCCCGCGCCAAACCAACAACCTCACTTAATTCACTATCAGACCTGGCAAGTCTAATACCTTTTCCTCCACCCCCCGCGGCTGCCTTGACAAGAACTGGGTAAGATATGGAATCATTGATCATATATTCTGTTTGATTATCTTCCAGAGGTTGATCTGGCCCTGGTAATACCAGTAAACCCGCTTTCCTAGCGGCCCTTCGGGCGGATAGCTTATCCCCGAAAATGGCCATGGTTTCTGGGCGGGGTCCGATAAATATCAAACCAGAATCTTCAACAGCCTGACCAAATTTGGGATTCTCTGAGAGGAAACCATATCCGGGATGGATCGTATTTGCTCCGATATCATGAGCTGCTTTCAGGATTCTATTGATATTGAGGTAACTGTCATTTGCTTTAGTGGCGCCGATACTGATAGCTTCATCAGCATATCTGGTATGTAGTGAATTTTGATCAGCTTCAGAATACACAGCAACCGTCGATATACCGAGTTCCCGGCAGGTACGCATGATTCTGATAGCAATTTCACCACGATTGGCGACAAGTAATTTCATAATTGATTCCTGCTATAACGGAATATTCCCGTGTTTTCTATTAGGTGTCGGCACCCTTTTATCCTTAAAAGTCTGTAAAGCCTGAATGATCCTGACCCTGGTTTCGGAAGGCTGGATGATATCATCCAGGTGTCCTTCTCCAGCTGCCAGGAAGGGAGAGGCCAGCTTCTCCCGGTATGCCTTTGATAATTTTGCCTGAAGCGACTGTGGATCTTTCGCATCAGCTAATTCCTTGTGGTGCAGGATCTTGACAGCGCCCTGGGGGCCCATCACAGCGATCTCAGCATTCGGCCATGCAAAATTCTGATCTCCTCCAAGATGTTTAGAGCCCATCACAATATATGCTCCTCCATAAGCCTTTCGCAGTACCAAAGTAATCTTGGGAACTGTGGCTTCAGCATAAGCAAAGATCATTTTGGCACCGTGACGAATGATGCCATCGTGTTCCTGCTCAATTCCTGGCAAGAACCCGGGAGTATCTACCAGGGTTACCAGAGGGATGTGGAAGGAATCACAAAATCGAATGAACCTGGCCCCTTTATCCGAAGCATTGATGTCGAGTACTCCTGCTAAATGATCAGGTTGGTTGGCAACCAATCCGATTACATCTCCATCCATCCGTGCAAAACCAACCACAATATTTCTGGCGTAATCTTCCTGGACCTCGAAAAATTCACCTCCATCGGCCAAAACAGCGATAACTTGCTGAATATCATAAGGTTCATCTGCTTGCTCAGGAACGATCTGCCCCAGTTCTTGAGTTGGCCTGGTTGGTTCATCCAAAGCCTGGGAAGAAGGGGGAGGGGTCAGATTATTGGCTGGTAAATAACTTAATAGCGATCGAACCTGCTCAAAAACCTCATTCTCGGAAGCTGCTTTAAAATGGACAACTCCACTTGATCTGTGGTGAACATTCGCGCCGCCCAGGGAATTGAGATCTATCTCTTCCTGGGTAACTTCCTTAATAACCTCTGGTCCTGTGATAAACATCTGAGATGTTCCTTCAACCATAAAGACAAAATCTGTAATTGCTGGAGAATACACTGCTCCGCCAGCGCAGGGACCGAGGATGATTGAGATCTGGGGGATCACGCCGGATGCTTTGACATTACGGAAGAATATCTCCCCATAGGCAGCCAATGAATTAACGCCTTCCTGGATGCGTGCTCCGCCAGAATCATTTAATCCAAGGAGTGGCGCACCATTCTGATAAGCCAGATCCATGATATTGGCAATTTTCTTTCCGTGAATTTTGCCAACTGACCCTCCCATAACGGTAAAATCCTGGGCAAATAAATACACCGGCCTTCCATCAATAGTTCCTTTCCCTGTGACCACTCCATCACCATAATTGGTTGGTTTACCATTTGAGATATGTTCCTGGGTTTGGGTGGCGAAGATACCGATTTCCTGGAATGAACCAGCATCGAGCAGGGAAGCTACCCGTTCACGGGCTGTGCCTTTTCCCTTCTGGTGTTGTTTTTGGATGCGAATATCCCCGCCACCAAGTAGGGCATCATCTCTTATTTGGCTGAGGGAACTATTAAAATCTGACATTATTCCAAAAATCCTTGAATTTTTTCCTTAAGATACATGCAACCTATAACACAAGGATTGCTAGAGTGTTACGTCATATATTGTTTACGTATTTTTGGGAATTATCTAGAATAAGGGGAATTTACCTTTAGATTATAGGAAAAATCCAAAGTGAATAAAATGAAAATGTTAAGATTTCGTTGATATAAAGCCAATCTAATATTAATCCTTAGTAAGAAATGAGTTCGCCCGCTGAGCATCAAAAGGGATGGTATATAATGCACGGATATTTTTATACGTAAAGGAAGTTATGGATAACAAACGCCTGATTAATATTTTCGTTATCGTTTTTGTTGATTTACTGGGATTTGGACTGATCCTGCCCCTGCTGCCATTTTACGCAGATGAATTTGGTGCTACACCTTTTCTGGTTGGACTGCTGACAGCAATCTATGCGGCAGCCCAATTAGTTGGAGCCCCTTTATTGGGACGCCTCTCAGATCGTTTCGGGCGCCGGCCGATCCTCCTGATCAGCATCTTCGGCACTTTCCTGGGGTTTTTATTATTTGGCCTTGCTGTTCCTGTAGGACAGAAGCTGGCTGCCTTGGTCGGGATACCAACCAATCAAATGATCCTGATTATTCTTTTTATCAGCCGGGCTTTGGATGGATTCACCGGGGGTAATATCTCAGTTGCCCAGGCGTATATTACTGATGTGACCACAGAGAAAGATCGCGCCAAGGGGCTGGGTTTAGTGGGAGCTGCGTTTGGTTTGGGATTTGTGTTTGGGCCAGCGATGGGGGGGTTCTTGAGCAGTTACGGATTTCCAGTACCAGCATTTGCTGCAGCAGGTTTATCTGCCATCAATCTGGTCATGGTAATCCTTTGGCTTCCTGAATCTCTACCCAAGGAAGACAGGGAAGCGGCAGCGCTAAATAGAAAGTCCAAGGTCAATCTTAACGCTTTATTCGAAGCTTTACGACAACCGAAAGTTGGACCGATATTGAGCGTAAGTTTCTTTTATGGCCTGGCCTTTGCATTATTTTCCACGATGTTCTCACTTTTTGCACAATATAAATTGGACCTGAATGCTCGTCAGACAGGGTATGTGCTAGCCTATGTGGGTGTACTGATCGCATTGGTTCAGGGTGCAGGCGTTGGCCCTATTTCCAAACGTTTTCCAGATCGATGGATCATAATGACTTCAACGACAATCTTGACAATTTCCCTTCTCATTTGGGCTTTCACTGGAAGCATAGTCCTTTTATTAATAGTCATGATCCCACTGGCAGGCACTAGTGGGGTTCTGAATACTGTACTACGCAGCTCATTAACAAAAGTGGTGGATAAGGAAGAAGTTGGAGGAATCCTGGGAATATCGTCTTCTTTCGAAAGTTTAACCAGGGTGATCGCGCCCAGTCTGGGTGGATTATTATTGGGTTCTCTGGGGACATGGGCCCCGGGAGTTGCCGCTGCAATAATCATGTTTGGTGTGATAATCTTGGCCTGGATTACGATTTTCAATCAGTTTGATGAACAACAGAATGCGGCAGAGCTCAATTGATGATCGGATAGGTGTTATTAATTTTCCGGGGAGATATCACTCTTGGCTTGCAGCTGTTTGGCAATAATGCGGTCAAGCTTTCCCATCGGGTAGGAATGCAGAGTTTCAAGGGGGGCCCAGACCAGATCTGAGTGGTAATTCATCTTCAAATCCTCTGACACCAAACGACAATGATAAGCGTGTAGAGTCACTTTGTAATGCGTATAGGCATGTTGATACGTACCGAGATGCTCACCAACCTGAATGGTTGCGTCAAGTTCTTCTTTAATCTCCCGTTCTAAAGTCTCAGGAAGAGATTCATTTTCTTCCTGTTTTCCCCCGGGAAATTCCCACATTCCGCCGAGCAAACCTTTTGAAGGTCTTTTTGCCAAAAGGATCTGGCCGCCTTTTTTGATCACTGCTGCGGTTACTTGAAGGTGAGGTATAGGAGTATTCTCCTTCCGGACTGGCAAGTCACGCTGGAGATTGTATTGATATGCGAGACAATCATTTTGAAGGGGACAGCAATTGCATGCTGGATTTTTGGGAAGGCATACTAATGCTCCTAACTCCATTAATGCCTGATTGAAATCACCTGGATTATCGATAGGTAAGAGGTTTTCAGCAATTCTCCAAAGCTCTTTTTCGGTTGCTGAATTCTTAAGAGGTGTTGAAATATTGAAGATGCGGGAAAAGACCCGCTTAATATTTCCATCAAGAATGGGAGCATGATGGTTAAAAGCGATAGAGGCAATAGCTCCCGCTGTATAGCGTCCGATCCCCGGTAAGGACTCAAGGGATTTGACATCTTCAGGCAAATCCCCATTAAAATCTTTAACAATCAGGTTTGCAGCTTTGTGCAGATTGAGAGCCCGGCTGTAATATCCTAAACCTTCCCAGAGTTTTAATACCTGGTCCTGGTCAGCCAATACTAAGGCATCCAGGGTCGGAAATTCAAGCATCCAGCGCTGGTAGTAAGGTATGACTGTCTCGACCCTTGTCTGTTGAAGCATGATTTCCGATACCCAGATTGCATACGGATCTGTAGTACGGCGCCATGGAAGGTCCCTGGCATTTTCTCCATACCAACGCATGAGCTCTGTGATGATGTTTTGTTTCTTCTTGGATTTAATCACAATGGACAAAGTGTACCATTATTGATCAGGGCAGGTAATATTTATTGACAGCTTTTATTCAATCGTATACACTCAATGGCATATCTAAATCTCCTTACCTAAAAATAAGATTAAATGGCTCATCATAGAACCCATATCTTTTTTTCGCTAATAACCCTCCTGACTCTCACTCTGAGTGCCTGTTTATTTATCGCCGATCCTGGTTCTGGGGTTGAAAACCAGGTACAAGAAGGTATTGACGCTACAATAACTCGAGAAGCTTTCATTCAGAGTCTTGAGTCTGCGAGGGAAACAGAAGCTGTGATGAACTTGCCCACAGTCACACTTCCAGCGACTGAAACAAAAGTACCAACCGAGACGCCAACGTTATCGCCTACACCGGAACCACTTCATAAACAGATTCCTGTGTCGCCTTTTAATGTACATACCTATATTTCGGATTTTGTCTCAGTGGATTCGGCAAAAGAAAAAACTGCTTACGGTGATAGTTATGCCTGGTCTCGTTTCGAAAGGCCTTTTACGCCAAAAACAATGCAATACCGCGATTATCTAGATATCTATCAGGTAAATATGCAAGTGACAGATCCATGGATCTATATCACATTTGTGTTGATCGGAAATTTGCCAGAAGAAGGAGATCTCCGGTATGCTATTGAGCTGGATGTTAACCATGATGGGCGAGGTGATTACTTGGTGTCTGCCTCACTCCCTTCGGAGTTAGAGTGGACAACGAATGGTGTCCAGGTATTGGAAGATGATGATGGTGATATCGGAGGTATCTTTCCTTTATATATGGAAGGGCCACTTCAGGACCTGAATGGGTATGAAAAAGTCATTTTTAAAGATGGGGAAGGGGAAGATCGTGATCTAGCCTGGGTAAGAAGGGAACCGGATAATCGGAATC
>Ga0180435_10001417_pt1 | contig 24988 bp, 18 predicted proteins | sample SS_ome_3_FD_132467 | JGI IMG/M metagenome (GOLD analysis project Ga0180435, IMG submission 132467) | Hypersaline lake sediment archaeal communities from the Salton Sea, California, USA - SS_3_S_1 metaG | ecosystem: Environmental > Aquatic > Non-marine Saline and Alkaline > Hypersaline >... | reverse complement strand
GGTCGTCGACGGCCACTTGGTGCTGGCCACGCCCTACGACGCCTTGGAAACGCTGCTCGGCCTGCGGGCGGGCGCCGCGGACGCCACGGCCCGCCCCGCCTGGCGCGACGCGCTGGACGCCTGGCCGGCCGAGGCCCGCGACGTCGGCCTCATGGACGCGCCCGCCTACCTGCAGGGACTCGCCGACCTCACCGATCTCCTGGCCCAGCCGCTGGCGTCCACGCTCGCGCTCGTCGCCAGCGAGGGCCTCCTGGACGGCCTCGGCGGTGCCGGCGACGACTGGGACGACGCCGACGCCTGGGGCGGCGGCTGGGAGGAGGACGCCCTGACGCCGCCGAACGAGTGGGACACGCTGCCGTTCGACGTCGACCTGGCGGCGCCACCGACCCCGTTGGCGGTCGGCGACGTCGTCACCGGCGAGCTCACCGGCGACGCCCCGCACGCTCGCTACGCCCTCGTGGGCGTGCAGCCCGGCGACACCGTCGAGATCGAGATGAACGACGAGACCGGCGACCTCGACACCTACCTCTACGTCTTCGACGTCGACAGCGGCGAGGTGCTCTTCTCCAACGACGACGCCCCCGGCTGGGACCGCTCGTTCGTCGCCTTCGTCGTCGAGCCCGGCGTGCGCTACGAGGTGCTCGCCAGCAGCTTCGGCGGCTTCGGCGGGGGCGCCTACCGCCTGGCGCTGCGCGTGCGCGCCGACGAGACGGCGGACGCCGAGGCCACGGCCCCGACGGACGACCCGTCGGCCGAGGCCCCCGAGGAAGCGGCGGCGCCGGTCGAGCCGCCGACCTTCGCCGAGCTCCTCGCCGCCACCGACCTCTTGCCGCGCGCCCTGGAGATCCTGGCGGAGCGCAGCGGCTTCGCCGTCTCGACCTCCACGGTCGACGGCCACGCGCTGGTCACCCGCTGGCACCTGCCGCTGCGCTGACCCCGTCCCCGACGACGTGACGAAGCGCCCCGGCCATCGTTGGCCGGGGCGCTTCCCCTCACCGTGAGGGGGTCAGTTGACCGCGCGCTCGACGTGCTTCTTGATGCGCTGCTCGTAGGCGACCTTCGGCATCGCCCCGACCATCGTCTCGACCGGCTGGCCGTCCTTGAACAGGATGACCGTCGGGATGCTCATCACCCGGTAGGTGATGGCCGTCTGCTGATGGTCGTCGACGTTGAGCTTACCGACCTTCACCCGACCGTCGTACTCGCCGGCCAGCTGCTCGATGACCGGGCCGACCATGCGGCAGGGACCGCACCAGGGGGCCCAGAAGTCGACCAGGACCAGTCCCTGCTGCGTCTCGGACTGGAAGTTGGCGTCGGTGAACTCGACCATGCGTGTGCCTCCTGAAGAGCGCCGTCCTCGAGGACGGCGCGACGCGCCCATCGTAGGTCAGGCGGAGCCGCTGCGCACGTCGTCCAACGAACCCGCGCCCGGGTCCGCATCGGCGCCCGCGCCACCTGCGGACGCGGACGCGGGCGGCCAGGCGGCGCCGTCGGGCCAGGCCACCAGGCCGCCGGCGGGCGAGCCGCGCACGACACGCGGCGGCGGGGTCCCCAACGCGCGGTGCCCGCCCTTGACGGCGGCCCACAGCAGCTGCGCCGGGTCCGCCGCCCCGCCGTGGATCGCGACGGCCGCCCGCCACTCGTCGACCGGCGATAGCGACGGACTCGAGCCCCGCGAGTCGGTGCCGAGGGCCACGCTGACGCCGTGCCGCGCGTAGGCGGCCCAGGGGAACGTGCCGCTGCCGAGCAGGGCGTTCGAGCGCGGACAGTGCACCACGACGCAGCCGGCCCGCTGGAGGCGACGGATGTCGTCCTCGACGACGTGGACGGCATGCACCAGGGTGGGCCGGGCCGCCAGCACGCCCAGCTCGTCGAGGTAGCCGACCGGGGTGCGCCCCGAGGGGCGGAACCTCGCCAGGAACGGCCCCCACGCCTCGCGCAACGGACCCTCCCCGGAGCGGTGCAGCGGCAGCTCCCCCGCGTCCTCCGCGACGTGGATCTGCAGCGGCAGGCCCTCCGCGCGCGCGAAGGCCGCGATCCTGCGCAGCAGCGGCGCGGACACCGTGTGCGGCGCGTGCGGCGAAAGTCCCAGGCGCATGCCGCCGGCGCGCTCCAGCGGCCGGAAGCGGCGCACGACGTCCACGGCGGCCTCGAACCGCGCGTCGGCCTCGTCCGGGTCGGGCCCCAGCACCTCCCAGTAGGCGACCCCGCGGAGCGACGGGTGGGTGAGCAGGCGCCCGAGCACGCGCTCGTCCGTGACGATGTCGCCGACGGTGTCGACGCCCGCGTCCGCCAGCTCCGCCAGGCCCCGTTCGGCGGCCTCCAGGCAGCGTCCGCCCGCGCCGGCGTGGGCGACCACCGCGGCGACGAAGCCGACGTACGTGCCCGGGGTGAGCGGCATGCGCGTCAGGTCGAGGTGGGTGTGCGCGTTCACCGGCGCCGGCGCGATCACGCCGCGCGCCGGCCGCGTCGGCGCCTCGGGGTTGGCGGCCCGCAGCGTCGCCAGGCCCCCGATCGACACGACGCGCGCCGGCCCGGGCCGGACCTGGACGAGCACCGCCGCGTCCCGGCGCGGGCGCCCCAGGCCGTCGTACACGAGGTCCGCGGGCCACAGCTCGCGGGCCGGGCCGTGGGGGTCCACGCCCGCCTACGCCGCCGCGGCCGCGGGACCGAGCAGGGCCGCCACGTCGGGGCGCCGCACGATGCGGTAGAGGCTGTCGCGCTGCACGGGCTCGAAGCCCGCGTCGACGATCTGCCGGACGATCTCGCGCTCGGCGGTCGCCTGGTGCTTGGCGCCCGCCTGCGACACGACGTTCTCCTCCAGCATCGTGCTGCCGTAGTCGTTCGCGCCGCAGAAGAGCGCCGTCTGGGCGACCTTGTGGCCCATCGTCGGCCACGACGCCTGCAGGTTGACGAAGTTGTCGAGCACGAGGCGACTGAGCGCCAGATGCCGCAGGTAGGCCGCGGGGCCGGCGCCGGGCGCCTTGCCGTGGATCCGCACCCCCTCGGTCTGCAGCGTCCAGGCGATGAAGGCCGAGAAGCCGTTGCCGTGGCTCGCCAGCGCCCCGTCCTGGGCCTCGCGCAGGCGCATGAGGCTCTCGATCCGCTGGGCCTGCGTCTCGCCGAAGCCGATGACCATGGTCGCCGTCGTGTAGAGCCCGAGCGCCTGGGCGTCCTGCATGACCCCGAGCCACTCGTCCGTCGAGATGCGCGCGGGCGACACGTGGCGGGCGTGCCGCACGTCGTCGACCAGCATCTCGCCACCGCCGCCCGGGAGGCCGTCCAGGCCCGCCGCCTGCAGCTCGCGCAGCACCTCGCGCGCGGTCATGCCGGTGAGCTTGGCCATGCCCTTGATCTCCTCGGGGCTGAAGGCCTCGACCCGGATCGTCGGGTGGGTGGCCTTGAGGTGCGCCAGCAGTTCGAGGTACCAGCCGAAGGGGAGGTAGGGGTTGACGCCCCCCTGCATGAGCACGCGTGTGCCGCCGACCGCCTCCAGCTCCCGCAGCTTCTGCGAGATCTGCTCGAAGCTGAGCACGTAGGCGTCCTGCTGGCGACGGGTGCGGTAGAAACCGCAGAAGGCGCAGCCGACGTTGCACACGTTCGAGTAGTTGACGTTGCGGTCGATGAGGTAGCTGACGACGGCCGGGTCGGTGCGCGCCAGGCGGACCTCGTGGGCCGCGCCGGCGAGGTCGAAGAGCGGTCGGTCGGCGAGCGCCTGGGCCTCGTCGGCGGTCAGGCGGGCGCCGGCGGCGGCGCGAGCGAGCGTCATGCGGGCACGATAGCACCGGCCCGCGGCACGTTCGGTGGTGCGCGCCGCCGTTCCCCACGGCCCCGCCGGCCGATCCCGACGGCTGTGTACCCGAACCGCGAGCGGGCGTACAATCGCGACCATGCGCGAGAGCCCCGACGCCGGTCGGGTCCCCCCCAGCCCCTGGCGCGCCGTGTACGAGCAGGTCCGCGCCGAGCTCGGCCACCGGCGCGACGAGCACGGCTCCCTCGGGAGCATCAACTGGCTGCGCCACCACATGGAGCGCCGCGGCGCCAACCCCAACGTGGTCCGCAACATCATCTACCGCGACAAGGGACGGCTGCCCGACAAGCAGGCGCTCTACGGCATCCTCGACGAACTGTGGCGCGCCAGCGGCCACCCGCCCCTGCGCTCGCCCGAGCTCGACGCGCTCCTCGCCCCCGGCAGCGGCCAGGAGCAGGAGGTGCTGCAGCAGCTCGGTCGCGAGAAGCGACGCGCCTACCGCGAGTTCGTGCAGGCGGTCCGCACCGGCGGCGACCCGAAGATGGTCGTCGTGGGCCGTCCCGGCAGCGGCAAGACGCTGCTCGTCGACTTCATCCAGCAGGCGCTCGAACTGCCGCCGGCCGCGACCGACCGGCTGATCCGCCTGGAGTTCGGCGGCACCGACCTCGCCACCACCCTCACGCGCCTCGGCGCGGCCATGGAGGTACCGCCCGCGGTCATGGAGGCGCGCCTGGTCAAGCTCGGCTCCGCCGGCGCCTTCGCCGTCCAGGCCGACGCCCAGGCCGACGTGGCGCGCGCCATCCTCGACGCCGCCCGCGGTCACCGTGGCCGGCAGGCGCTGCTGCTGCACGTCTCGCAGTCGCTCGGCGGGCAGGAGAGCCTCGGGCTCGTGCCCCTCCGCCTCAACGACCCCGACGTGCCACGCGTGTCGGCGGCCGAGTGGCTCTGGGTGTCGCTCTTCGAGCCCCTGTCGCGCCTGCCCGGGACGGCGATCCTCGTGTCCATGGCGGACCTGCCGCTGCGGGCCCAGTCGCGCCTCGGCGCCTTCGCCGACCCGGTGCGGCTCACGCCGCCCACCCTCGCGGAGGCCCGCCGCTACGTGCGGGCGCGCCTGCCACACGCCGACGCGACCCAGCACGAACGCATCGTGCGGCTCGCCGGGCGGTCGTTCGAGGAGCTCCGCACGCTGACGCTCCTGACCGAGATCCGCGACCCGACGTCCGAGCCGACGACCCCGCCGGAGGGGTCGGCGGTGCAGCTCGCGCGGGCGATCGACGGCGGCGAGCCCCACCTGCGGCGCTTCCTGGCGGCGGTCGCCGTCCTGTCGCTGCCCGATTACCCGGAGTTCTCGCGCGCGGAACTGGCGCAGCTCCTGCAGCTGACCCATGACGAGCCCGGCGAGATCGACGGCGCCTTCCTCGACGGGGTCCCCGGCAGCGCGGAGCTCGTCCGCTGCTTCTCGCGCGATCTGGCGCGCGAGCTGCGGCGCCGGCTCGCCGCCCAGGACCCGGCGCACTACCAAGCGCTGCACGGCCACGCCGCCGCTCACCTGGCGCCGCGGGCGCACGCACGGCCCCGAGGCGAGGCGGCGAGCCGCTACCTCACCTTCCTGCTCGAGGCGCGCGCGTGGGAACGGCTGATCGACTGGATGTCGCGCCACGGCGCGCCGCAGGCGCTGGTGGGCCGGCTGTGGGCCACCGCGCGGGCCGAGCTCCCCCCGGGGACGGAGGCCGAGCGCTTCGCCCAGCGCGTCGCCGCCCACTACGTCAGGCTCGGCACCTTCCAACACCCCGACGTGCGCGACGCGTTCGCGGTGATGGCGGCCTCCGGCGACGCCGAGCTGCGCACGTGGACCGCGCTGCGGCGCGCGGAGGGCCTGTCGCTGCGCGGTCACCACGACCAGGCCGAGGCCCTGCTGTCGGCGCTCCCACCGATCGGCGACGCGCGGCTGGCCGCCGACGGCGCGATCGCGCGCGCGTCCATCGCGCGCTGGCGCGGGCGGCACGACGAGGCGATGCGGCTGGTGTTCGGGGAGGCGCCCGGGCACCTTCGGCGCGCGCCGGCGGGCGTCGAGAGCGACGCCGTGCGGGTGAAGGCGGCCCTGTGGGCGGGGCTGCTGGCCAAGGACCGCGGCGACCTCGACGCCGCGCTGGCGAGCTTCGACTCGGTGCCCCGGGCCGACGACCTGGACGCCGCCAGGGTCGCCTTCCAGCGCGGCGACGTGTTCATGCGCCTCGGTCACTTCGACCGCGCCCTGCGCGCCATGGACGAGGCCGTCGCCCTGGCCACCCGGTCCGATGCCCTGGCCTCGGAGCGGACGCGCTACCTGGCGCGCCGCGCCACCGTCCACCGCCGGCGCGGCGAACTCGCGCGCGCCGCGGCCGACTTCGAGGCCGCGCGTGCCCTCCTGTCCGGACCGGGCGCCGCGGGGAGCGACACGGACGGCTGGGAGCGCGAGTTCTGGCTCGCGCGCGTCGAGGACGAGGCGGGCCTCCTGCTGTTGGCCGAGGGCCGCTTCGACGAGGCGGCGACGACCTTCGACCGCAACCTCCGCCGCTTCCGGGCCTACGCCGAGGCTCACGGCGTCGACGCCACCTACCGCGTCCTGCGCAGCACCCTCCGCCTGGCCATCGCCTACGGCTGCCGGGCGATCGGCCAGCCCTTCCGTCGACCCTTCGCCATCGGCCCCGGGCTCGGGGCCGACACGCCGGACCTGCGACAGGCGCGGCGACTGATCGCCGAGGTCCTGGGCCGGGTCGAGGACGAGGCCGACGGCTGGCGCCTCAGCTCGCTCGCGCGCGACGCCCTGCTGGCGGCCAACCTGTTCGTCGCCTCGGGCAGGGACGCCGTCGAGCTGGCGGAGCGGGCGCTGGCCGGCTCGCGCTACCCGTACCAGCGCGCCACGGCCCACGCCCACGCCGCCGCCGGCGCGCTGCGCATCCCCGATCCCGAGGCGGCCGCGGCCCACGCCGAGGCGGCCACCCGCGAGCTCGCCGCGGCGACCGGCAGCGCCAGCGAGACCGAGCAGGGCGACCTCGAACTCGTCGCCTGGCTCATCGCCCTCGGGGCGGTCGCGGACACCCAGGCGGGCGACGTCCACGGCGCCGGCCAGCGGCTGGCGCAGGGCCTCAAGCGCCAGGAACTGCGGCCGCACCACGACGCGCTGCTGCGTCACTTCGGCGAGGCCATCGAGGTCCACGGTATCGGCGACTGGGCGCCTTCGGCGGAGTTGTCGGCGCTGCTGCAGCTCGACGGCCGCGACGAGGAGGGTGCGCTGCGGCTGCCCGACGCCCTCGCGGCCCGCTGGAGCCGCATCGTCGGGAACCCGAGCGGCCTCGACGCGGTCGGCGGCGTACCGCGGCCCACACACGAAGCCAGGGAGGATGGCGCATGAACATCGGCTTCATCGGCCTCGGAACCATGGGCGCACCCATGGCCCGGCGGCTCCTCGACGCGGGACACCGCGTCACCGTCCACAACCGCACGCGCGCGCGCGAGGAGCCGCTGGCCGCCCGCGGCGCGCGGCGGGCCGCCACCCCCGCGTCGGCGGCCGCCGACGCCGAGCTCGTCGTCACCATGGTGTCCGACACCCCCGACGTCGAGGCGGTGGTCTTCGGGGACGACGGTGTGGCGTCCGCCATCGCGGCCGACGCGCTGCTCGTCGACATGAGCACGATCGCCCCAGGGGCGACGCGTGCCTTCGCGGAGCGCCTCGCCGCGGCCACCGGCGCGGCGTGGCTCGATGCGCCGGTCTCGGGCGGCAGCGAGGGTGCGGTCCACGGCACGCTCTCGATCATGGTCGGCGGCTCCACCGCGGACCTGGAGCGGGCCCGCCCGGCGCTCTCGGCCCTCGGCTCGACGATCACCCACGTGGGACCCTCGGGCGCCGGCCAGGTCGCCAAGGCCATGAACCAGGTGATCATCGCGGGGACCTACGCGGCGGTCGCCGAGGGGCTGGTCCTGGGCCTGAAGGCGGGCATCGACGTCGAGGCCGCGATGGCGGCGCTGGCCGGCGGTGCCGCTGGCTCGTGGGGGCTGGTGAACCGGGGTCCGAACGTCGTGCGCGACGCCTACCCGCTGGGCTTCCGCGTGCGCCTGCACCGCAAGGACCTCGGGATCGCCCTGGACGCGGCCCGGCAGCTCGGCGTGCCGTTGCCGCTGGCCGCCCTGGTGGAACAGTGGGAGACCGGCCTCATCGCGCGCGGCCACGGCGACGAGGACGTGTCCGCCATCGGACGCGTCGTGCGCGAACAGGCGGGATTGACGGGCACGCCGGCGGAAGACGACTGAGGCCACGGACCGGGCCCCCGTCGTCAGCCCGCGCCGGCGCCCCGCCCGCGCGCTGCCGCCGGCGCCCGCCCGAACACCCAGACGCGCGGATCGTCCCCCACGGCCGCGGCGGCGCTGGGGTAGCGCACGACGTCGACGGCGGCGAAACCCGCGTCCGTCAGCAGGATGCGGAGCTCGTCCGGGTCGTACGGACGCTCGCGGTGCAGCTCCCGGAAGGCGCCGGCCGGCCCCTCGCACCAGGCGTCGACCGTGGCCAGGCGGGCGCGCGGGTCCCAGTCGTGGCGCCAGCGGTAGTGGACGTCGCCGGCCCAGCCCTCGACCACCTCGCCCTCCCATGGCGCCTCGAGGCCGGCCGTCGTGTTCGCGTCGAACGCCCACACGCCGCCCGCCTCGAGGTGGCGCAGGACGTTCGCGGCGACCCGCGCCAGGTCGCCGTCCGCCAGCAGGTTGTTGACCACGTCGAACACGCCGAGCGCCAGCGTGAAGCGCCCGGGTAGCGCGACGTCGCGCATGTCGGCGCACAGGAACTCGGCGCGCAGCCGCTTCGCGCGGGCGACCTCGAGCATGGCGGGCGACGCGTCGACCGCGACGACCTCGAGCCCGCGCGCCTCCAGCTGGCGCGTCGCGTTCCCGGTGCCGCAACCCAGTTCGAGCACCCGGCCGCCGGCCCAACCACGGCGCGCGGCCTCCCGCAAGGCGAAGTCGACCCAGGCCGCGTAGGGGACGTCCTGCATGATGTCGTCGTAGACGGTGGCGAGGGAGGTGAACGGTGGCGCGCGCACGCGCCAGGCTACCGCTCCGCGCGCGCCCGCGGGCGCGGCCTCGGGTGGTAGCGTGGGCCGATGATCGGCGTCGACCTCGGGACCACCACGGTTCGCATCCACGTCAAGGGCAAGGGCGTCGTCCTGCGAGAGCCCGCCGTCATCGCGGTGACGCGGGGGACGACGGACATCAAGGCGGTCGGCGAGGAGGCCTACCGCATGCTCGGCCGCACCCCGGGCAACATCACCGCGGTGCGGCCGATGGCGGACGGCGTCATCGCCGACTACACGCTGACCGAGCGCATGCTCAAGGCCTTCATCCACAAGGTGCTCACCGGCCCGGCGCGCTTCTTGCGGCCGACGATCATGGTGTGCATCCCCAGCGGCATCACCGAGGTCGAGAAGCGGGCCGTGGTGCAGGCGGTGCACGAGATCGGGGCGCGCAAGGCGCTGCTCATCGAGGAGCCGGTCGCCGGCGCCATCGGCGCCGGCATCGACATCGCCGAGCCGGTCGGCTCCATGGTGGTGGACATCGGCGGCGGCACCACCGACGTCGCCATGATCTCGATGGGCGGCATCGTCGTGTCGACCTCGCTGCGCGTCGCCGGGAACGTCTTCGACCGCGACATCATGGCCTACGTCAAGGCCAAGCACAACCTGTTGATCGGCGACCGCACCGCCGAGGAGATCAAGCGCACGATCGGCGGCGCGTTGGTGCTGCCCACGGACGAGGTCATCCACATGGAGGTCCGCGGCCGCGATCTCATCGACGGCCTGCCGAAGACCGTCGAGGTCAACTCGGAGGACGTGGTGGCCGCCTTGCGGGCCTCGCTGGACAAGGTCGCCAGCGCCGTGCGCCAGGTGCTCGAGCAGTCGCCTCCCGAACTCGTGTCGGACGTCATCGAGCGTGGCATCGTGCTCACCGGCGGCGGCGCGCAACTGCGCGGCCTCGACGTCTACCTGCAGCGCATCACGAACATCCCGGTCGCCATCGCGCCGGATCCGGAGGACTGCGTCGTCATCGGCACCAGCCGGGCCTCGACATGGCCCACCTGCTGCAGGACGCCCGCAACCGCTACGACCGCGTCTGAGGCGCCGGATCGAGGCGAGCTGGCGCGACCGGGGCCGGCCGGCGACGGCGGCGCCGTGCGCGGCCGGCCCGCGTCCGCACGTCGTCAGCCGATGCCGACCAGCTGCAGTTCGAAGGTCAGCGCCTGGCCCGCGAGCGGGTGGTTGGCGTCGAGCGTGACGCCGGCGTCGCGCTTGTCGACGACGGTCACCGGGACGGCGCCGCCATCCGGACCGCGCATGTGCAGCCGCGTGCCCACCTCGACCTCGAGGTCGTCGGGCAACTGCTCGCTCGGGACCTCGATGAGCAGCTCGTCGCGCCGCGCGCCGTAGGCCTCCTCGGCCGGGATGCGCACGGTCTTGCTCTCGCCGACGCGCATGCCGTCGACGGCCTGGTCGAAGCCGGGGATCACCTGGCCCGTGCCGAGCTGGAAGGCGAGCGGGTCGCGGCCCTCGGAGGCGTCGAACACGGTGCCGTCGTCGAGCTTGCCGGTGTAGTGCACGCGGACGGTGTCGCCGGAGGCGGCGGTGGTCATGGGGACTCCTCTCGCGGGCACCGGGGACGGCCACGCGCTCCGTGGCCGCGGGGGTGCACGCTCGTGCGCGCCCACGGGCCCGCACCCGGCCACCCTAACCCGGGTCGTCGGCGGCATCCGTGTGACCCGCGCGACGCCGGCGTCGCGGCGTCCGCCGCCCGCCGGCGCGGCGTCGCTAGAAGCCCACCGCCGCGCCGTCCTTGCGCGACTCGCTGCCGGCGACGTAGCCGTCGCCGCCGCGCCAGACGATCTGCGCGCCGCCGAAGGCGAAGCTGGCCCCGGGCGCCGTCGAGGTGAGCTCGTGCCCCAGGGCCCGCAGGCCCTCCAGCGTGTCGGGGGGGAAACCGGACTCGACGGCCACCGCTCGGCCCGCAACGACCCGCCAGCGCGGCGCGTCGGCCGCCGCCTGCGGGTTCTGTCCCTGCCCCACCATGCGCAGGACCATCTGCAGGTGGCCCTGGGCCTGCATCGGCCCGCCCATGACCCCGAACGCGCAGCGCGGCCGGCCGCCCTCGCTCAGGAACGCCGGGATGATCGTGTGGAAGGGGCGCTTGCCGCCCGCCACCACGTTCGGGTGCGCGGGGTCGAGCACGAAGCCGGCGCCGCGGTTCTGCAGCGAGATGCCCGTGCCGGGGACCACCACGCCGCTGCCGAAGCCGTAGTAGTTCGACTGGATCAGCGAGACCATCATGCCGTCGGCGTCGGCGGCCGCCAGGTAGACGGTGCCGCCGCGGCCGGGCGTCCCGTGCCCGGGATCGCCGGCCCGCGCGGGGTCGATGAGGCGCGCGCGCTCCGCCAGGTAGCCGTCGTCGAGGAGGTCGGCGGCGGTCACGTCGCGCATGGCCTCGGCGTCCGCCACCCAGCGGTAGGCGTCCGCCATCGCCAGCTTCATGGCCTCGATCTGCAGGTGCAACCACGGGACCGAGTCGACCGCGAGGTCGTCGAACGCGGGCACGTGGCGCAGTATGCCGAGGGCCAGCAGGGCGGCGACGCCCTGCCCGTTCGGCGGGATCTCGTGCAGCTCGTGCCCGCGCCAGGCCGTCGACACCGTGCCGACCCAGTCCGCGCGCTGGGCGGCCAGGTCGGCCGCGTCGAGCAGGCCCCCGCCGGCCCGCGCGTGCGCCGCGATCGCCTCGGCCAGCTCGCCGCGGTAGAAGGCCTCGCCCGCGCTGCGCGCGATCGCCTCGAGCGTGCGCGCCTGCTCGGGGAAGCGCCAGGTCTCCCCCGCGGCGGGCGTGCGCCCGTCGGGCGCGAACGCGGTCCGCCAGTCGGGCGCGTCGGCGAAGGCGGCGGCGGACGCCGCCCAGGCGCGCGCGATGACCGGCGACAGCGGGAAGCCGTCGCGCGCGTAGGCGATCGCCGGTTCGAACAACTCGGCGAAGGGGAGCCGCCCGAAGCGGCGCGACAGCTCGACCCAGCCGGACACGGCCCCGGGGACGGTGACGGCGTCCCAGCCCCGCAGCGGGATGGCGTCGCGGCCGGCGAAGCGCTCGCGGCGAAGCGCGCGCGGGCTGCGACCCGAGGCGTTGAGCCCGTGCAGCGCCTCGCCGTCCCACACGATGGCGAACGCGTCGGAGCCGATGCCGTTGCTGGTCGGCTCGACGACGGTCAGGGCGATCGCGGTCGCGAGGGCGGCGTCGACGGCGTTGCCGCCGCGCCACAGCATGCGCAGGCCGGCCTGCGCGGCCAGCGGCTGCGAGGTGGCGACGACGTTGCGCGCCAGCAGCGGGGTCCGCCGGGAGGGGTAGGGGGCGCCGAAGTCCATGGGGTGTCCCGTTCAGGCGGCGCCGAGGTCCGCGCGTGACCCGGCCTCGGCCGCCGGCTCGGGCCGCAGCGCCGCCCGCGCGCAGCGCGGCGTGAGGGTGTAGCCCGCGAGGTAGGCGAACGCCACGATGAGGAAGGCGGCGGCCAGCCACGCGGGCCGCTGCCCGGAGGCGGCCATCAGGGCCGCGAACCACGCGGTCACCGACAGCGCCACGGCCGCCGCCGTCGCGGAGGCGACGGCGGCGCCGCGGCCCGGCCGGCCCGCCAGCGCGTAGCCGAGGGCCAAGCCGATGGCCACGTGCAGCAGCGACATCCCCAGGAGCACGCCGGCGAGCACGTCACTCGGGCGCGGCCGCTCGTCCACGAGGAGCATGAGGCCCACACTCACCAGCAGCGCCAGCAGCGTCTGCGCCATGAACACGACGGCGTACGTCAGGCGCACGGCCCGCAGGGCGGTCGGCAGCGTGGGTGCGGCGGCGCCGAGCAAGGCGCCCAGCGGCCCGCGCAACGGTCGGGAGGACGGCGCCCCGGCGTCGGGGCGCGGCGAACCGGCCCGGGCGGCCACGTCAGTGGGCGGCGTCGGGTTCGTCGGTGTGGCGCACGACCCAGCCGGCGGCCAGGAGGAACGCGCCCGAGAGCGCCACCAAGCCGACGAGGACCGCGGTGGCGTAGACCATGATCGCGACGAAGGTACTCACGCCGCGGAGTCTACCGCATGCCGTGGGTCCGCGCGCCGGCGCCGGCGACCGCGGGCGGGCGCCACCGCCGCAGCAGCACGACGAAGCGGACGCTCAGCGCACCGCTGGCGACGGCCAGGCCGGCGACCAGACCCCACCACAGGCCGAGGCCCTCGAGCCCGCGGGCGAACGCCAGCCAGGCGCCGCTGCCGAGGCCCACGAACCAGTAGGACACCAGCGTGATGAGCATCGGCACCCGCGTGTCCTTGAGGCCGCGGAGGGCCCCCAGGGCGCTGACCTGCAGCCCGTCGAACAACTGGAACGCGGCCGCCACGCCCAGGAAGGCGACGGCGTGCGCCACCACCGCGGCGTTGCGGGGATCGTCGAGGTCGAGGTAGAGCGCCACCACCCAGCGCGGCGCCGTGAGGTAGAGGGTGGCGGTGGCGCTCATCACCAGCAGCGAGGCGCCGATGCCGACGACGCCGGCGGCGCGGGCGCCCAGCGGGTCCCGCCTGCCGACCGCGTGGCCCACCCGCGCGGTGGTGGCGACGCCGAGCGCGAGCGGCACCATGAAGGTGAGCGAGGCCGTCTGGATCGCCACCTGGTGCCCGGCGAGCGACGCGGGACCGAAGCGCCCCATGAGCAGCGCCGACACGGCGAAGAGGCCGGACTCGAACGCCACGGTGAGGGCGATCGGCCAGCCGAGGCGCAGCACCTCGCCGGCGGTCGGGCCGTCCCAGCGCCAGGGGCCCGCGAACACGCCGCGCCCGCGGTCGCTGCGCCCGACGTAGACGAGTCCCGCCAGCGCCATCGCGGCGTACACCAGGCTGGTGGCGACGCCCGTCCCGGTCAGACCCAGCGCCGGGAAGCCCCAGCGGCCGAACATGAAGGCCTGGTTGGCGACGACGTTGAGCCCGACGCCGAGGAAGGCCACGAGCATGAGCGGTCGCGTGCGGCCCTGACCCTCGAGGTAGGCGCGCAGCGCGGTGAAGGCCATGAGCGGCAGGACGCCCGCCGAGGCCGCCCGCAGGTAGCCCTCGGCGGGCGCGACGACGGCCGGGTCCTGACCCATCGCCCGGAGCACGCTGGGCATGAGCCACAGGAGCCCCATCGCCGGCGGCGTGAGCAGCAGGCCCCACCACAACCCCTGGCGCAGCGCCGCGACCGCCTCGGCCGGGCGCCGCGCGCCGGTCGCCTGGGCGACCATCGGCCCGACGGCGAACAGCATCGACGACAGCACCACGGTGACGAAGAAGAAGCTGACGGCGCCGAGCGCGATCCCGGCCAGCGCCTCGGGACCGAGGCGACCGGCCATCAGCGTGTCCACGAAGCTCATCCCGTTCTGCGCGATCTGGGCGACCGCGAGCGGGAGGGCGATCGCGACCAGCGTCGGGAACTCGCGGCGGACGGCGGCGCGCACGCGTGCTAGCGTACCGCCGTGGCCGTGCTGCGAAGCGTCTGCCCGCTCGACTGCCCCGACACCTGCGCCGTGCGCATCACGCTGGAGGACGGCCGCGTCACGCGCCTCGAGGGCGACCCCGAGCACCCGGTGACCCGCGGCTTCGCCTGCGTGAAGATGAACCGCTACCCCGAACGCCAGCACCACGCCGACCGTCTGCTGCACCCGCTCGTGCGGGTCGGGGCGAAGGGCGAGGGCCGCTTCGCTCGCGTCGGCTGGGACGAGGCGCTCGACCTGGTGGCCGAGCGCACGCAGGACGCCGTCGAGCGGCACGGCGCAGAGAGCGTGCTCCCCTTCAGCTACGCCGGCACGATGGGGCACGTCGAGCGCGACCACCCGCTCGCCTTCTTCCGGGCGCTCGGCGCCAGCGAGCTCGACTGGACGATCTGCTCGGCCACCGGCGGTGCCGGTTGGGAGGCGAACTACGGCCCCCACAAGCTGGCCACCGACCCCGAGGACGTGCCGCACGCGCGGCTGCTGATCCTGTGGGGCATCGACGCCGCCCGCAGTCACGTGCACCTCATGCCCTTCGTCCGCGCCGCCAAGCGGGCGGGCGCCTACGTGCTGCACGTCGACCCCTACCGCAACGACACCACCCGGGTCGCCGACGAGCACTGGCAGGTCGCCGTCGGCGGCGACGCCGCCGTCGCCCTCGCGATGGGCCACGTCATCCTGCGCGACGGCCTCGAGGACCGCGACTACCTCGCGCGCCACGCCCGCGGCCTGGACGACTACCGGCGCGCGGTCGAGGCCTGGACGCCGGCGCGGGCGGGCGAGGTCGCGGGCCTGGCGCCCGAACGCATCGAGGCGATCGCCCGCCGCTTCGCCGAGGCGCGCGCCGCCTACGTGCGCATCGGTTACGGCATGACGCGCAACGAGGGTGGCGGCAACGCGGTGCGCGCGATCTCGCTGCTGCCGGCGCTGACCGGCGCCTGGCGCCACCGCGGCGGAGGCGGAGGCATCTCGACCTCGGGCGGCTTCGCGCTCGGCACCGCGCGCACGGCCGGCCGCCACCTGCTGCGGCCCGGCGTGCGGGTCATCAACCAGAGTCGCCTCGCCAGCGCCCTGCTGGAGCCGGAGGGGCCGCCGGTCGCCAAGCTGTTCGTGTTCAACAGCAACCCGGCGGCGGTGGCGCCCGACTCGGCGCGGGTACGCGAGGGTCTCGCGCGCGGCGACCTGTTCACGACGGTGCTGGAGCACTTCCAGACGGACACGGCCGACTACGCCGACGTGCTGCTGCCGGCGACGACCTTCCTCGAGCACCCCGACCTGTACACCGCCTACGGCCACTACCACCTGCAGTGGGCCGAGCCCGTCGTTCCGCCCGCCGGCGAGGCCCGCCCCAACACCTGGGTGTTCCGCGAGCTCGCGCGGCGCCTCGGCCTCGACGACCCGACGCTGGCGTGGTCGGCCGAGGAGGTCGCCCGAGACCTGCTCGCCAGCGGCCATCCGCACCTCGAGGGGATCACCTTCGAGCGGCTGCGCGCGGCGCGCTCGCTCAAGTTGCGCCTGCCCGAACCGTTCCGGCCCTACGCCGACGGCGGGCACCACGCCGACGGCAAGATCGCCTTCGACCCGCCCCCGCGGGCGGTGGACTTCGAGGAGCGACCCAGCGAGACCTTCCCGCTGCGGCTGATCTCCCCGCCGGGCAGCCACGTGCTCAACACCTCGATGGGCAACCTGGCGTCGCTCCTCGCGGCGGCGGGAGGCGAGCCGCGCATGCTGCTGCACCCGGCCGACGCAGCGCGCTACGGCGTGCGCGACGGCGAGCGCCACCGGGTGGTGAGCGCACGGGGCGCGATCGTGCGCCGCATCGACGTCAGCGACGCCGCGCGCGAGGGGGTGCTGGTGGCGCTGGGGCAGTGGTGGCCCAAGCTGGCGCCGGACGGCCGCAGCCTCAACGACCTCACCAGCGAGCGCCTGACCGACCTCGGCGGCGGCAGCAGCTTCGGCAACGCCGTCGTGCGGGTCGAGCCGCTCTGAGCCCGGCCTCGGGCTTCCCCTTCTCATCCCGCCCCCCTGGTACCTTGGCGCATGGTCCGCGTCGCCCTCATCGCCCTGTTCGTGCTCGTCGCCGCGGTCGTGGCGGCGTGGCGCTTCGACGTCCTGCCCAACCCCTTCGCCCGCGAGCCAGCGCCACCGCCGGTGCCCGCGCTGCTGGCGTCCCTGGCCGCCGACGACGAGGCCGGCGTCGCCGCGGCCCTCGCAGCCGGCGCCGACCTGGCGGTCCTCGACGGCGAGGGGCGGCCCCCGCTGCAGGTGGCCGCCGTGCGCGGCCTGACGGAGGCCGCGGCGGCCCTGATCGCCGCCGGCGCGGACGTGGAGTGGGCCGGCGCAGACGGCGCCACCGCGCTGCTGCTGGCGCTGCGCCACGCGCCCGACACCCGCCTGCCGCTGCTGCTGCTCAACGCCGGCGCCGATCCGACGGTGGTCGACGCGCAGGGCCAGGGGGCCCTGGCGTACGCCAACGCCAATCCGGCGCTGCGGCACGGCGCGCTGGCCTCGCGCCTGCGCGAGCTCGCCGAGGCGCCCTTCGTGCGCGGCTGGCCGAGCGGCTACGTCCCGCCCGTTCCCGACGCCACGATCAGCTCGCGGGCGTCGCACTGGCCCAACGCCAACCGCGCGTACCGCAACGGCACGCACGAGGGCTTCGACTTCTACGCCGGCGCGGTGAGCGGCACGACGACGATCACCTACGGCACGCCGATCGTCTCGGTCGCCGACGGCGTCGTCCTGCGGGCCGACCACGACTACGTCGAGATGGACCAGGAGACCTACGACGCGATCATCGCCGAGGCCAAGCGCGTCATGTCGACGCCCGAGGAGATTCTCGACCAACTGCGCGGCCGCCAGGTGTGGATCGAGCACGTGGGCGGCTTCGTCACCCGCTACGCGCACCTGTCCGACATCCCGGGCGACGTGACCGTGGGGGCCAGGGTCGCCCAGGGCCAGGTGATCGGGCTGACCGGGAACTCGGGAACGATCGACGGCGTCGAGGGGACGCAGAACGATCCCCACCCGCACGTCGAGATCTGGCGCGGGCCGGCCTACCTGGGCCAGGGGTTGGAGCCGGCGGAGATCTTCGCCCTGGCGGGCCAGGTGTTCGGCCAGGCGGCGCTGCCGCCGCGCTGGGGGCCGTGAGCCCGGCCGTCCCGGCGGCCCCTCACACGAGCGCGAGGACGGCCTGCGCGAGCACGATCTTGGCGATCGTGGCGACCGGGAAGACGGTCGTGTACCCCACGTGCGGCAGGTCGTTGCCCGTCTGTTCGACCGCGTAGCCCAACGCCGCCGGCTGGGTGTGCTGGCCGCTGACGACGCCGACCATGACGTTCATCGGCAGGCGCAGCAGGCGATGGCCGACGAAGAGGGTCGTGGCCGAGAGCGCCACGGTCAGGCCGAGCCCGCTCAACACGACGTCGAGACCGGCGCCGGCGCGCAGGGTGGCGGCGAAGTCGAAGCCGGAACCCGTGCCCACGCCCGCCAGGAACAGCAACAGGCCGAGCTGCCGGAGGGTGAGGTTGGCGGAGTACGGCAGCGTCCACACCAGCGGGCCGCTGCGGCCGATGGCGCCGAGGGCGAGCGCCACCAGCAGCGGGCCACCCGCCAGGCCGAGCCGCAGGACCCCGCCGCCCGGGAGCGGCACGGGGACGAGGCCCAGCAGGAGGCCCAGCCCGAGGCCGAGCGCCAGCGAGCGGACGTCGACCTCGGAGAGCGCCTGGTACGAGTCGCCGAACGCGCGCTCGATCGCGGGCATGTGGTCCTGCCGCGCGACGACGCGCACCCGGTCGCCGAGCTCCAGCCGCAGGTCGCCGGTCGGCAACAGGAAGGCGTCGCCGCGCCGGACGCGGGTGATCACGGCCCCCAGGCGCTGCGGCAGCCGCAGCTCGGCCAGGGTCCGGCCCGCCACCTCGGGGCGGCTGACGAAGAGGCGCCGGGAATCGATCTCGCTGCGCTCGAGGTCGAGGCGGGTGCCGGTCACCTCGCCCAGCCTGGGCGCCACCGCCTCGAGGTCGCCCTCGGAACCGACGAGGGTGACCTCGTCGCCCGGCCGCAGGACGGTGTCGCCCTGCACCGGGCGGACGTCGGCGCCGCGGCGGTAGCGCCCCAGGATGGCGTGCCAGCCCTCGCGCTCGCGCCACACGTGCACCGGCGCGCTCGCCAGCTCCTCGCGCGTGACGCGCACGGTGACGCTGCGCAGGTGCTCGCCCGCCACGCCGTAGTCGCGCTGGCCGCGCGCCTCGGCGGCGTAGTCGACGCGCCAGACGCGCTGCAGCACGGCGATCGCCAGGATGACCCCGAGCACGCCCCCGGGGTACGCCAGCGAGTAGGCGACGACGGGCGCCGAGCGCGCTCCGTCCTCCGCCCCGCGCAGGGCGTCCACGACCGCGGCGAGCGCGGGCGTGTTGGTCGTGGCGCCGGTGTAGAGACCGGCCGCGGCCGCCGGGTCGAGGCCGAGGGCCCGCGCCAGCACGACCGTGGCGCCCGCGCCGGCCACCAGGGCGGTCAGCACGAGCAGGTTCACGCGCACGCCGCGGCGGTCGAAGGCCCGCACGAACGCACGCCCGCCGGCCAGGCCGACGGTGTACACGAAGAGGGCGAGGCCCAGCTCCAGCACGATCTCCGGCAGGCGCAGGCGGGGGTCGAGGGCCCCGAACGCGAGGCCCGCGAACAGCACGGCCGCGACGCCCACCCGCACCCCGAGGACGGGGATGCGCCCGAGGGCGACGCCGACGGCGGCGACGGCGAAGAGCAGGACCAGCGGATGCGCGGCCAGCAGCTCGATCACCGGTCCATCACACCACGCGCCGCGACGACCTCCGCCCGCATCGTCGCGCCGAGGCCGTCAACCGTCCTGCGGACGGCGCACACCCCAAGGCGTGCGCCCGCGGTCGGCGAGCGACCGCGGGCGCACGGGCTTCGGGAGGACGAAGCTCAGCTGTCCTGGATCTGCAGCTTGCGCACCTTCGCCTCGGGGGCCTTGGGCATCCGCAGGCTGAGGATGCCGTTGTGCACGCGCGCCTCGATGGCGTCGACGTCGACGCCCACGGGCAGGCGCACGGTCCGGGTGTAGGCGCCCCGCGGCAGCGTCCGGAGCCAGTAGCGGCGCTCCTCCCCCTCGGGGGCGGCCGGCAACTCGGCGCGGACCGTCAGCTGGCGGCCCTCGACGGAGACGTCGATGCCGCTCGAGGTCACGCCCGGAACGGCGAGCTCGAGCACGAGCGCGTCCTCGGTCTCGAAGAAGTCCATCGCCAGCGTGTTGGTCTCGCTGCGGCCGACGTCCTCGAAGAGGCGTTCGAAGCCGCCGAACAGGTCGTCGGCGAGGGTGCGGCGGACGGCGGGGGTGGCGTACGGGTTGGCGGTACGGACGAGGGACATGGTCACCTCCAGGGGGTTCGATGGATGAGCGGCGACGTATCACCGATCACCTCTTCGCACACACGATAAAACCTGAGTGCAAACGTGTCAAGTTCTCTTATATCGCATCACCCACGCTGGTCGCGCCGCTTCGCGCGGCGGACGGGGATTCGGTGGCACCGGGCCTACCATGGCCCATGGACACCTCCCCCGAACGCTTCGACCTGCTGCTCGTCGGCACCGGGCAGGCGACCGGCACCCTCCTCGCCGGTCTGCCCGACGACGCCCGCGTGGCCGTCGCCGAGGGCGGCGCCATCGGCGGCACCTGCGTCAACACCGGCTGCACGCCCAGCAAGACGCTCGTCGCCAGCGCACGCGTCGCCCACCTCGCCCGGCGCGCGGGCGCGTACGGCCTGGCGACGGGTCGCGTCGGCGTGGACTTCGCCGCCGCCATGGCGCGCATGAACGACCTGCGCCACGCCCACCGCGAGGGACTGACACGCACCCTCGCCGAGAAGCCGAACGTGACCCTCGTGCGCGGCTGGGCGCGCTTCGTCGGCCCACGGACGCTGCGGGTCGGGGATCGCACGCTGACGGCGCGGCGCGTCGTCCTCGACGTCGGCGCCCGCGCGGCGGAGCCGCGGATCCCCGGCCTCGCCGACGTGCCGTGGCTCGACAACGCCCGCCTGCTCGATCTCGAGCGGCTCCCCGAGCACCTGCTGATCGTCGGGGGCGGCTACGTCGCGCTCGAGTTCGGCCAGGTGTTCCGTCGCTTCGGCGCGGACGTGACCGTCGTGGAGATCGCCGACCGCATCCTCGGCCGCGAGGACGAGGACGTCGCCGCCGCCGTGCGCGAGATCCTCGAGCGCGAGGGCGTCCGCTTCGAGGTCGGTCGCGAGGTGGCGCGCGTGGCCCCGCAGGGCGACGGCGTGGCGCTGCACCTCGCGGACGGCCGCGAGCTCCGTGGCTCGCACCTGCTGGTCGCCGCCGGCCGTCGACCCAACAGCGACGGCCTGGACCTCGAGCGCGCCGGGGTCGCCAGCGACGAGCGCGGCCACGTCACCGTCGACGACCACACCCGCACCAGCGCCGAGGGCGTCTACGCCGTGGGCGACGTCAACGGCCGCGGCGCCTTCACCCACACCAGCGTCCACGACGCGCAGGTGCTGCTCGACCAGCTGCGGTCGGAGGGGGCGGCGCCCCGCCCGGCGTCGGCGCGCGGTGGGCCGGCCGGCGCGCCCCGCACGATCGGCGAGCGCGACCCCGTCTACGCCCTCTACACCGACCCGCCCCTGGGGCGCGTGGGGATGGGCGAGGCCCAGGCACGGGCCACGGGACGCCGCGTGCTGCGGGCCGTCATGCCCATGCGCGACGTCGCGCGCGCCCAGGAGATGGGCGAGACGCAGGGCCTCGTCAAGCTGCTGACCGACGCCGACAGCGACCGCATCCTGGGGGCCGCCGTGCTCGGCGTCCACGGCGACGAGGTCGTCGGCCTGTTCGCGCTGGCGATGCGCGCCGGCATGACGACCGAGGCGTTCCGCCGCGTCGTGCTGCCGCACCCGACCGTCGGCGAGCTCATGCCCTTCGTGCTCGACCGGCTGGCCCCCGTCGACTGACGCGCGCGCGACGCGAACGGCGCTCGGAGCGGGGCGGGCGCCCGCCCGGGCGCCGTCACCACGGCAGGTTGAACCCCCCGTGGTTCGTCGATCCGTAGTAGCCCTCGATCTCGTCGGGGATCCCGGCCACGTCGTCGACCACCTTGAACAGGTGCAGGTCGTGGTCCCCGATCGTCCCGGCGCGCACCAGCGTTCCCTGTAGCCATTGCAGGAGGCCTCGCCAGTAGGCGGTGCCCACCAGGAAGACCGGGAAGGGCTTGATCTTCTTCGTCTGGATCAGCGTCAGCGCCTCGAACAGCTCGTCGATCGTGCCGAAGCCGCCCGGGAAGACGACGAAGGCGGTCGAGTACTTCACCAGCAGCACCTTGCGCACGAAGAAGTAGCGGAAGTTGACCTTGTCCGTCTGGAAGGCGTTCGCCTCCTGCTCGTGCGGCAGCGCGATGTTGAGACCCACGCTGCGGCCGCCCGCCTCGAAGGCGCCCTTGTTGGCGGCCTCCATGATGCCGGGACCGCCGCCGGTGACGACCGCGTACCCGCGCGCCGCCAGGTCGGCCGTGAGCGCCTCCGCCTTGGCGTAGTCGGGGTGATCGCGACCGAGTCGCGCCGAGCCGAAGACGGTGACGGCCTTGCCGACGTCGGCCATCTCCTCGAACCCCTGGGCGAACTCGCCCAGGATCCTGAACATGCGCCAGGCGTCCTCGGCCATGGCGTCGATGACGTACTGCTTGCCGTTGATCTCCATGGCCGATGCTAACCGGCCGTCGCCGCCAAGAGCGGTTCGAGCGTCGCCTCGAGGCGGTCGGGGCGCGCCGCGCGCAGGCGCTCCGCGTCGTGGGTCCCCCAGGTCACCGCGTAGGTGGCCAGCCCCGCCGCCCGGCCGGCCTCGATGTCGTGGACCGTGTCGCCCACCATCCACACGCCGTCCGCGCCGAGCGCCGCCAGGGCGCGCCGCACCACGTCGGGCGCGGGCTTGTGGGGGAAGCCGTCGGTGCCCTGCACGACGTCCAGGGCGTCCCCCAGGCCCACGGCGGCCACCAGGCGCGCCGCCATGTCGCTGCGCTTGGTCGTGGCGACCGCCAGTCGGAAGCCGCGGCGCCTCAGGGTCGCCAGGGCGTCGGGCACCCCGGGGAAGGGCCGCGAGTGGCGGGTGAAGCGCCGCGGGTAGAGCCGGCGGTAGCTGGCCGACAGGTCGGCGACCCGCTCGACCGGCGCGAACGCCGCGTACATCGTCTCCAGCGGGAGGCCCACGTGCTCGCGCACGTCGGCCTCCGAGGGCGCCGCCAGGCCGAACTCCGCGAAGGCGTCGCGGAAGGCGCCGACGATGTCGGGCAGGGAGTCGACGAGGGTCCCGTCGAGATCGAAGACGATGGCGCGGGGGCGGGGCATGCGCGAGCGTAACCGGGCGGCGACGCGATGCCCGTCACCCCCGACGCCGGCCGCTGCTCGCGGTCAGCGGCGCCGCAGGTAGGCCACCGTCACCCCGAAACCACCCTCGTAGGGCACGGCGTCCTCGAAGCGCTCCACCAGCCGCTCGTCCTTGAGGTAGCGGCGCACCGCGTCGCGCAGCGCCCCCGTGCCCTTGCCGTGCAGCACGCGGACGCTCTCGACCTGCAGGGCGTGCGCCTCGCGCACGAGGTCGCGCACCTTCTCGATCGCCTCCTCGACGCGTTCGCCGCGGACGTTGAGCTCGCGCTCGAACGCCGCGGCCGGCGCGACCGGCGCCTTGGCCGGCCTGCCGGCCTCCGCCGGCCGCACGAGCGTGGCCTCGTGACGGGCGACCTCGACCTTGAGGAGGCCGAGCTGCACGACGAGTTGGTCGCCGCGCACGTCGACCACCGGCCCCTCGGCCCCGTAGGCGTCGACGCGCACCATCGCCCCCGGCGCGATGCGCTCGGGTTCCGCGGTCCGCGCCGCGGCGGGCGCCCGTCGCCGGGTCTCGCGCCGCAGCTGGGCGATCGCCTCCATCGCCTTGCCGCGTTGGGCCGGGTCGCCGCGGGCCGTCTCGCGCCAGGCCTTGGCGCGAGCCAGGGTGTCCTGCAGCAGCGCGTCCGCCTTCTCGGCCGCCTTCTCCAGCAGCGCGGCCTCCTGCGCCCGCAGGCGCTCGATCTGCTCGCGCAGCAACTCCGCCTCGTCGACGGCCTTCGCCCGGGCGCCCTCGGCCTCGTCGAGCTGCGCCTGCAGCGACGCCCGTTGGTGCTCGAGGGTCTCGAGCAGGCGCTCGAGGCGCGCGCCCTCGGGTCCCAGCACCTCGTGCGCGCGCGCGAGCAGCTCCGGCGACAGGCCGACCCGCTCGGCGATGGCCAGGGCGTAGGAGCGGCCCGGCTGGCCGACGACCAGCTCGAAGGTGGGCCGCAACGCCTCGACGTCGAAGCGCATCGCGGCGTTGCGCACGCCGTCGCGCTGCGCGGCGAACACCTTGAGCGGCGCCAGGTGGGTGGTGACCACGCCGAACGCCCGCCGCTCGACCACCGCCTCGAGGATGGCCTGCGAGAGCGCGGCGCCCTCGTCGGGGTCGGTGCCCGAGCCGAGCTCGTCGATGAGCAGCAGCGTCCCCGGGCCGGCGTCCTCGACGATCCGCCGCAGGTTGGTGAGGTGCGCGGCGTAGGTCGACAGCGACGCCTCGATGCTCTGCTCGTCGCCGATGTCGGTCAGCACGGAGCGGAAGGGCGGCAGCGTCGCTCGGCCCGCCGGGCCGTCGGCGGCGCGCCCGCCCGCGGCCACGAACAGGCCGGCGTGGGCCATGAGCACGGCCAGCCCCAGCGTCTTGAGCAGCACCGTCTTGCCGCCGGCGTTGGGGCCCGTCAGCACCAGCAGGGGCGCCTGGGCGTCGAGCAGGATGTCGTTGGGCACGCAGTTCGCGATGAGCGGGTGGCGCGCGCCGGGCAGGCGCACGGGGGCGCCGTCGGCGACCTCGGGCCGCACGAGCGCCCAGTCGCGCGCGAGCCTGGCGGAGGCGACCACCAGGTCGAGCTCGGTCAGCGCCGCCAGCGTCGGCTCGAGTCCCGGGTCGAAGGCCAGCCGCTGGCCCAGGGCGATGAGGATGCGGCGCACCTCGTCGCGCTCCTCGAGCTCCAGCAGGGTCAGCTCGTTGTTGAGCGGCACCACGGCGGCCGGCTCCACGAAGACGGTCGCGCCCGAATCCGAGGTATCGAGGACCAGACCGGGGACGCGCGCCTGCGCGGAGGCCTTGACCGGGATGACGTAGCGATCGCGCCGCAGCGTGACGATGGGGTCCTGCACGTAGGGCGCGTACTGCTGCAGCAGCTGCGCCATGCGGTCGCGGATGCGCCCGCGCATCGGGTGCAGCCGCCGACGGACCTCGCGCAGCTTGGGCGTGGCGTCGTCGCGCACCTCGCCGCTCGCGTCGAGCTGCTCGCGCACCAGCCGCAGCACGGCGTCGAACGAGGCGAGCCCGAGGGCCAACTCGGTGAGGCGCGGCCGGTGGGAGAGCGCGATGGCGCGCTTCACCGTCGCCGCCGCGTCCATCGTGTAGGCGATGGCCAGGCACTCGGCCCCCTCGAGCATGCCGCCTTCGCGGACCCGCTCCACGAACGGGCGCACGTCCTCGACGCCCCCGAGCGAGATCGCGTCGCCGGTCAGGGCCTCGTCGACGCGCTCGTGGGCGACGCCCAGCGCGTCGCCGTCGAGATCGGGCCGCAGGGCGCGGGCGCGCGCCTGACCCGCGAAGGTCTGGCAGCGCTCCGCCAGCGC
>Ga0180435_10001416_pt1 | contig 24992 bp, 19 predicted proteins | sample SS_ome_3_FD_132467 | JGI IMG/M metagenome (GOLD analysis project Ga0180435, IMG submission 132467) | Hypersaline lake sediment archaeal communities from the Salton Sea, California, USA - SS_3_S_1 metaG | ecosystem: Environmental > Aquatic > Non-marine Saline and Alkaline > Hypersaline >... | reverse complement strand
TACTATTGGCCTGTGGATGATAACGGGATTGCATTTGGGGGATCGGGGGTACGCCTGACTCCGCGTGACATGGCCAGATTTGGATACCTCTACCTGATGAATGGACTATGGGACGGAGAACAACTGGTTCCTGAAAGCTGGGTCGAGCTTTCAAAAACTCAGCATATAGCCAGAAAATATATTTCAAATAACTACTATGGTTACCAATTCTGGGTGAGCATTAAAGGACATTATTCGGCAGTGGGTTATGGTGGCCAGTGGATCATGATCGTTCCGGATTATGATCTGGTGGTGGTTTTTAATAACCGTTTTGAGGAAGGGGACAATCTGCAATGGAATACCCCGGAGCGACTTCTTGAAACTTATATCATCCCGGCTATTGATTAGCAACATCTATCTGATTCAGTCCTTGCAGCTTTCCTTCCGGGATACTGGAATATTCCTTACATTTATAACTGAAACACCTTAACGTTAAGGCTTTACATTGCCCGGCAAAAAAATGTCAGGTGAATGCCGCCCTTTTGCCGTGGAAATGACGAAGCTTTTGCTTGCTCAGGTTTTTAGTTAATCATAATCTTGCTGTAAGTTCCCATGAAGATGAAACAACCCCACTTAGGTCGAAAGATTGCAGATCTGCGCAAATCCAAAGGGTTTACCCAGGAAGAGCTTGTGGAGAAATGCAAACTAAATGTACGTACACTCCAACGCATCGAAGCTGGAGAGGTTTCACCAAGGAGTTATACCCAGCGCCTGATATTTAAAGCTCTGGAATATGACATCCATGAATCGGATGGGACGCTCTCGATAAACATCGAGAAACCCATTTCCGTACTGGTTAAAATGCTCGGGCGCCTGTACAGAAATGTCCTTGATTTATTTAACCTAAAAACCCACACCATGAGAAAAGTATCTATTCTGGCAGTCACGGCCATTCTGATAGGATTAGGGCTCACTGCCATAACTACCAAGAGCAATGCACAAACCATTGAGGAGGTCACTGAGATCATTGCCTCGCACAACTCCAATTACATACGCTGGTTTAATAACGGACAGGTAGACTCCCTGTTGACCATTTACCGGGATGATGCTTGTATGATGCCTTTTGCCTGCGGGAAAGCAGAATTGCGGATTCTTATCCAATCCGATATGAGAAGTGGATTTGTATTTAAAGATATTGAAATAATATCCGTGAGTGTCTGTGATACCATTGCCGTGGAAAAGGGCAGATTTACAATATTCACAGGTGGTGGAGATTTATCCGGTATGTATTTGTCCGAATGGCGTTATTCCAACAAGAAATGGCAATCGGTAAATGATATTGCCAGATTTGAGCAATAAAATGACCCGAATCATTAATCCGTATTAACCTGAGGTAGCCTTATAACAAAAGTGCTACCTCTACCTTCCTGGCTCCTTGCGTGAATATTTCCACCGTGCATATGTATGATTTTTCTTACAATACTCAGACCGATGCCGTTACCCTTAGGTTTTGTGGTGAAAAAAGGAATAAAGACCTGCTCAAGGATTTCCGGGGACATTCCATATCCGTTATCAGAAATTTCCATGTAGATTTCTAACTTTTCACCCGGACGTGCAAGAAGAACAATACTGCCATTTTCCCGGTCAGAAACCGCGTTTAGGGCATTTCTCACCAGATTTATCAGGGCCTGTTCCATCAGATTTGGATCAACGAGCAAAAACTGGGATTTTTCAGAGACTTCAATAGTCAGGGTGCTTCCTGTTTGCGTAAGCTCCTCCTCAAAGTATCTGGATACATTCTCAAACAGATGTTTCAATTCGACGCGAACCAAAACAGGATCGGCCAGTCTGGTAAAGCTCTTGTAGTTTTCGACAAAATCCACCAGGGCATTTCCTCTCTGTACAATCAATTCTGAACTGCGAAGCAGGTCTGGTGCTGCCTGACCTGATATATGCAGATCTTCATCTTTCCTGGATTTCGCCTGAATAAGCTTTCGGTTAATCCCTTCAGCCAGGGTGGAAATGGGCGTTACTGAATTGGAAATCTCATGGGCCAGTACCCTGGTCATCTGCTGCCAGGATTCAATTTCTTTTGCTTCCAGCTCCGTTTTAATACTCTGTAGCGAGAACAACCTGAGCCTTTTATCCTCAAGTGTGAATACCGAGACCCTGACGAGGATGGGAAATGTGGCTCCATCATTCTGCTGTAAATGAATAACATTTCCTGAATCATAGCGAAGATTTGAAAGCTCATTCGCCAGACCTTTCTGATATTCATCCAGGTCGGAGAGCAAATGAAAACGGTCGACATTGAATATCTTAAGCGCTTCGTCATTGACCATTTCCACCCAACCATCATCTGTAATGGCAAATATTCCGGTACCCATATGGTCAATTACATTTTGTAAAAGAATGGATCCTTTCTCTTTCTCCAGACGGATGCGATTGATTTCATCATTCACTTTCTTGAAACTGTGGTGAAGTCCGTGAAAAGTCTTTTCTACCTTGTCTTTCCATTGGATCACCGATGTATCCTCCTGGGTAAGAAGCAAAAGGAAGCGGGCCAGGTTCTTATTGGTTTTATTCAGATAGACAAACAAAAGTATGATCTGAAGCAGGACCAGAAGGACCAGGCTAAGCAATGTAAAAAACCGTTCCTGACTCACATACAGGAAAGCCAGGGTGGTAATACTAACAACCAGGAGTGCAATCCGGGTTAGGATGTTTGCTTGAAAGCTATTATAGACCATATTTTCTTATTTTATGGTACAGGGTTGTGCGTGAAATTCCGAGTTCAGCCGCAATACTTGCATAATTGCCACTGTATTTGCTGAGGGCTTTACCTATGGTATTCTTTTCAACGGTTTCCAGGTTCAGGGTGGATTCATCACGGGGCAGGGAGGTGCTCAACTGGATATCTTCTGGCTGAACGGTATCAGTTTCGCACATTATGACCACATTTTCCATAGTGTGCTGCAGCTCCCTGACATTTCCCGGCCATTGATGTCTGTAGAGCTTATCCAGTGCTTTTTTACTTAGCTTAATGCCCGTCTTTCTGTATTTGACCGAAAACTTTTCCAGAAATCTGTCGGCAAGCAGTCCAATGTCCTGATCCCTTTCTCTGAGGCTTGGGGATTCAATGCGTATGGTGTTTATCCGGTAAAACAGGTCTTCCCGGAACAGACCCTTACTGACCAACTGATTCAGGTCCATGTTGGTGGCAGTGATAATCCTCACATCCACGGAGATCGGAGAATTTGAACCCAGAGGGCTTACCTCCTTGTTTTGAAGAGCGGACAACAACTTGGATTGTAGGTGAAGGGGAACGTTTCCAATTTCGTCCAGGAAAAGAGTGCCGCCATGAGCTGCTTCAAAGCGGCCGATACGATCGTTACTGGCATCGGTAAATGCCCCTTTTTTATGCCCGAAAAGTTCGCTTTCGAAAAGGGTAGCGCTGAGCGATCCCAGATCCACTGTGATAAACAGCTGGTTCTTTCGTTTCGATTGCTTGTGAATCTCCCGGGCGATCAATTCCTTTCCGGTACCATTCTCTCCCTGAATCAAAACCGAAGTATCAGTCCTGGCCACCTTTCTAATGGTGCGGTGAACTTCCTGTATGCGCTGCGACTGGCCCAGGATTTCAGGGAATTGTCTTTCAATTTCCTCTTGCAGAAGCGTTTCTCTGCCTTCCATCTGCTTGACTTTCCTCCGGGAAAGGGTGAGTTGACAGGCAGCGCTCAGTGTGGATATGAGTTTTTCACTTTTCCAGGGTTTCTGAATAAAATCAAAGGCCCCGATTTTCATTGCCCCTACCGCGAGATCAACATCTCCAAACGCCGTGATCAATATCACTGAAATAAAAGGATCAATTTTCAGGATTTCCTTTAACCAGTGCATACCTTCCTTCCCGGTATTAAGTCCGGTTGTGAAATTCATATCGAGAAGGACTGCATCGAAGGTGTTACTTTCAAATAAAGAAGAAAGCCTGTTTGGATCCCACAAACTAAGTACATTTTCAGACTCACCCCGAATAAGGAGTTCCAGGGATTCCAGCACCGCCCGGTCGTCATCAATGATCAATATTCTCCCAAGTACCGCCATACTTTCTTAGATCGATTATGTTTAATTTTGAAACATATCGTGTTCACTTTTGAAACAAATATACATCAATTTTCAACTACACACAAGCATATTCGTCTGTTAATCAATCAATAAGTAAATATGGCACATGAGTTGAATATAATTGAAGTAAATATAATGCTATGTGGAGAAGCTTCATAAAATCTTCGTTTCGGGTTCTGATAAGACATCGGGCCTTCTCAGCAGTTAATATACTGGGATTGGCACTGGCAATTTCGGTGTTCATAGCCTTGGCCTTATATGTACAGTTCGAACTCAGTTTCGATAAGTTCCATGCAAATGCCGATAGAATCTATCGTATTGAACAACTGATGGATGAGGGGAATAGAATGGAAAGAATGAATGGGACACCCGAACCTCTGTGGCAGGTTCTTGAAGAAGACTTCCCCGAAGTAGAGGCTTCCATGAGACTGGTTGAACAGGAATTGGAATTGATTCCTGAAGAGGGGGAAGCTTTTGTGACAGAATCCTTTTTCGTGGAGGACAATTTCCTGACTTCCTTCAGCTTTCCAATGCTTTACGGTGAGGCCGCTTCAGCCTTAAGTGAGCCCATGACTATGGTCCTGACGGAAAGTACCGCAGAAAAACTGTTTGGTGAAACTGATGTGATGGGAAGGGATTATCAACTTGGAAACAACCTGTTCAAGATTACCGGAGTCCTGGAAGACACTCCGCCAAACTCCCACATCCAATTTGATCTATTGATGTCGGTGGAATCATTAAATATCGTTTATGGGGGTGGACAAAACGTATTTAACTCCTGGTGGAACAACTGGGTGAGATGTTATGTGATGCTGGAAAAGGGTCATGATATTAACTCCTTCAATGAGAAGATTCGTTTCTTGCTGAAAAAGCACTTCCGGGAAGATACCAAGAATGAATTGCTAACCAGGCCCCTATTAGAAATTCATTTATACTCTGAACTGGCCAATGAATATGCCATAACCGGCAGTATGAAAAACATCTATATCCTCATTACGCTGGCCATCTTCATTTTATTTATGGCCGGTATCAATTTCACCAACCTGGCCATAGCCTATACTACCGTAAGGGCCAGTGAGGTGTGCCTGAGAAAGATGAACGGAGCAAGCAAACGAATCCTGCTCACTCAGTATATATCAGAGTCCCTGGTGATGACCCTGATTGCCATTCTTCTCGGTTTTGTGATTTTTGAATCCTTCCTTCCCGGTTTTAACAGACTGATTGATAGCTCGCTTGATTTTGAATACTTATCCAATTACCCCTTATTGTTAGTAATCCTTGGAGCAGGCCTGATCACGGGTATTCTATCAGGCAGCTACCCGGCCTGGTTGATTGCCAGGTCCCAACCCAGTGAATTTTTACACCAACAGATATCCAGGGGAAATAAAAACCCCCGTTTAAGGAAAACCCTGATTGGGATACAATTCTTCATTTCCACCGCCCTTATCATTGGCACCCTGGGGATTGTGAGACAGGCAAACTTTATGATGAACAAAGACCTCGGGTACAATCCTGATGGAGTACTGAGGGTAGAATTTGCCGATTCTTCCATGGTGCGAATTGAACACCTGCAGGAAGTATTGTCCGGACATCCGGATATACTTGGCACTTCCGTTCACGATTATGAGGTGAATGCTTCCACCAATTGGACAAGAGTATCCTGGGATGGAGCCCAGGAGGATGAAATTATCCGGATGAATGTAAACTACACGGATCACCACTACCTGGAAGTTTATCAGATGAGGCTGATTGAAGGAAATGGATTTACAACCAAACAAAAAGGCACTGAAGCTGAAGGTAACCGTGTGATACTTAATTTATCGGCCCTGGAACGCATAGGAATGGAAGATCCTCTGGGAAAAAAATTGCGCTACGGAGGCGATTACCGGGGTGGAGTGGAAGGAAACCAGGCCACCATCGTCGGGATCATAGATGACTTTCATTTCTTATCGGTTCACAACACCATCACTCCGCTAATGCTTCGGCTATTCAATGAAGCCCAGACCGGGCGGAGCCTTTCGGTGCGATATAATACATCGGATATCTCCGGCATCAGAGATTTCATCCAGGAAGAATTTCTGGCCTTATTTCCCAATCAGGCTTTTGATTACGAATTTGTGGATGAATTCCACAGGGAGATGTATGCTCAGGAAAGGCTAATGTCACGGATTGTATTATACATAGCCATAATTATAAACCTGATTGCAGCCCTGGGTATATATGGGCTCATTGCCTATACTACCTCTTTGAGGACACGTGAAGTGGGGCTCAGGAAAGTCCTTGGAGCCAATTTTGTGTTGATCTCAAAACTGTTCTCCAGGGAATTTATTCTGCTGGTAATCATTGCCAACCTGGCTTCCTGGCCAGCTATTTACTTCGTTAATCAGAGATGGCTAATGTCCTTTCCTTACAAAGTAAATAATGCCTTCTGGCCCTACCTTGCCGCTTTTGTTGCGACCATAGCCATTGCTTATGGCAGTATGTTGTATCATACCTACCGGGCTTCACAAATTAATCCTGCAGAAAGTCTGAGACACGAATAAGGCCTGCTTTTCACAGTAGAAAAAATAGCTTGCAAGGTGAATATTGCTATCTTGAACTCTTAGCAATATTTACCATCCTGACATGCGTTATTTAGTAATTCTGCTTCTGGTTGTAGCTTTCAGTTCATGCACTCGTAAAGACTATCCGCCCAACATTTTGCTAATTGTTGTAGATGACCTGGGTTACTCGGATCTGGCATGCTATGGAAACCAGCTTGTAGAAACCCCAAATATCGATCAACTGGCCCTGGATGGGTTGAGATTTACTTCTGCCTATGCTTCCTGTACTGTCTGTTCCCCTACCCGCGCTGCTTTAATGACCGGAAAAAATCCGGTGGCCGTAAATATTACTGACTGGATTCCGGGTCACCAGGATGCCCGCGGTGGTCCGAGGCCAGGTGAAAAATTTATAGTCCCAAGGATCTATCAGGAGTTGAAACTGCAGGAAATTACCCTGGCCGAGATCCTCTCAGAGGCTGGCTATGAAAGCGCATCCATTGGAAAATGGCATCTGGGAAGTGAAGGCTTTCTGCCCACCGATCAGGGATTTGACCTGAATGTGGCAGGCTATCGCAAAGGCAGTCCACCCTCCTACTACTACCCATATACCAGGGAAGGAAGAGAGGACACTATTAGCCCGCTGACACTCACAGGCGACAGCCTATATCTCACCGACAGGCTTACCAATGAGGCCATCTCATTTATCTCTGAAGATAGGGATGCACCCTTCTTTCTTTACCTCCCTTTTTACAACGTACATACTCCGCTGGAGGGCAGGCCCGACCTGGTCAGGAAGTACGAGGCGAAACTGGCAAAACACCAGAATGATTCCATCCGTAGAAATCCGCATTTCCTGGCAATGACCGAAGCAGTGGATGAGAATGTAGGACGGATATTTCAAACCCTCGAAGACCTGGAGATAAAAGAAAACACCCTGGTAATTTTTACTTCAGATAACGGGGGACTACAAATACGTAGCAGGCAGGACGAGAATTTCATAAGAGCTTCATGGAATCATCCCTTACGTGAAGGCAAGGGCACCCTTTATGAAGGCGGTTTGCGTATTCCTGCCATCATAAGCTGGCCGGGTCATATTCAGGAAGGCCGGCTTTCACAGGAGCTCATCATCAGCACCGACCTCTATCCTACCCTGGCCGAATTAGCGGGTTTAGTGGTGGGGCATTCAATCGAAGGGCTGAGCCTCCTGAATCATTTGCTATCGGGTGAAGAAGTGGACAGGGAAAGTCTATACTGGCATTATCCGCATTACCACATTGGCATGCCCGGGGGTGTGATCAGGGAGGGCAAGTACAAACTGATCGAATATTTTGAAAACGGAGAGTTGGAACTTTATGACCTCTCTGTGGACCTGGGCGAAAGTAACAACCTGGCAGCGCAGCTACCGGAGAAGGCAGCGGAATTGCAGAAAAAACTGGAGAATTGGAGAAAATCGAACCGGGCGCAAATGCCATCACCCAACCCCGGATATCAGGCAGAATAAAAATCAGAACCAGAAGTTATGACCATAGAAGACCTAATGAATATTTGCCAGGAGTTAGCAGGAAGCACCACCGACATCAAGTGGGAAAACCACCTTTGTTCGAATGTAAACAAAAAGAACTCGGAATAGAATAAATACATCATGACAGAATCAAACCTGCTGAAAATTGGAATGGCCCAGATCGCCCCGGTCTGGCTGAATAAAGAACTAACCCGTGCCAAGATCCGTGATTATCTGGAGATGGCAGGTAAAGAAGGATGCGAACTGCTTGTGTTTGGTGAAGCCCTCTTACCCGGATACCCCTTCTGGCTGGGTCTTACCCATGGATCGGATTTTAACTCAAAAATGCAGAAAGAGATCCATGCCCACTATGTCCGAAATGCCGTGACGGTAGAAAAGGGCGAACTGGATATGCTGTGTAAGGAGTGCAAGAAGTACAATTTGGCAGCTTATATCGGGATCATCGAGCGTGCTCAAAACAGAGGCGGACATAGTCTTTATGCCTCCCTGGTATACATTGATGCCTCGGGCACGATCCAGTCGGTTCACCGCAAGCTTATGCCCACCTATGAGGAAAGGCTTGCCTGGTCGCCGGGAGACGGAAACGGACTGCGCGTGCATTCCCTGAAAGAATTTACGTTGGGAGGATTAAATTGCTGGGAGAATTGGATGCCCCTGCCTCGAACTGCTCTTTACGGACAGGGAGAAGATCTGCATGTGGCTGTCTGGCCCGGATCGGTTCGAAACACAGAGGATATCACACGTTTCATAGCCCTGGAAGCCCGTTCCTTTGTGGTATCCGTGGGAGGGCTAATGAGCATTAAAGACTTTCCGGCCGATACACCCTACCGTGAGGAGATTGTGCAAAATGCCGTGGATCCCCTCACAGATGGAGGATCCTGTATTGCTGCACCCGATGGCAGTTGGGTGGTAGAGCCAATTCCCGGGAAGGAAGGTTTGTTTACCGGCACCATCGATTTTAACCGTGTTCTGGAAGAAAGGCAAAACTTTGATGTAGCAGGACATTATTCCAGGCCCGATGTCACTAAACTTTCCGTGAACCGGAAAAGGCAAAGCACCGTTAAGACAAAAAAATAAAGGTTTAGAGCCCTTTAATCCATCATCATGGACTGGTAGTCTGGATCCTCTTTGATCTTGTTTACCAGGTACTCTTTGCAAAAATGGCGGCGTTTCCGCACATAACCCTCGCTTCGAAATCCCAGCTGTTCTGCAATCTCAGATGAAGTAAGATCCTGACCGGTGAGCTGAAGTATTTTCTGGCAATCTTCAGGGATAAGTGCCAATGTACGCTGATAAATGGCCATCCTGAGGTCTTTGTCCTGTACCGGCAGGGGTTCCTCAAATTCGATCCGTTCCTCCATATCACGGTTCAGTGGATCGATTTCAATCTTCTTGATGTTGCGAAGATGCTTCAACCAGAGCAAGCGGGCAATGGAATATAGATAGGTGGAAAAAGCAGCACTGAGTTCAAAGCCGGGCTCATCCCTTAACTTCTTGAATATCACGATAAGAGCTTCCTGAAAAATATCTTCAGCGTCATTCTCAGATCCGGCGTTGTGGAGGACCAGTTGCTTAACGGGATTGAAATTATTTTTATAGATAAACTGCAGAACACGATTGTCCCGTTTCCTGAGTCCGGCTAGTATTTCCTGGTCCGATAGCCTTTTCACTACAAGGGGGTTCCAAATTGCTGAACGACAAATATAAAAATTAAGGCTTATTGTCCCGTGTAAACGGCCATCATTCTTTTCAGGGCCTTAGAGCAAACGGGACAGAACACTGCATCGTTGGTATGCATGCGGCAGTCGATCATAGGTCTGAAAACCCCTTTGGCCACATAGCCTCCCCCTTCATACACACCCACTTGGTCCTGGAATTTATTCTCAGCCGGTGTGGGTACCGGTGTTTCCTGGTCAAGTGCTTCCTTCCATTTGGAGGGAAAATCAACCAGGGTAGTGAGATTGGGGTTCCAAGGTTCCACATCCACAGGGAAATAGTCGTTGTAGGCGACTGCCGAGTTATAATACTCATCGGCCAGTCCCCCGAAAGCATGTCCGAATTCATGGATAACCACCGCCCTGGAAGCCTCGTTGTCAGCTGCGGAAATGCTGTAATAATTGTAAATACCTCCTCCTCCGTATTTGTCGGTATTCACCAGGATGTATATCTGATCGTAATGTGCATTGGCTGCCACGTCTTTGACCGATTTGAAATCCATGGTGGTCATATAGCGTTCAATGCCAAAGGTGTAGAAGGAGGAATTAATTACCGTGTTTTTCCACACACCCTGCCCGGGTATATCCGTACCTGAATCTTTGCTGGAGGAAAGGACGGCCCTTACATTAAACTTGTTCCGGTGACTCTGAAAAGGTTCCTCAGAAAAAATGTAGTCTGCCGAACGCTTAACATCGCCCAGAAACTTTTCCATTTCAGTCTGGGTATATCCTTCAGCCACAAACAAAATATCAATCTTCTCGGAAGCATCACCATGAATTTCCACATCCACGGTCTCAAATTCCAGGGGATTCCCGGGATCGCAAAAAATGGAGGCCGGATCTACCTCTGCGTCCCAGCTCAATTGAAAGTCCCCTGCCCTGTCGCGGTCATAAATCTCTACTTTGACCTTGTTCTGAGGCCAGGGAAATCTCAGCACATGTGAATAGGCCCTTCTGACTTTCTGAGCTTCCGCTGTGGTTTGCCATTCACGATAGAGCGTACAGTAGGTTTTACTGTATATGGCTTTCCCTGTGGAAGCATCCCTGACCATGAACTTATGATCCCCGTAGTCGAAAGGATCCACCAGGTTTGTCTTTGGTCCGCTGTAATATTTTTCCTGCCTGATCCCCGACAGGGCATAAGTACTTTCGCTGGCAGTCCCGGAAAACATAAGATCCAGGCGCATCACACCACCTGTGAACCATGTCTCAAAGTTTTGGGTGTTTTCAGCCTCCTGAGCCGGACAAAGGACGGATATGGAAAGACAGAAAAACAGGACTGTGAAATATTTCATAAGATTTTTCCTTAGGGTGTATGAATCCTTGCAAGATAAGAGGTATTACTGACTTAATATTGATATTTTAGTATAAGAATTCTAAATATCTCACTCATGATTGAAGTTTGGATTGGACGGTACTATGACCTCCTGACCGGAACCGGCCTGTCGGAAGGCCTGGTTGTTTTTATTGAAAATGCTACGATAATCATTGTCACCCTGGGGCTGGCCATCCTGGCCGATTTCCTGGTAAAAAAGATCATTATTGCCACCATCAAAAGGTTGGCCAAACGATCGAAAAACGATTACGACGATGTATTTGTGGAACGCAAGGTATTTAACCGGCTGGCTCACCTTGCCCCTGCCCTGATCGTCTACGCGTCTTTGCAATATATATTTGACGCCCCCAAGCTGGTGGAATTCCTTAGGAACCTTACCCAGGCTTATATGGTGCTGGTAGTCCTCATGGTAATCGATGCCGTATTGAATGCCATGCATGAAATCTACCAGAAATTGCCTGTCTCAGAGGGAAGGAATATTAAAAGCTTCGTTCAGGTAATCAAGATAGTATTTTACTCCGTGGCTGTGATCCTGATCATCTCCTTCTTTAGTGAGAATTCCCTAAGCGGCCTGTTTGCAGGACTGGGTGCCATGGCCGCAGTACTATTACTGGTTTTTAAGGACACCATTCTGGGCTTCGTGGCCAGTATACAGCTCTCGGCCAATAAAATGGTGAATGTGGGCGACTGGATCTCCATGCCCAAATACAATGCCGACGGTGACGTGATCGACATCGGTTTGAATACCGTAAAGGTGCAGAACTGGGACAAAACCATAGCCACCATTCCCACCTATGCACTGGTCTCTCAATCCTTCAACAACTGGAAAGGAATGGAAGAGTCGGGTGGAAGAAGGATCAAACGATCCATCAACATCGATATGAGCAGTGTGGGATTTCTGAATACAGAGCAGATAGAGAAATTCAGGAAGTTTAACCTGCTAAAGGACTACGTGGTTCAAAAGGAAAAAGAAATCACGGAATTCAACAAATCTCTGAATCTGGAAGCCGACGAAGTGACCAACGGTCGTAAGATGACCAATCTGGGGACCTTCAGGAAATACCTGGAGGAATATCTAATGGCTCATCCGAAAATTCACACAAAAATGACCTTCCTGGTGAGGTATCTGCAGCCTACAGAAAAAGGCATGCCCGTGGAGATCTATGTGTTCAGCAACGACCAGGCCTGGGCCAACTACGAGGCCATTCAGTCCGATATCTTTGACCACATACTGGCCATCCTGCCCGAATTTGAACTACGGGTATTTCAGAATCCCACAGGAGGAGATTTCCAGCAACTCAGTTCCTGATGAGCCGTGGGATAAGCTATTATCTCTTTCTGTCAGGGGCGGTCTTATCACTGCTTTTACCGGCCCTGATCAACGGATACCCCCTTGTTTATGCCGACACGGCGACCTATCTGGATTCGGGCTTTACCTTTGGAATGCCCTTCGACAGGCCCATGACCTATGGATTGTTTCTTCGTTTTGTGAGCCTGAACGGACTAAGTCTATGGATGGTTATCGCAGTACCCAGCCTGCTTATGGCCTGGCTGATTTTCAGATTGTACACGTTCTGGCTTGAAGGAAAGGAGCTGGCCTCTTTCTTTGCATTTCTGACCGTCCTGTTGCTTTCTCTGTTTACCGGACTATCCTGGACCGCCAGTCAGCTGATGCCGGATATCTTTACTCCCATCATGTTCCTGTCGGCCCTGCTTTTGCTTACAGGAACATGTAAACGAAGCGAGAGCATCCTGCTTTACTTTCTATTCTTTCTCTCTGCAGCCATGCACCTGTCTCATCTGTCCTTCAATATGGCCTTTTTCGTTTCAATTCTTATCATCCGGGAGATAAAGCCTTTGGGTTTGAAATCGCACATCCGAACCCGACCCCTGTTAGTCCTTCTTCTTCTCTCAATGCTGGCCGGTCTCTCCGGAGCATCGTCCTATGCCAAGTCCAAACATATTTTCCTCATGGGGGCAATGGTGGAACACGGTATTGTTCAACCTTACCTGGATGAACATTGTGGCTCGAAGGATTATCGACTTTGTGAGTACAAGGATTCGCTGCCGGATCTTGCCTGGCAATTTCTGTGGGATCCCGACAGTCCTTTGGAAAAACTTGGAGGATGGAAGGAAACCAAAGAGGAATTTAACGAGATTATCCGCGCAACGCTGCGCTCGCCCAAATACCTGGCTCTTCACCTGAGAGAATCTGTGAAAGCTACGGCCCATCAGCTGGTAAAATTTAAACTAGGAGATGGCAACGGAATCTTCCTGGAAGGATCACAGTTGCATGAAAGGATGAATCGCTATATGCCCGGGGAAATATCTGCCTATGAAACTTCACTGCAGAACAGGGGCAAGTTGAACATACCCACCTGGATCCACAGGATGCAGCAGGGATTTATTGTCCTGTCCTTTCTTCTCTTGATCGGATTGCTGTTTGGGAAACGGAAAGCCTATACGGATAGTAAGTACCTGGGCCTGGTAATCCTTATTCTGCTGGCGGTGATTATCCATGCCTGGATATGTGGTACTTTTGCCAATGCCATTGACCGGCTTGGCACCAAAATGATCTGGCTTCTGGTCCTGCCAACGGCTCTAGGGTCTGTGAGGATGAAGAAGTTATATTGAAAGTGTTTTATATCAATTATGTTTAATATCACATGAATCATGGTGATATTCTTTCAAATTGTAACTACATTTGCCCACCTTAACCACATATCAAAGTGCTGAGCCATGGAGGACACACATCACATAGATGAACTGGATCGCAAGATTCTCACGCTGATTACCAAGAATGCAAGAATCCCTTACCTGGAGGTTGCCCGTGAGTGCAAGGTGTCGGGAGCAGCCATTCACCAGCGAATTCAGAGACTGACCAAACTGGGGGTTATCACCGGGTCGGAGTTCAGCATCAGTCCTAAGAAAATTGGCTTTGATACCTGTGCCTACGTGGGAATTTTTCTTGACAGCGCCAGCCTCTACCCAGAGGTGGTAGAGCAGTTAAAGAATATTCCGGAAATTACCCAGTGCCATTACATCACCGGGGGCTACTCCATCTTCATTAAGATCTTCACCAGAAACAACGAGGATCTGAAGCACTTGCTGGTGGATAAAGTCCAGGCCATTAAGGGAATTTCCCGGACTGAAACTTTCATTTCACTGGAGGAAAGCTTTAATCGTCAATTGCCTCTATCCTAGGTACTTACCCGCGCTGACGAAGCACCTCGAACAGCATTACACCAGCCGCTACGGACACATTCAGGGAAGCAATGGCTCCTTTCATGGGAATGCTTAACAGTGCATCCGCCTTTCGCAACAGTTCATTGGAAATGCCTTTTTCTTCACCGCCCATAAGGATGGCAACCGGGCCGGTCATATCGGTTTGGTGAATGGATTCGCTGGCCTTTTCAGATGCCGCAAGCAGCCTCACACCGCTTTCCTGCAGAAACCTGGCCACGTCCGAAAGCCTGTGATGACGACAAACGGGAATCCGGTGCAGGGCACCTGCTGAAGTTTTTATTGCATCGGCATTGATGGCTGCACTTCCCGTGGAGGGTATAACTATGGCATGTACACCTGCACATTCTGCACTGCGGGCTATGGCACCAAAATTCCGAACATCCGATATACCGTCCAGCATAAGGATCAGGGGATCTTCGCCCGATTCAAAAACAGTAGGCAAAAGAGAACTAATGTCCACGTAAGATATCTCTGAAAGATAGGCAATGACGCCCTGGTGATTTTTCCCTGTTACTCTGTTAAGTTTTTCGATGGGGACCTGCTGCACGGGGATTTCCAGGGAGCGAAGAGTAGTCAGGAGCTTTTTCAGCAGATCTGAACCAGAACCCCTTTTCACCAGTACCTTGTCCACATCCTTTCCTGCTTCAACAGCCTCCAGGACTGCATGAATACCAAAAATATAGCGATCGGATTTTGCCATCAGGAGCCCATTGAATACACTTTCCCGTTTTTCCAGGACCTCACCGCCTCATTCCAGTAAACCTGCGATTCGGTGGATTTGGTCCAGACCAGGTTCTGCAGGGAAAATGCATCATGCTGGCGTTGGAACTTGAATTCCACTGCTTTGCTTTTGCGTTTGGCAAAATAAAACCAGCTTTCTCCGGTGCCTGTCATCTGGATCCGGCTGGGTGGACCGAAAAGGATGAAGATCATTCCCTGATCGGTTTTCCATCCTTCCTTGTTGGAAGTAAAATACAAATTGGAGTACACCACCCGATTGTAAAAGATACGCAATAGCTCCCTGGATTTCTCCATGTTGTTGCCTGTTTTCAACCAGAAGTTATCTACGGCCAGTTTGCGGTTACTTTCCTTCCGCAGGTCCCTGTACTCGGCCAGGGTGGTTAGGTAGAAAAGTGGCTCCATCAGTTCATCGGGCGTTTTCACCTCCGGGAAAGATCCCCCAAAGTTCAGCAGGGCCAGTCCCTCATCCCGCTCAGGATCAATCTGAATGTGGTACATGCCCTCCCTTCGTAAATTGTAGTTAGCCGTATCCACAAGTGGGAATACAAAACTGGTATCGGGTGTGTATTGCAAGGTATAGTCTGAAGTGGCGGTTATGGGAGGACGTGGCAGCTCGCTCTCAAACTTGAAATAATTCACAAAAATGGTATCTATGGACCGGTTACGGTATCGTACGTTAAATTGCTCTCCGGGAAGGAAAAAACGCATGAATTTGGGATAGCCCGAGAACATGGAGATCACCTTGAAATTCTGGGCACCGTAAGGATTGCTTTTGTCCACATAAATATACTCGAGACCCATGCTTCCCCTGTTCAGGTCCCTGGTCTCCACCCGTAATAGATAACGTTGACCCTGCCTCACCGGCATGGTAAGTGACGCAAAGAAAGCCTGGCTGCGCTCTTCATGCCTAAGAAGCTTGTATACCACAGAGGCCGAATCGGTCAGCACACCTTCCTTACCATCCTCTTCAAGACGGATCAATTCGTATCTGAGTTGGAGCAGTGCCCTGTATTCGGCTTCAGGATTAGCTTCGTTAAATCTGAGTTCGGCCGGATAGGCTCTTATATAGAGGACGGAATAATTGTTGTTTTCGTGAAAGATGGAATAATCGGGATGCAGAGACAGGCGGCTGGGGTTGTACAGTGAGGCCATATGACCTTCTATAGCATTCGTGGCCACCTTCTTTGATGACTTGCAACCAGCTGCCACCATTGCCACCACACACAGCAAAATAAACCATCTTAACCTTGCTCCCATGATCCTAAATTTAACTAATTTCTTTTTCCCATGGCTTTTTCCAGTAAGAGGTTTTGCTTCTCCCAGGAAGCCAGGGCCTCATCGTGCTTCTTTTTGAGCTGCTCATATTCCTCATATACCTCCATTCCCTTGATGTTGTCGGGATTCATCAGTAAGGCATCCATCCTGGACAATTCCTCTTCGATTTGTTCGATTTCATGCTCAAAAGCTTTCACTCTGTTGGCAATTTTTCGAATTTTCTTATCGAGTTCTTTCTTTTCGGCGTATTGCTCCTTGCTCGAGGGTGCAGTTACGGGTGGAATGGGATCCTGCTTCGACCCTGCTACCCCTTCTTTGGGTTGAGCAGGCTTATTAGGTTTTTCCTCCTTAAGGGGACCCGACTTCCTCTCCACCTCTTTCAGGGAAGCAAGTTTCCTTCTTTGCAGAAAATCATAAATTCCGCCCAAATGCTCGTAAACCCTGTGGTTTCTGAATTCAAAGACCTTATCGACCAAACCGTCAAGAAACTCCCTGTCGTGAGACACCACAATAAGTGTACCATCAAAGGCCAACAGGGCATTTTTCAGAATATCTTTGGAGCGCATGTCCAGATGATTGGTGGGCTCATCCAGGATCAGGAGGTTGAAGGGTTGAAGAAGCATTCTTGCCATGGCCAGCCTGGAACGTTCTCCACCTGAAAGGACTCTCACCTTTTTATCCACGTCTTCGCCACTGAAAAGGAAGGCTCCGAGAATATCCCGGATCTTGAAACGAATGTCCCCCACGGCTGCACGGTCGACAGTCTCAAGCACACTTAATTTGCCATCCATAATCTCATCCTGGTTCTGGGCAAAGTAGCCCAGCTCCACGTTGTGACCCATTTTCAATCCCCCGTCATGTTCTAGTTCTCCCACCAGGATCCTGGAAAGAGTGGTTTTCCCTTCCCCGTTTTTGCCCACAAAGGCTACCTTCTCGCCACGTTCAATCACCAGGTCCACGCCCCTCAGCACCTTCACCTCACCAAAACTCTTTTTAAGCTGATTCGCTTCCACCACAATGGTGCCTGAGCGCTTGGCCGGTGGGAATTTCAGGGTCATAACCTTTGTATCCTCCTTTTCCACTTCAATGCGGTCCAGTTTCTCCAGCTGCTTGATGCGCGACTGCACCTGCACGGCTTTGGTGGCTTTGTAGCGGAAACGGTTGATAAATTGCTCCGTATCCTGTATCAGCTTTTGCTGATTCTCGTAGGACGCATTCTGGACCGTAATCCTCTCCTCCTTAAGCTGAATATATCTGGAGTAAGATACACGGTAGTCGTAGATCTTGCCCAGGGACAGTTCTATGGTGCGATTGGTAACTTCGTCGATGAAGGCTCTGTCGTGGGATATGATCAGGATTCCTCCGGGGTAGTTTGACAGGAAATTTTCCAGCCATTGTATGGATTCGATGTCCAGGTGATTGGTAGGCTCGTCCAGCAAAATGTAATCGGGCTTACTCAGGAGTATCTTGGCAAGTTCGATCCGCATCCTCCATCCACCGCTGAATTCATGAACGGGTCTATCCATATCCTTTTTTTCGAAGCCCAGCCCCAGCAGGGTCTGCTCCACATCGGCATGAATGCTGTGTCCTCCTTCCAGCTCGAACTGTTCGTTGGCATTGCTCAGTTCCTGGATCAGCTCCAGATATTCTTTGGACTCGTAATCACTTCTCTCTCCCAGCTCAGCGGTAATGGCATCAATCCGTTTTTTCAGTGCGATCACCGATTCAAAGGCATTGAGAGCTTCCCGGTACAGCGATTTACCCTTGCTGTGTTTCATCTGCTGGGGTAAATAGCCTACGGTCTTACCAGCGGTCTTGACCACTCTGCCCTCGTCGGCCTCCTGCAAACCGGCTATCAGGTTCAGGATGGTGGTTTTTCCTGCGCCGTTACGACCCACCAAAGCGATGCGATCGCCCGGATTCACCTGGAAGCTGATGCTGTCAAACAAGGTGAAGGCTCCAAAACGAATGCTTATATTGTCTATGGATATCATTCGCCGGCAAAAATAGAACAAATCATTGACTCGATTGTATAAATAGCCAGTACAAACTCAAAACTGAATATAAAAATGAATCGTATGATCACAGGAATTATTATCGGACTTATCGCAGGTATGATCATTGGACTACTTGTCGCCTTCTTTGTTTCACCTTCCCTGATGTTCAAGGAAAACAAATACGAAAAAGATTTCGACACCACCGTACAGGAACTGGAAGAAGTGGTTCAGGCCAAGGGATGGAAAATACCCCACGTACATGATCTGCAGGCCACCATGAAGAAATTTGACAAAGAGGTAAGAAGCGTCAAGGTCTTTGAGATCTGTCACCCCGAACATAGCTACGAAATCCTCAGCCGCAACGAAGAAAAAATAGTATCGAGTATGATGCCGTGCCGGATATCAGTCTACGAAAAAGAGGACGGATCGGTATGGATTTCCAGAATGAATTCCGGCATCATGGCCAAACCCATGTCGCCCGTGGTTAGAAAGACCATGTCGGCTGCCGCTGCGGATGTGGAAGAAATCATTGCAGAAGTGATGCAGTAATCTTACTTTTGCTCCCCAAATTCCGGAAATTTTGAGCAGAAGAAGAAAGCCCTTGCCCCTCCTTGAAAAAGTGACCATTGAAAATATCGGTGCCGAGGGGAAATCCATTGCCAGAGTCGACAACGTGGTGGTTTTTGTAAAAGAAGCCGTGCCTGGTGACGTGGCCGATCTTCAGGTATTCAGGAAGAAAGGCAGGTATATGGAAGCCAGGGTGGTGAAATATCACAGCTATTCCGATCAGCGTACCGAAGCCTTTTGTAAGCATTTCGGCATATGCGGTGGCTGCAAATGGCAGCATTTGCCCTACGAGAGGCAATTGTTCTACAAAGAACAACAGGTGGTAGATGCCTTCCGCCATATTGCAGGAGTAAAGATCCCAGAAACCATGCCCATCCTGGCCTCCGACCCAACCACCCTGTACAGGAATAAACTGGAATACACCTTCTCCAATCGCCGGTGGCTGCTGGATGAAGAAGCTGCTTCGGACATACCCCTGGAGCATACCAATGCCGTGGGATTGCACGTTCCCGGGCGCTATGATAAGGTGGTGGATCTGGAAAAATGTTATCTGCAGGACAGCCCAAGCAATGAGATACGCAATTTCCTAAGGGAACTTGCCCTGGAAATGAAGCTCAGCTTCTACGACCACAAGACCAATGAAGGTTTGCTCCGCAACCTGATCATACGGACCTCCACACTGGGTGAGGTGATGGTGATCCTTTCGGTGCAATTTGATGTGCCCGAGCTTTACGAGCTGCTGGAAGCTGTGAAAATTCAGTTCCCTGATCTTAGCAGCCTGATGTATGTGATCAATCCCAAGAAGAATGAAAGCCTGTACGATCAGGATATTATCTGTTTTTCGGGCAGGGATCACATATTTGAGCAGCTGGAGGACCTGAAGTTCAAGATCGGGCCCAAATCCTTTTTCCAGACCAATTCCTACCAGGCACTAAGACTTTACCAGGTAACGCGCGAGTTTGCCGGGCTCAACGGAGATGAAGTGCTTTACGACCTCTACACCGGCACCGGAACCATAGCCAACTTTATGGCCGCCCATGCCAGCCGGGTAGTGGGCATAGAATCGGTACCCGAATCCATCGAAGACGCCAAGGTCAATTCCCAGCTTAATGGAATTGAGAATACCAGCTTTTTTGCTGGAGATATGAAAGATATCTTCGACGAATCCTTTATCGCACAGAATGGTAAGGCAGATGTAATTATCACAGATCCGCCCAGGGCCGGGATGCATGCGAAGGTGGTGGAACAGATCCTTAAGATGTCGCCCGGGCGGATTGTCTATGTAAGTTGTAACCCTGCCACCCAGGCAAGGGATGTGGAATTGCTGGCCCGTTCCTATAAAGTTACACGCATTCAACCGGTGGATATGTTCCCACATACCCACCATGTGGAGAATGTAGCTCTCCTGGAGCTCATCTAGGATTTAACGTTTCCCGATGGGGAGCTTCTCCGTGGGCCATTCCTTCCTAAAGTCGGTCCAATATTTACCGATGGTGCCTTTGATATCTTTTCTGAGAACAAGCAAGCCAAAGAGGTTCGGAATGGTCATGATGGCTATGGTGATGTAGCTCAGGTTCCAGACAATGGTCGTATCGGTAAAGGAAGCCACAAAAAATCCTGCCACGTAAATCATCCGGTAGAAGATCACATATTTGGCACCGAATAGGTAGGTGACGGCCCTGCCACCATAATAGGACCAGGAAATGGCCGTAGAAAAGGCAAATAACAGGAGACCGATGGAAACAATGTACTGCCCCCAATCGCCCATGATGCTTCGCTTAAATGCTTCAGTAGTCAGAGGTGCACTATGGATCAGGGACTGTCCCGAAAAGTAGACGCCTCCCTTTTCTTTATCCTTCCGTTTTCGTTTCTTGCCAGATTCATCCCTGTCCAGCGCCGCGAATTTCACCACTCCGCCCTCCACCGGAATGCTGCCAGAGTAAAGATCCTTCCCACGGGTCACTACCACATCTTCTGCGAAAGACTCTGCGTGGATTACCGTAATTCCTTCATTGAGGATATTTCCATCTTCAACCACGATGTTTCCTGTATAGAGTGCCAGGGACGTATCCTTGGCGAAGGACCTGCTGAGCAAGTTGCGATGGGCGTCATTGCTTTCCGTATAGGTACCTTCAATAATTTGCAGGTCGGCCTGTTCGAATCGGTTCTCGATCTTCTCGTTCCAAACTCCGGAAGATAAGAGTACAAGTCCAGTTATAGTACAGATGATGATGGTATCGATAAAAGGTTCCAGTATGGCAACCATGCCCTCGGAAACAGGTTCCTGGGCCTTGGCCGCACTGTGAGCGATGGGTGCCGATCCCTGACCGGCTTCGTTGGAAAATAATCCTCTGTTCACCCCTTTGTTAAAGGTAAAGGCAAAACCTGCACCCAGGAATCCCCCGATGGCAGCACTACCCGTAAAGGCATCTGTAAATATGGATCCCAGCGAGGGAAGAATGTTTTGATAATTGGTTGCAATAACCACGATGGCTCCCAGCAAATAGATCAGGGCCATGGCTGGTACCAGGGTGGAGGTCACCTTGGCAATTCGTTTGATCCCGCCGATGATTACCAGAGCAAGCAGAACGGCCAGTACCCCACCGGTAAGTGCGTGGTTGATGCCGAAGGAGGAAAACATGGAACCGGAAATACTGTTGATCTGGGGAAGGCTTCCCGTTCCAAAGGAGGAAAGGATGGTCGCAAAAGCAAAAAATCCACCCAGCCAAGCACCCGTTCTGATGATCTTTCCCCTCCGGGTTTTGATGTTCAGACGCTTATGCATGTAATACATGGGGCCACCCGAAATAGAACCATCCGGTAAAATATCCCGGTACTTATGCGAAATGGTCACTTCCACAAACTTGGTACACATGCCAAACAAAGCCGTGATTAGCATCCAGAACAGGGCAGCCGGACCGCCCAGGTGAATAGCCAGTGCAACCCCGGCTATATTCCCGGTACCCACCGTCCCCGATAAAGCCGTGGTTAAAGCCTGGAAGTGCGAGGTGTCGCCGATATCATCCTTGCGGTCGAACTTTCCTTTAACAATCCGGATGGCATGTCCGAAATATCTGAACTGGGGTAAACCCAGGTAAATGGTAAAAAATATCCCGGTGCCAAGGAGGAAAAATACAAACCACTGGTGCCCACCCAGATAATCATTCAGAAACAGGAGAAATTCGTTGATTTTTTGCATAGTGCCCGTAAAAGTAGCAAATATTTAAGAAGTGAAAAATGACCCGTAAAGGGTTTATTTGTCCAGAAGAATGGATATCACTTCCTTCATTTGCACAGGGGTAAATGGTTTGCCCAGATATTCGTCAAAACCTTCTTTCATGAACCGGTCCCGGTCTCCCACCAGGGCATGGGCCGATTGGGCCACTACTTTCACTCCCGGGAAACGATCCCTTATGATCCGGAGCGTTTCTGTTCCACTGATTACAGGCATTTGAACATCCAGCAGCACCAGGTCGGGCAAGGCAAATTGTTCCAGGATCTTCAGTGCTTCATAAGCATTTACGGCGGTCCGGACCGAATATCCTTCATTGTTCAGCATGGCGCGATACAATTCCAGCGCATCCGGATCATCGTCAACCGCCAGAATTGACATTTCCAGGTTGGACTCAACTACATTTTCTGCCTTCTTTTCGGAAGCTTGAACTCCATTTTTCATTCCGGTCATGCTCAAGGGAAGTTCTACCTGGAAAAGGGAACCTTCGCCGGATTTCGACTCAACCCATATTCTCCCGCACATAAGCTTAACCAGGTTCTTACAAATCGAGAGTCCCAAACCGGTCCCCCCGAATTTTCTCGTATTGGAACCATCTACCTGTCTGAACTGGTCGAAAATCAAATCGTGATGTTCTGGGGCAATTCCAATACCGGTGTCCCGGACATACAATACCACAGTATGAGCCGTGGAGCCAAGTCTGCATCCTATCTCCACCTGGCCTTTGGCTGTGAACTTTATGGCATTGTTAACCAGGTTCTTCATGACCTGGGTGAGACGAAGTACATCGGCCTCAACCGCACAATCCTCCAACTCAACCTGTGTCTTTATTTCAATTGCCTCCTTCTGCAGACGCCCAACTTCCCCCAGGGCATAGTTCTGCATTTCTTCGATAAGATCGGAAAGCATAAGCCGGCCATGTTTCATGGTCACCTGTCCGCTTTCAATTTTCGCCAGGTCTATGATGTCGGTAATCAATGTAAGCAGAGCCTCCGAATTACTGATTATCCGGCTTACATATAGCTCTTTCTCTTCGTTGTCGAAATCGGCTTTGCTCAACAGATTTGAGAAGCCGATAATGGAATTCATTGGAGTCCGGATCTCGTGCGACATATTTGCCAGGAAGGCCGATTTAAGCTTATCGCTCTCTTCTGCACGTTCCTTTGCCCGTTCCAGCTCCCTGATGGTCTGCTTTCGGTCGGTTATATCCCGCATGATAAACAACGCCAGGTCCTCTTCCCCTTCTTCACCTTTGATGAGTACTATTTTAGAAGACATATGCAGGTAGGTTCCATTCTTATGCAGGACCCTGTATTCGTGGGAGGAGTATCCCTTTTCAAAGACCTCCTTTCCCTCCAGGTCAAGCCTGTCGCGGTCTTCCGGGTGTATGGTACTACGGGTATCCAGGGTCAGAAACTCTTCCCGGGTATAGCCAAGGGATTCATAGAAGGATGAATTTAGCAGCAAGGGCTTTCCTTCAAGCGTAAATAAGCCAATCCGGTCGTAGGCTGCTTCAAAGAGGCTGCGGTAGAGCTTTTCTGTCTCCCTCAGAGCCGCCTCTGCCTTTTTTCCCATGGTCCGGTCTGTAACAATGGCTATGAGCAGATTTTCCCCGGTAAGTGAAAACTTGTGGGCCGTGAACTCCAGCCACCGTTCTTCTTTCTCTTTTACTTTTACCTTTTTTTCGAACCTGGCAAACCCCTTTTCTTTGATTTGCTGAATCACCTCTTCTGTGATTCGAAGTCTATCTCCACTTTTGAACTCTTCGGAAGTCATGGAAAGCAGGTCGGTATCTTCCTTCTGGAAGAGCTCCAGGGCTGCCTGGTTGGCATCCCTGATCCTCGCAATCTCCCCCTTATGCAATTCAAATACCAGAATGGCCTCAGTTGAATGCCTGAATATAAATTCAAACTTTTCATTCTTCTCCACCATGGACAGCAGCTTGGAGAACTGTCCGGATATGTCAATGGAGATCCCGCCGATTACCTCTGCCTTCCCCTCCTCGTTTTTGGCCAGAACCGATCCACGGTTGTAGTACCACTTCCACTCTCCCTGTGAATCCTTAACCCGGTATTCCAGTTCGTAGAGATCATCAATTCCCCGGTAAAGCCTGTCGATACGAATCTGGCTTTGTTCCAGATCCTCAGGATGTATATTACCATAAATGGATTGAGGATTGCCGTCGAAACGATGCGGCGCGACTCCCAGGATCTTAAGCAAACCGGGACTAAGGCTTAGCTTCCGGGTAGATCTTTCCCAGTACCACCAGTTGAGGCCAATGCTTTCGGAGACATTCAGAAAGCCCTGCGACGGCGACCTTATTTCATCTGGTATATACATGGCTTTTCCTTGCATGTAGATTAAAGATAGAACAATCTCCTGAAAACTACATTCTGTTTTGACCAGCTGCATTGAACTTAAAGACAATTCCTACGTTCTTACATATAAACTCATATGGAACAGGTATTATCATTTCTCAGGGATCTGGCAAAGAACAACAACAGAGATTGGTTCAACACCCACAAAGGCCGATACCAGGAAGCCTTGGAATATTTCCGGGATTCCGCCGGAGAATTCCTAAAGGGCATGTCAACCTTTGATCCCTCGCTGGGAAATCTGGAAGCCAAGGACAGTATTTTCCGGATCTATAAAGATGTACGTTTCTCCAAAGACAAAAGTCCCTACAAAACTCACTTTGGGTGCTGGATGACCAAAGG
>Ga0180435_10001413_pt1 | contig 25035 bp, 15 predicted proteins | sample SS_ome_3_FD_132467 | JGI IMG/M metagenome (GOLD analysis project Ga0180435, IMG submission 132467) | Hypersaline lake sediment archaeal communities from the Salton Sea, California, USA - SS_3_S_1 metaG | ecosystem: Environmental > Aquatic > Non-marine Saline and Alkaline > Hypersaline >... | reverse complement strand
GCTCAGCCTCGGGGTGCCGATCCTGGCGCTGCCCCGCATCGGCGACCAGATGGGAACGGCCGCCCGGATCGAGGCCGCCGGGGTGGGATTGATGGGATCGTTCAACAAATCAACCCCCGGCGAGATCCGTGCACTGGTTGACCGCCTGCTGTCGGAAGACCGGTTCCGTATCCGCGCGCGCGCGTTGCAGCAGGCCACCGCGCAATCCGGTGAGGTGCGCGGTGCGGCGGACATCGTCGAGCAGGCGCTCGCGACTGGCCGCCCGGTGTATCGCCAACCGCGTGCCTAGCCGGGATGCTTGCGTCCGGCCGGCGCCGCGCAGGCCGGTTGAAGGCACCGGGCTGCGGAGCTGCAACGACCGCCCGATGTGCTGCGGCATGCTGAATCTCGCGCCGGTCTGCACTGGCTGGCGCAAGTGCAGACCGGACACGGTTTCAACACATGGCCCCGGGTTTCGAGAAAAAAGCCATTGAGGCAGCAGCCGGATTTGGCCGATAATCGGATTGTCGAGCTGCGACGACGAAGAGGGGACGACCGAATGAACAACCCGACGCGAGGCTTTCCGCTGAATGAAGCGGAGCCGATAGCTATTGTCGGCATGGCCTGCAATCTCCCGGGCGACAACCAAACGCCGGATGACTTCTGGTCGTTCCTCCTGAAGAAAAAGAGCGGCATCGTCGAGGTCCCCGAAGACCGTTGGCTGACCGAGGTTTTCTACGACCCCAACCCCGACGCCATTGCCAAGTCGGTGAGCAAATGGGGCGGGTTCATCGAGGACATCCGGGGGTTTGATGCGAAGTTCTTCGGCATTTCCCCGCGCGAAGCGGCGAGTATGGACCCGCAGCAGCGGCTGGTGCTCACGGGTGCCATCGACGCGATGATGGAGTCCCAGATCCCGCTCGAGGAGTTTTCGCGGCAGCGCACCGGCGTATTCATCGGGATATCGCAGTCCGAATACCGCACCATGCAGGAGATGCGGATCACCTTCACCGAGAGCTTCGCGGGCACCGGCTATGCGCTCTGTATCAGCGCGAACCGCATTTCCCACCGTCTCAATCTGAACGGCCCGAGCTACGCCGTCGATACCGCGTGTTCGTCCTCTCTGACCGCGCTCAACCAGGCAGTTCACAACCTGCGCGCCGGCACCTGTGACATGGCGATCGTGGGGGGCGTCAACGCGATCGCACACCCCTCATCCTTCCTCGCATTCTCGAAGGCCGGCATGGTCTCGCCCACTGGCCAGATCTCGACGTTCGACGCCTCGGCCAACGGGTTCGTGCGTGGCGAGGGGGCCGGGACGGTTATCGTCAAGCCGTACCACAAGGCTCTCGCCGACGGTGATCGTATCCACGCGGTGATCCATGCGACGGTGGCGAACCAGGACGGCGCCACGACCACGATCACCGCGCCGAGCCAGGCGGCGCAGATCTCGATGCTGCGCGAGCTTTTCGACAGCGTCGATATTGCACCGGAGCAGATCGGCTTCGTGGAAGCTCACGGCACCGGCACGCCGATCGGCGATCCGATCGAGGCGGGGGCGATCGGCACGGTGATCGGCCAGCAGTCGCCCGATCGCCCGATCTGGGTGGGATCGGGCAAGGCCAACATCGGTCACCTTGAAAGCGGGGCGGGGATCGCGGGCCTGATCAAGACGACTCTTGCGGTGCGGAACGGGACGGTGCCGCCGAACGTCAACTTCAAGACCCCCAATCCGCGAATTCCGTTCGATGCACTGAATCTTCAGGTGCCGGTCAAGCCCGAGCCGTTCCCGGAAATCGAAGGCAAACGCTACGCTGTGGTGAACTCGTTTGGCTTCGGCGGATCGAATGCCTGTGCGTTGGTGTCCTCGCCGCCGCCGCCGAGCCTTGATCATCACCCTGTGCCGGCGGCGAAACGTGGGGCCACGGCGGACGATGCCCGCGCGTCCTGGCCGATGTTCTTCCCGCTTTCCGGCGCAACCGAAGAGGCGCTGCACGCCAACGCCGCCGCGCTTCTCAAGGCGATGTCCGGCAAGGGCGCCTTGTCGGACGTCGCGTTGCCGGACCTGGCCGCCGCGCTCGCGACCAAGCGCAGCCACCTGATGTATCGCGCCGTGATCCTCGCCCGGTCCGACAAGGAACTCAAAAAGGCGCTGCGACAGCTCGCGACGGGCGATGCCGAGGCCGCGAACATCATCACTGGCCAGCGTCAGAACGCCCGCAAGATCTGTTTCACCTTCTCCGGACAAGGCAGCCAGTGGTGGGCGATGGCGCGAGATCTGCTGACCCACAACGAAACCTTCGCCAAGGCGGTCGACGCGTTCGATGCCGATTTCCAGCCGGTTGCGGGCTGGTCGATCAAGCAAGAACTCCTGAAGGACGAGGCCGAGAGCCGGATCAACGACACCACCGTGACCCAGCCCGCCCTGTTCGCGATTCAATCCGGGCTCGCCGCGGTCTGGCGCGCCTTCGGGGTGGAGCCGGACATGGTCGTGGGCCACTCCATCGGCGAAGCGGCAGCCTCCTACGTGGCCAACGGCCTGTCGCTCAGCGGGGCCGCGAAGTTCCTCTCCAAACGCGGGGTGATCCGCGACCAGCTCGGCGCCCACGGGGCGATGGCCGCCATCGGCCTGCACCACGACGACGTGGTGCCGCTCCTGCCCGATCACGGCAAACTCGGCATCGCCGCGATCAACGGACCCGGCTCGACCACGATCAGCGGCGACTACGACGCGCTGCACGATTTCGTGGACGAGTTCCAGATGATGCGCCCCGACACCTTCATCCGGGCGCTCACCGTCGATACCGCATGGCACTCCTACCACCTCGATGCCGGTGAAGACTGGTTCCGAAAGGAAATGGCGCGGATCGACTGGTCGGTGCCGACGATCCCGTGGATTTCGACGGTGACGGCCAAACCCGAAACCCGGTTCGATACCGATTACGGCTGGCTCAACCTGCGCCGTCCCGTCAACTTCAAGGGGGCGATCGAAACCGCTGTCGGCATGGGGGCGACAACCTTCGTCGAGCTTGGCCCGGCAGCGACTCTGGCCGGCCCGACCAAGAGCACTGCGCTGGAACTGGGCGCGGGTGTGAGCGTGCTCAACTCGATCAATCGCAAGGAAAGCGATTTCGACGTCATGGCGCGCACCGCGGCCGAGCTTTTCGTGCAGGGCTGCGCGCTTGACTGGGGGGCGATCAGCGGCATGCCGTCAAGGTCCGTCGATCTGCCGGGATACGCCTGGCAACTTGAGGAGTTCTGGCAGGATTCCGAGGAGAGCCGGGCGATCCTCTATCGTCCCGTCAAGCATCCGTTCCTTGGCCAGGAGGCCAAGGGCAACGGGACCGTCTGGCATTCCGAGATCAATCTGAAGGCCTATGCCTACCTGAAAGATCACCGGATGCAGGCCGACGTGATTTTCCCCGCCGCGGGCTATCTCGACACGATTTTCGCCATGGGCCGCCAGGTGTTCGGCGCCGACAAGGTTCTCGAAATCGAGGATGCTGTGATCCATGAGGCGCTGTTCGTCAACCCCGATGACGTGGTGATGCTGAGCGTCGTCTACGAACCCGACCGCGGCAAGGTGGGCTTCTATTCGCGGCTGCGCGATGGGGATGACGATTGGGTGTTGCGCTGCGAGGCGCGCATCCGCACTACCGACGCTGCCGTGCGGGGCACGCCCCGGCCATTCGACGCCGCGCGCAAGGGCCTCACGCCGGTCGATGTCGGCTATGCCTACGATGTCGACACCAGTTCGAACTACGTGAACTACGGCGAAGCGTTCCAAACCATCGAAGACCTTTGGATGACGCCGTCAAAGACCATGGCGCGGATCGCGCTGCGCGATGCGGCGGCATCGGGCAAGGAACGCTATCACGCCCACCCGACGATGCTCGACGGTTGTCTGCAGATCCTCGAGCCGCGCATGACGCTCAAGCGCGTGCGCCGCGGGCGCCGCCCTGACGATCCGGTGGTTCTGCCCATCGGCGTCGGCCGTATCCGCGTGTTTGCCGATTTCCCGGACGAGATCTTCGTCGAGGCCGACCAGATCAAGGAGACCGAAAAGGGAGAGTCCACCGCGGGCCTGACCGTGCGCGATGCCGACGGGAACGTTCTGATGACAATCGAGAACGTGCGCGTGCGGATCATCGATCAGAAAATGACCGAGGCCGAGGGCGAGGAGGTTCCGGCCCATTTCGTGCGCCAGGACATCGTTGAACTGCGCGAAGACCCCGACGCGAACCCGATCCTTGGCACCTGGATGCTGCTGGAAGGCGGATCGGCGCATGATGACGCCCTCGCGAAGGCGCTGGCCGATGTTGGCGCCGAAGTGCGGCGGGTGCCGCGGGCCGACCTGGGCGACGATCCGCGCGAAGGTCTCACCGATGTGGCGGCAGATGCTATCGAGGACGGCGCGCTTGCCGGGATTGTCGTTGCCTGGCCGCTGGCAATGCCCCGGATCACCGAAAGCACGCCCACGCCGGAGATGTTTGCGCCGATCGACGCCTGTGCTCAGGACATGATCGCGCTCGGTGACCTCATGGACTATGCGCGCACCGGCGAAAACGGTCTGCCGGAGATCGTGATCCTGACATCTGGCGCCTACCCGCGGGCCGACGGCGAGACCTCAGCCGCGATCCTGTCGCAGATGCCGATGGCGGCGGTGGCGCGCGGCTTGGCGACCGAAACACCGGAATACAAGGTGCGGGTGATCGATTCGGACAAAGCGCAGCTGGCCGCCCCGGCGGACTTGGCGCGCCGGGTGCTCACGCCAAGCATGGAAACGGAGGTGATCCTGCGCGACGGGGCTGCCTTTGCGCCGCGCCTGCACCGGGCCGAGGTGGACGACTTCAATCCGAAGTTGCTCACCGTCTCCGACGACGACACCAGCACCAATTTCCACGCGACGATGCAGAGCCCCGGCGTGATCGATAATGTCGGGCTGTTCGAGATCCCGCTGGAGCCGATGGGCCCGGGGCAGGTGCGCGTGCGGATCGGCGCCGTCGGTCTCAACTTCCGCGACATCATGGCCGTCACCGGCCTTCTGCCCGCCGAGGCCGAAGCCGAGCCGGCGTGGCAGAACCTCGGGTTGGAATTTGGCGGCGTGGTTGAGGCGGTTGGCGACGAGGTCAGCGGTTTCAAACCCGGCGACCGGGTGATGGGCATGGGCAAACGCTGCCTGCAACGCTTCATGACGGTTGCCCCGATCGCGCTCACGAAGCTGCCTGATGGGGTGTCGCTCGCCGAAGCCGCGACGATCCCCAGTGCCTTTGCGACCGCCCACTACGCGCTCAATCGTGTCGGACGCATGCGCAAGGGCGAGAAGGTGTTCATCCACGTCGCCACCGGTGGCGTCGGCACGGCAGCGGTGCAACTGGCACAAGCGGCCGGCGCCGAGATTTTCGCCACCGCCGGCAGCCCGGCGAAGCGCAAGCTGTTGCGCGACCTTGGCGTCGATCACGTGATGGACTCCCGCTCGCTCAAGTTCGCCGACGATGTGATGAAGATCACCAGCGGTGGCGGGGTGGACCTGTTGCTCAACTCGCTGCCGGGCGACTACATCACCCGTGGCCTCGACATCATGGCGCCCTATGGCCGGTTCCTCGAGATCGGCAAGCGCGACGTCTACGAAGATTCCTCGTTTGGTCTGAAAGCCCTGCGCCGCAACGTGTCGCTATCGGTGCTCGACCTCGCCGCGATGGGGAGCGAGCGGCCGGACCTGATGGCCGAGATGATGCAGGACCTCGTCGAGATGCTCGACGCGGGCAAGGTGTCGCCGCTGCCCGTCACCGCTTTCCCGGCCAACCAGATCAGCGACGCGATCCGCTACATGAGCCAGGCGAAGCACGTCGGCAAGGTGGTGGTGACGCTTGATGACGACGCGGTCCATGTGCGGCGGGACACGAACCGCCCGGTCGCGCTGGCGAAAGACGGCACCTACCTCGTGACCGGTGGCACCGCCGGCTTCACCCTCAGCATTGCCGAGTGGCTGTCGCAGGCCGGGGCAGGGCATCTCGTGCTGGCTTCGCGCTCGGGCCGCATGGACGACGCCGGTGAGCGCCTGGTCGAAAAGCTCAGGGCGCGCGGCACCAAGGTTTCGGTCGCGGCCCTCGATATCACCGATAGCGATGCGGTCGACACATTCGTGGGTGAGAGCCTGGCAAGCGACATGCCGCTGCGGGGCGTTGTGCACGGCGCGGCCGTGATCAAGGACGGCTTCGCCAACCAGCTCACGCCCGAGATGATCACCGAGGTGCTCTCGCCCAAGATCCGGGGCGCGTGGAACCTGCACCGGGCCTTCGCCGCCAATGACGTCAAGCCGGACTTCCTGATCGGCTTCTCGTCGATCTCGCAGGTCACCGGCTCGGCGGGCCAGAGCAACTACATCATCGCCAATGCCTTTCTCGATGCGCTGGCCCACTACCGGCAGTCGAATGGTCTGGCGGGTGCGGCCATCGACTGGGGGGTGATCGCCGATGCCGGCTTCGTGGCCCGCAACGACGCGCTGGCCTCCTATCTCGAGAGCGTGGGCATGCATGGGCTTCGGCGCCATGAGACCGGGGCCGCGATGGAGCTTGCGATTTCGCGCGAGGCGCCCTCGTTCGTCTACTCGCGCGCCGACTGGCCGCAAGCCGTGCGCGCCAACCCCGCGCTGGGGCCGAGCCCGCGCATGACCAGCGTTCTCGCGGCCGACAGCGGCGGCACGCAGGAGGTTCGGGCACGCCTGATACAGCTCGAAGACGACGAACTCGTCGACGCCGCGCGCGACTACATCATGGACGAGATCACCAATGTGCTGAAAATCGACCGGTCCACGATCCAGGTCGAACGGCCGATGAGCGAACTGGGGCTCGACAGCTTGTCGTCCTTCGAACTCAAGATCCGTATCGAAACGGCGCTGGATTATTCGCTGCCAGTGTCGAAGTTCCTGCAGGCCCCGTCGGTCAAGGAACTCTCGAAAATGGTGGCAAGCGAGATCGAGGGCATTCGCCGGGCCGAGGCCTCTGAGGGCGGGGACACCGAAGGCGACAGCACCGCGGGCAGCGGTGCCACAGCCGAACGCGGGCCGCGTGCCAGCAATCTCCAGATGGGATTGCGGCGCGAAGCCCTGTCGCGGTTCACCTCCGCCGAGGCTCACCGCGCGATGGAAACCCGGGCCGGGGCCGTCCTGCCGGACGGGGTCTCGCCGGATGAACTGCGCCGGGCGATCGCGAAACTCACGCGTCGCCATCCGATGCTGTCACTGAGGCTGACCGGCGACGGAAAACTCGGGCTCGACGGGGCCGGGCCCGCGCTGGTGGAAGAGGACGACGCGACGCCGCTGGACCTGGCCGGCCAGGAGTATGTCCGGTTCACCATACGCGAAACCGAGGCCGGGCCATGGGTGGAGATCCGGCTGCACAAGGTGGCCGGCGATGCGGCGTCGTGTCAGCTGCTGCTAGGCGAACTCCTGGCGCTCGTCAAAGGTGAGAGCCTCGACAAGGCTGTGCCGAAGCGCGCCGTACTGGCTGCGATCGACGCCTGCAACTACGACCCCGAAACGCCGAGTGGGCAGACCGATCAGGCGTTCTGGTGGTACAACCTCGCCTCCGGCGCCGCGCCGGTGCCCTTCGCGGGTCGGAGCCGTCCGGTCCTGCCACCGGGGGGCGGGCGCGACCATGGAACGGCGGATCATGTCACCCGGGCATTGCCCGATCGCGCGGGCGAGGCGGCAGCGCTGCAGGCCCTCGCGGGGGCCCTGCGTGCGGCGACCAGTACGACCGGTCCGGTTCTTGTCGGTCGCCGGGTTTCGACCCGTGGCGCGCTTCCCGCCGGTGCCGCCGTGGGACCGTTCGAGATCGAGCAGCCTTTGCTGGTCTCGCCCGACCGCGACGACCGGATCGCGACGGCGCGCTTGCGACGCATGGTTGCGGCGGCGGACCGGCATCGTGCCTACGACAGCCACGCGGCGGCCGAAGAACTCGCCGGGCGTTTCGAGGACTGGGGCAGTTCGCCGTTCCAGGTCCTGTTCGAACCCGTCTCGTCTCTGGATGCGGCGGCGCCCGATGCAACACTGCATGACCTCTGGGTGCAACTCGACATCGAGGCCGATCGCCCGTCGTTCCGGCTGGTGTTCGACCGTGACGTGATCGCCCCGGACATGGCCAACAGGATCGCCGACGCGATGGTCGCGGCGCTTGGCACGCAGCAGCCGGCCACTTCCGACGCACCGGGTGTCTTTGCGGAGTGAGCGCGCAAGGGTGACAGGGGCACAGGCGGCAAAACGGCCCCGGACCTGGTCACCATGAAGCGGATTGGCGCGCGCAACGCCGGTGTGCCTGTCTCGATGCCCCCGCGTCCGGATTCCCGCCGATCCGTCCAGCCGGCGGGCAGGCCTCATTCCGGCCGGCCGGCGGCAACCCATGCGCCCGAGACGATCACGCGGAAGCGGTGGCCCGGCGGGGGCGTCATCTCGACCGGCCAAACACCGTGCTGACCAATCCTGTTCGGCGTTTCAGGGCGATCACCAGCAGCAGGTTCCAAAGCAGAAGAGAAGTCGCCGTTGCCAGGGCCGCACCTTCGATGCCGTAGAGCGGGATCAAGACGCTGTTGAGAACCCCGTTGGACAGGACGGACACGCCGGTCATGAACAATGTCAGCCGTTCGTGCCCGGTCATGTTTAACACCAGCGCCACCGGCCCGAACAGAGCGCCGAGGAGTTGCCCCAGGGTCAGGATCACTAACGCCGGGTAGCCGCCGGCGTAGCTGTCGCCAAAGCCGATCGACAGCACGAACATGCCGGTGCCGATCTGCAGCGCCGCGCCGAGCGATGCGAACAGGGTGATCTGACGCGCCGCTTTCGACACCAGTCGCTGGAGCGCCTCCGCCTCGCCGAGGGCGTGCAGCCCCGCGATCTGCGGCATCAGCACCGCGCTCACCACCGTGAGCCCCAGGCTGACGAGGTCTGCCACGATCGAGGCGGCCTTGTAGATCCCGGTCTCGGCCTCGGAGGCCAGGAGCCCGAGCATGATCACGTCGAGGTTTCCGTTGATCATGTGGGCGCTGGCGAGGGCGCCGAACGACAGTGCCGAGAAGGCCAGCGCGCGGTGTGATCTCGACAACCGGCCAGACATGCCGTCGCGCAGCCGGAACGGGGCAAACCGGCGCAGCGCCGCCGCGGCCACCAGGCCCTCGACGATCAGGGCCCCCACGTAGATCGTCAGGAAAGACGACACCGAGATCGTATCGCCCGGCGACAACAGCCACAGAAGGCTCGCGCAGATCAGGACCAGCCCGGGCCGTACGATGTGTTCGGGGAACTGGCTGACCCAGACGTGGCCCAGCCCCTGCAGGGCCCCGCTCAGGATTCTCGGGAACGGCATCAACACGAGCAGTGCGACCGCAAGGAACAAGTGCTCCGCCAGAGCCGAAAGCCCGCCGATCCGCGACGCGACGACCGTGAAGACGGCAACGATCAGAGCGGTGGTCAGCAGCGCCCACTTCAGCGCCCAGAGCCACGTCGGCGCCAACGCCGCGTCGTTCCCGCGGGCCCGGGCATAGGCGGTCTCGCGCGCCAGCGTCTGGCTCAGGCCGGCGGTGGTCGGGATGGTCGCGAAAGACACGAGCGCGATGATGAAGGAATAGACTCCGAAACCGGCCGGTTGCAGCGCACGCGCCGCCACCACGGTCATCGCCGCAAACAGGCCCGCACTGACGATGCGGATCACGAAAGTCGGGGCGGTTTGCCCCGTCGAGCGGCGTGTGTCGTGCGGGGGTTTCAGACCGGCGACCTTGTTGCGAGAGCGTTGCCGTAGCTAGAGCAGTTTGACGCGGAGGGCGCAAGCCAGCGTGCGTCCGGTCGTCGCGCAATGCCGGTGGGCGCGGTTGTTCCGAGCGCACCTGCGACATGCCTTCGCGCCCGTTCAAAAACCCGGATCTAGCTGCGCCAGATCAAGGCATCGCTCACATTTTGTTATCAGAATGTGAGCAAGGAATCGCAGCGGAGAGGTGCTTGCCGCATTTCGGAGGAGGAGCGATGCCCGAGAAGCATGATGGTCATCGCGAGGGGCACGGCTTCGCGCGGGTGCTCGATGCCGAAAAGGCCGCCGATCAGCAGATCGCGCGGGGGCGCGAGGAGGCAGAAGCGATCCTGCGCGCCGCCCGCGTCGAGGAGCGTCGGATTTCGGCGCGCGCCGATCACCGGCTCCAGGCCCTGCATGGCGATATCCAGGCGATGATCGAACGCGAGCGCGTCCGGATGGTGCGGGCGTTCGAAGCCGAGCGCCGCGACCTCGCGACCCCGCCGCCGCCGGGGCGGATCGCCGCCGCGGCCCGGCGCCTTGCCCAAAGGCTGGTCGGGATCGACAGCGGATGAGGCAGACCGGTTTCGCATATGCCCAGACGCGGATGCAGGCGCGGTTTGCGACCTGTCCGACCCGGCTCGACTGGCAGATCATCGAAACCGGCCGCAATCTCGCCCAGGCCATCGAGGCCGCCCGGCGCGGCGTTCTTTCCCGCTGCGTCACCCAACTCGGCCGCGACAGCGGCCGCACTGCGATCGAGTCGGCGCTACGTTTGGGCTGGGTGGAGATGGTTGATGAACTGGTACGCTGGGCGCCGTCGAAATGGCGGCCGGCGTTGATGTGGATGGTTCTTCTGCCGAATCTGCGAGTGCTCGCCGCAGGCATCCCGCCGTCGGTGCCTGGCGCGGCGGCGCTCGTAGACCGCGTCGAGGCGGGCGCGGCACCGGGCGAGGCCTGGCGGCAGGGGTGGATTGCCCGCCTGCCGGGGCGCCAGCCGGAGCTGCACGCTGCTCTCGCCCCGCTCACGAACCGGTTTCTCGAAGGACCACCGCAACCGGCGGTCGCGACCGAGACGTTGCACGCCACGCTGGAGCGGTTGTTCCGCACCCGGGCTCAGGAGCCGATCGCGGCCTTCGCCTGGCTCGGCCTGATTGCGCTCGAGGTCGAAAGGTTGCGGGGCGCGCTGCTGCTGGCGCAGATGTTTCCCGGCGATGACAGCGTCGAGGTGCCGTGATGCTTCGCCCGCGCGCCACGACCTGGTTCGAACTTCTCACCAGCCGGCAGGATTTCGCCCTGGCGATGCAGACGCTCGCGGCGTCGGGCGCGGCACAGCTCGAGGCGCGTCCGATCGCGGAGTCCGAGCCGGTCCTGCCACGCCTCGATGGCTTCTTCGCCGCGTTTCGGGAACTGGAAGCCGACTACGGCGCCTATTGGCCGGTGGCGCGCGGTCACGCCGGGCTGGTGCTGGAGAACCCGATCGAGGTGCTCGACGATACCATCGCGCGGCTCACCGACTGGGCCGAGGCTGCCGACCCGGAGATCGCCACCATCCGGGCCTGCGAGGCCCGTCTCAGCGAGTTGGCGCTGATCGCCGATCTGGTCGCATTCGCGCCGGTGGGGATCCCGCTCGCCCGTCTCAGCGAGGCGCGCAGCCGGCTGCTCGATCACGCCATATTCTTTCTCCATGAGCCGGTACCGGATCCGCCCGAGGTCGACAACGTTCTCTACGAGGTCTTTCCCGCCGAGGGCGGGGCGTTCCTCATCGCCCTCGCCGACCAGCCCGAAATGGCCAAGGTCGCCGCCGCCATGGCCGGGCTGCACGCCACGCCGGTGCCGCTGCCCGATTTCCTGACCGAGGACACCGACCTCCACACCCAGCAGGTCCGCGACCGGACGGCGGAAATCGAGGCCACAAAACGTGCGGCCGAGACCCGGCTCGAAGAGCTTGCGCAGGATACCGGGCTGGCCGGGCTGCTCAATCGGGTGGCCGTCTTGAAATGGCTTCAGGACAACGCCGGAGACGTCGCCGCGCGCCGCCACGTGATGCGGATCACCGGCTGGACCCGGTCGGCAGACGGCGCTGAGATCCGTGCCGCGCTCGACGCCGCCGAAGCCGACTACGCGCTCACCCTTGGTGAAGACGCCCCGGCGGATCCGCCGATGGTGCTCTACAATCCCGCATGGCTCAAGGCCTTCGAGTTTTTCCCCCGCATGCTCGGCGTACCGGCCGACCGCGAGATCGACCCCTCGGTATTGACCGCAATCATCGCCCCGGTGCTTTTCGGCTTCATGTTCGGCGACGTGGGGCAGGGAGCGGTGCTGATCGTCGCCGGGCTCTTGCTCAAGCGTCGTGTTCCGCTGCTCGCGCTCCTGGTGCCCGGCGGGGCGATGGCGATGGTCTTCGGGGTTCTTTTCGGATCGGTCTTCAGCCTCGAAGGGATCATCCCGGCGCTCTGGCTGCATCCGCTGCACAACCCGATCACGGTGCTCGCGGCCGCGCTCGGGATCGGCGTGGTGCTGCTCTCTCTCGGGGTTGCCCTCGACGTGACCCAGGCCGCCTGGCACGGCCAGTTGTGGCGTTGGCTCGCCGAGTTCGGCGGGGTGTCGCTGGCCTGGATCGGACTGCTCGCGGCCTGGTTCGTGCCGGCGCTCGTCTGGGCCTTGCCGGTCGGCCTTCTGCTCACCCTCGCCGGCGCCCGCGGTGAAACTGGCTGGACACTGGCCGCGGCCGGCAAGGCCGCCGCCGAATTCGTCGAAACCCTGATGCGCCTGCTGGTCTCCACCGTGTCCTTCTCGCGCGTCGGGGCGTTTGCATTGGCACATGCCGGCCTTTCGGCGGCGGTCGTCGGCGTTGCCGACGCCATCGGCGGACCCGGCTTCTGGGTCGCCATGCTGCTCGGCAACCTGCTGATCCTCGCGCTTGAAGGGCTGGTGACCAGCATCCAGACCACCCGCCTTATCCTGTTCGAATTCTTCATCCGTTTCTTCCACGCCGAGGGCCGGGAATTCCGGCCGCTCTCGGCCCCCACGCCACATTTCAACCAGGGAACGTCGACATGAAACGTTATACCGCCCCGCTCATTGGCCTCATTGCGCTGGCGCTGCCGCTGGCGATTGCGCTCACCTACATCTGGATCGGCCCGGCGGCAGCCGATACTGCCGCTGAAACTATGGCCGCCGCCGCCCCCGCGCCGCACGCGGGCATGGCGATGATCGGCGCGGCGATCGCCGCCGGTCTCGCCTCGGTCGGGGCCGCCTACGCGGTGGCGATGGTCGGCAGTGCGGCCGTTGGTGCGCTGACCGAAAAGCCCGAACTGCTCGGACGGCTGCTCATCCTCGTCGGCCTCGCGGAAGGGATCGCGATCTATGGCCTGATCGTTGCGGTTCTCATTCTGAACGCCGTGTGAGGACGTGATGCGCGACATCATCTTCATCGGCGACGCGGTCACGGCGGCGGGCTTCCGGCTCGCGGGCGTGGATACCCGAGTGCCCGGCCCCGACGGGCTGGTCGAGGCGGTGGACGCGGCGCGGCAGGAATGCCGGGTGCTGGTGACGACGGCGGCGATTCACGCCGCATTGCCGTCGCGGCTCGCTCAGGAACTCGAAGATGGCGAGGCCCCGCTTCTGGCCCTGGTTCCAGATGTGCAGGGGCAGGTGCCGGTGGCCGACATGGAAGCCGAGGTGCGCCGGGCCCTCGGGATCGAGGTGTGAAATGGCCGAGACGAGCCTGAAAACCGACCGGGCCGACGCGCTGATCGCGCGGATCGAGGCCGAAACGCAAGATGAGCTCGACCGGATCCGGGTCGAGGCGGAGGCCGAAGCGGCAGCGGTTGTCAAAGCGGCGCACGGCCGCGCGCGCGCGAAGGTGCGCCGCGAGATCGAGGATTTGAAGCGCGAGCGCAAGGAGGCGCTGCGCCGCGAGGCCGCACATCTCGACACCAAGCGCCGGCAGGTGCGGCGCCGTGAAGCGCGTGCCGAGATCGAGGCGGGGCTGCCGGCCCTGGAAGCGGCCTTTGCCGAGTTGTGGGCGGAGAAAGAGACCCGCATGGCTTGGGCGCAGGCGGCGCTCGGGCTGGCCGCCAAGCGGCTGCGTCGCGGGGCGTGGACAGTCTGGCACCCGCCGGGCTGGCGTGCCGACGAAACCCAGGCCCTCGCCGCCGAGGTCGAGGCCACGACCGGCAGCGCCCCGCATTTCGATGTCGATACCGCGCTTCTCGCCGGCCTTCGCGTCGAGGCGGGCGAAGCGTGGCTCGATGCCACCCCGGCGGCGCTGATGACCGACCGCGAGGCGATCGGCGCGGCACTGCTGGCCGAAGTGGCCCGCGACAGGGAGGGCAAAGAATGAGCCATGCAATCGTCACCTCCGTCGCCGGGCCGGTGATCCGGGCCCGCCGCGAGGGCGCCTTCGCGCTCGGCGATGCCGTGCGGGTCGGCCGCGCCGCGCTGCTCGGCGAAATCGTCCGGCTGACCAACACCGAACTCACCGCCCAGATCTATGAAGACACCACCGGCCTCGCCCCCGGCGATTTCGTCACCGGGGCCGGCGCGCCTTTGTCGGTGCGTCTGGGGCCGCACCTGCTTGGCCATATCTTCGACGGACTCCTGCGTCCGTTGCACCCTGACCCCAAGCACCCCGAAACCTACGCGGTTACGCCGCTGGTCGAACCCGGGGAGACCGTGACCGCCGGGCAAACCCTGGTGGCGGTGACGGGGCGCGCCAAACCCCAGTTCATCCTGGTGCCGCCCGATCTGGCGCGCGCCGAGGTCGTGGGCGTCGAGGTCGGGCATTTCACCAAGGACGAAACCGTGGCGCGCTTGCGCGACGAAGATGGCGTTGAGCACCACATCGCGCTGACCCACACTTGGCCCGTGCGCCGGCCGCGCCCGGTTCACCGGCGTTTGCCGCCCGACACGATGATGGTCACCGGCCAGCGCATCCTCGACAGCCTGTTCCCGATCGCCCGCGGCGGCCGCGCCGCCATCCCCGGCGGCTTCGGCACCGGCAAGACGGTGCTGCAGGAAACCCTCGCCAAGTGGTGCGACGCCGACGTGATCGTCTACGTGGGTTGCGGCGAGCGCGGCAACGAGATGGCCGAGGTGCTTCACGAGTTTCCCGAGCTGGAAGACCCGCGCACCGGCCGGCCGCTGATGGAACGCACGGTGATCGTGGCCAACACCTCGAACATGCCGGTCGCGGCGCGCGAGGCGTCGATCTACACCGGGGTGACGGTCGGCGAATACTTCCGCGACCAGGGCTTCCACGTTGCGCTCATGGCCGACAGCACCTCGCGCTGGGCCGAGGCCTTGCGCGAAGTGTCGGGTCGGCTTGGCGAGTTGCCGTCCGAGAGCGGCTACCCGGCGTACCTCTCGTCGCGCATGAGCGAGTTCTACGAACGCGCGGCCCCGGTGGAGACGCTGGGCGGTGAGCAGGGCTCGCTCACCCTGATCGGCGCGGTGAGCCCGCCGGCGGGCGATTTCTCCGAACCCGTCACCAGCCACACCAAGCGCTACGTGCGCACCTTCTGGGGGCTCGACCGGGGCCGGGCGCAGGCGCGGTTCTACCCGGCGATCCACCCGCTCCAGAGCTACTCGGAAGATGCCGACGGGCTCGCCAGCTGGTGGACGGCGCAAGGCAACCCGAACTGGCGCGCGCAACGCGGCGATATTCTGGAACTGCTCGAACAGCAGGCTGGTCTGGAACGCATGGCACGCATCGTCGGCAAGGACGCGATGCCGCCCTCGCAACAGCTTACCCTGCTCTGCGCGGGGCTGGTCGACGACGCCTTCCTGCGTCAGTCGGCCTATTCGCCGACCGACCGGACCTGCCCGCCCGAGAAGCAAACCGAGATGCTCAACGTGTTGATGCGGTTCTTCGAGGTGGCCGAGGCGGCGGTGGCGCGCGGCGTGGCGGTCGAGGCGATCAGCAGCGCGGGGTTCTTCCGCCGGCTCTCGCGCATGGGCGAAGAGATCGTCGACGGCGCGCCCGAAACCTTCGCCGCCCTCGTCGAGCAGATGGAAACCGAAATGGCCGGACTTGGCCAGGAGGTGAGCAATGCCGTTTGAACTTGGCGCCGTCGGGGCCGTCACCGCGATCGAGGGGCCCCTGGTGTTTCTCGAGCGGGTGGTGAACGCGGGCCTCGGTGAGGCGGTCGAGCTGGAAGGGGCCGACCGCAAGGTGCGGCTCGGGCGGATCGTCGCGCTCGACGAAGAGCGCATCGTGGTCGAGCTTCTGGAGAACACCTCCGGTCTCGGCGTCGAAGACGTCCGCGTGCGTTTCCGGGGCGAGCCGATGACGATGGACCTCGGCCCGGGCCTGCTCGGACGGGTTTTTGACGGGGTCGGCCGGCCGCGCGACGGTGGCGCGCCGATCCCCGCGCTGGTGCGCCGCCGGGTCGACACCGGCACGATCAACCCCGCGATGCGGGGCCTGCCGCAAGACTTCATCGAAACCGGCGTGTCGTCGATCGACATTCTCAACAGCCTCGTGCGCGGCCAGAAACTGCCGATCTTCTCCGCCGCCGGCCTGCCGCACGACAAGCTCGCGGCGGGCATCGCGCAATCGGCCCGGCTGCGCGGCAAGAATGAGAGCGGCTTTGCCGTGGTCTTCGCCGGGATCGGCGTGAGCCACGATAGCGCCGAGAGCTTCCGCCGCGCGATGGAGGAGTCCGGCGCGCTCGAACACACCGCGATGTTCCTCAACCTCGCCTCCGAACCCTCCGCGCAGCGCCTGCTCACCCCGCGTTATGCACTGACCGCGGCCGAGTACCTCGCCTTCGACGAGGGCAGGCACGTCCTCGTGATCCTCACCGACATGACGAACTACTGCGAGGCGCTGCGCGAGGTCTCGGCCAGCCACGGCGAGATCCCGTCGCGCAAGGGCTACCCCGGCTACATGTATTCCGACCTGGCGACGATCTTCGAACGCGCCGGATGGATCAAGGGGCAGGACGGCACGCTCACCCAGCTGCCGATCCTGACTATGCCCGCCGACGACATCAGCCACCCGATCCCGGACCTCACCGGGTATATCACCGAGGGGCAGGTGGTGCTCGACCGCCCGCTCGAACACCAGGGCATCTACCCGCCGGTGAACGTGCTGCCGTCGCTCAGCCGGCTGATGGACCAGGGCATCGGCGAGGGCTTCACCCATTCCGACCACCCGGCGCTGGCACAGCAGCTCTTTGCCGCCTACGCCCGCGCGGCGCGGGTGCGGGTGCTGTCGTCCGTCGTTGGCCGTGACGGGCTGACCGAGGCCGACCGGCTCTATCTCGATTTCGGGGATCGCTTCGAGGCCGCCTTCGTCAACCAGGACCAGATGCGCACATTCGAGGAAAGCTTCGCCCTGGGATGGGAGATCCTGGCGATGTTGCCGGCGGGTGAGTTGTCGCGGCTGTCGGACGCGCAGATCGAGCGCCACATCGCGCCGATCGCTGCGCGGGAAGGGGCCGGCGATGGCTGAGATCATCCCCACCCGTGGCGCGGCGCTGGCGCTGGCCGAGGAGAAGCGGTTCATCGAGACCGGCTACGAGTTCCTCGACGAAAAACGCATGCTGCTGGCCGCGACGCTGTTGGAGGAACTCGACCTCTGGCGCGCGGCGCGCACGGCTTATGACGAGGAACTGGCGCGGGCCATCGCCGCGCTCCGGGCCGCGATCGCGCGCCACGGCTTCGCCCCACTGGAGCTCTACCCGTCCGCGGAGGGCGCGGCGGAGGGGTTCAGCTTCCCCACCCGCAATTTTCTCGGGCTCGGCCTGCTCGAACCCGCCGAGGTGCGCTGGCAGGTGCCGGGCCCGGTGGAGACGCTCGACGCCTCGGAAGCGGCCGAGGCCTGCCGGGCCGCCTTCGCCGCCCTCGTGCCGCACGCGGTGCTGGTGGCGGTGCGCGCGGCCAACATCCGCCGTCTGATCCGCGAATACCGCGCCACCGAACGGCGCGCCCGGGCCTTGGAGAACGTCATCCTGCCCGAGACGGTCGCCAACCTTGCGTCGATCACCGACTACCTCGATCAGAACGACCAGGAAGAAGCAATCCGCATCCGCAACGCCGGCCGAAACGCCTGACGCCATGGTGTCATGCCGCAGTGCGGCGTCGTATTCTCTTGCGTGAATGGGTCATCTTAAAATATTGCAGTACGATAATATGACCACCGGTATGGGACCATGCACGGTGCAGGCGTCGGCCCGAGGGCCAAGGAGGACAGATGTATCGGCGGGTCAACAGTGGTGGCTTCATCGGCGCGATGACGCTCGGCATCGTGATCGTGATGGCGATCTTCACCTGGGTCATGTACGGCATGGCGCGCCAAGTCTACATCCTCACCGATGTGATGCTGGAGCTGAACGACTCCTTCAAAGCGATGGTCGTCGACATGGACGACATGTCGACCAGCATGTTGGCGATGCGTGACGCCGTGGTGAACATGGACGGCACGATGAACGAGCTTCTGGTCGATATGGATCAGATGAACGGCAACATGGCCGTGATGACGGGTGACATGGGCAGCATGAGCCAGGACATGGGCAAGATGACCAACACGATGGGCGCCATGACGAACTCGATGCAGGCGATGACCGTGAGCATCACCCGGATGACCTCTGACGTCGGCCGCGCGTCGCACGCCTTCTCCAACCCGATGTCCTACATGTTCGGCGGCGGCCCTTTCCCGTTCTGACAGTCCAGACCGATTCAGCTTGCGAGAATCACACGTCTTCGAAAGGCTGATTCTCGGGTCTAAGTGCCTCGATTCGAAGCACAACTTATGCGCGAATTCAAATTTTTAGGAATATCGAACTGTGGGCGCATTTCGAATCGTTCAATGATTCTCGTAATTTGACCTGAGTCATAGTGGGAAACACTCCGTCACGAAAAAAGGGGTAACAAAATTGCCGAATCCTGTGTTAAGAGATCATAATATTCCGATCTTTGCACATGTTCTTGCGGCGAAGATACAAGGGAAGGGGATACGAATGATCGGGGCTTTGAGATTTGCGGCAGCTCTCGCGGTAGGCTCCCTGTGTGCAGCTGCACTGCAGGCCGAGACTGCTGCCCCCGCCGTGAACTACGGTCAGTTCATGACCGCGCCGGTGATGTCGACGCAATCCGGCGGCAGCGCCACGGTCGGCGGAACCGTGATCCCCTTCAAGCAGGTGACCTTTTCGGCGCAGGTGCCGGGCCGGGTGACGTTCATCGCCGGGGCCGAAGGCCACCGCGCCGAGTCGGGCGAAGTGCTGGTCACCATCGATGATGAGAATATCGTCGCCAAGCGGCGCGCGGCTGTCAGCCAGATCTACCAAGCCGAGGCGGCGTTGCGGAACGCCCACATGCAGTATTCGCGCGAGCTCTACAGCCCGCGGATCAACTCGCTCACCAACATGCCGGGCATGGGCGCGCCCTCGATGTTCGACCAGTTCTTCACGCGCGGCGTGTCGAACATGATGGGCCAGTCGGACTCGGGCCTCGAACGCCAGGCCGATCTCTACGCCCAGGGCGTTGGCGTCGACCAGGCGCGTAGCTCGCTGGAGGCCGCGCAGGCCAATCTCGCGGCGCTGGATGCCGCGATGAAAGACTTTCAATCCGTGGCCGGGTTTGACGGCATCGTGATGGCCAAGCACGTCGAGGTTGGCGATACGGTTCAGCCGGGTATGCCACTGATAACATACGCTTTTGTTGACTATCTTCGGGTCGAGGCGGATGTTCCGGTTCGCCTTGCGGCCGGGCTCACCGAGGGCATGCTCGTGCCCACCCGGCTCGATGCCGGGGCGCAGGTCAACGCCAAGGTGGCGCAGATCTTCCCGGTGGCCGATCCGGGGCGCCACACCGTGACCGTGAAATTCGATCTGCCGGTCGGCACGCCCGGCGGACCGGGCATGTATGCCGAAGTGACCGTGCCCGACGCCTCGGTGCCGATGCAGGTACAGACCTCGGTCCCGCAGGAGGCGCTGGTCTGGCGCGGCAGCCTGCCGTCGGTCTTCGTGCTCGACGGCGGCAAGCCGTCGCTGCGGATGGTTCGCGTGGGCTACCCGCTGCCCGATGGGCGTATCTCCGTTGTCTCCGGGCTGTCCGGGGGTGAGGTCGTGATCCTCAACCCGCCTGCCTCGCTGGTTTCTGGACAGTGAGAGGCTAGGGAGCACCGGTCATGACCGAACAACCGACAAACGGCGAACAGAACCTGGGGCTTGCGGGCAAGCTCGCCCAGGCCTTCATCGCCTCGCCACTTTCACCACTGTTGCTCGTCGCCTGTCTGGCGCTCGGCCTCGCGGGCCTCGCGCTGACCCCGCGGCAGGAAGATCCGCAGATCTCCGTGCCGATGGTCGACATCTTCTTCAGCTATTCCGGCCAGTCGGCCGACCAGGTGGCCTCGCTCGCCACCGACCCGCTTGAGCGGCTGATGAGCGAAATCCCCGGCGTGAAGCACGTCTACTCGATCTCCGAACGCGACGGCGCCATGGTCACCGTCCAGTTCGAGGTCGGCGAACAGATGGGCCCCTCGCTGGTCAAGCTCAACGACAAGATCCAGTCCAACCTCGACAAGATCCCGCCCGGCGTGAGCCAGCCGCTGATCCGGCCCAAGGGCGTGGATGACGTTCCGGTTGTCACACTCACTCTGTGGAGCCACCAGGTCGACGAAGGCGCGCTACGTGCGCTCGGCCTCGACGTGATGCAGCGCCTCAAGGAGGTTCCCAACACCTCGCAGAGCTTCGTCGTAGGCGGCCGCTCCGACGCGATCAAGGTCGAGGTCTTTCCCGAGCGCCTCGCCGGCTTCGGCATCGGTCTCGACGAGATTGCGCAGACGATCCGCGCGGCCAACTCCGAGCGTGGCGTGGGCAACGTCGAATCCGCGGGCAATTCGTTCACGCTCTATACCGGGGCCTTCCTGGAAACCGCGCGCGACATCGAAAACCTGATGGTCGGCGTGCACCAGGGCCAGCCCACCTATATCCGCGACGTCGCGCTCGTGACAGAAGGCACCGACGACGCCACCTCGATGGTCTCCTATTACACCGGGCCGGCCTACGGCTCGCACGGCAAGAAAGGCGACGACACCAAGGCGCGACCCGACGGTCCGCTGGCGCCCCTCGGTGCCCCCGCCGTCACCATCGCCGTGGCCAAGAAAGCCGGCTCGAACGGGGTGAGCGTCGCCAACGAGGTGCTTGCCTATGTCGAACGCCTGAAGGGTGATCTGATCCCCGACAACGTGCAGGTGGAAGTCACCCGCAACTACGGCGAGACGGCCAACGAGAAGGTCAACGAGCTGATCATGAAGCTCTTCATCGTCACCGCCGCGGTGACGCTGCTGATCTGGCTCGCGCTGGGCCTGCGGGCGGCGATCGTGGTGCTCGTGGTGATCCCGATCGTGATCCTCGTCACCGTGTTCTCGGCCTGGCTGCTCGGCTACACGATCGACAGGGTCAGCCTGTTCGCGCTGATCTTCTCGATCGGCATCCTCGTCGACGACGCCATTGTCGTGGTCGAAAACATCTACCGAAGGTGGCTCGAAGACGGCGAGTGCACCGAGTCCTGCAACGTGGACGCCGTGCGCGAAGTCGGCAACCCGACGATCCTCGCCACCTTCACCGTGATCGCGGCGCTGCTGCCGATGGGCTTCGTGTCTGGCATGATGGGCCCCTACATGGAGCCGATCCCGGCGCTCGGTTCGGTGGCGATGCTGTTCTCGCTCTTCGCGGCGTTCATCTTCACCCCTTGGCTCGCGCAACGGATCAAGCCGTCGATGGCCTTCCTCGACAAGGCGCAGCAGACCGAACACCGCCAGAACATGGCGCTCAATCGGTTCTTCGTGAAGCTGCTGGTGCCGCTGATCACAAACCGGTTCACCGGCTGGGCGTTCGGCCTCGGGCTCCTGTTCGTCTTCTTCCTCAGCCTCGCGCTGTTCTACACCACCAGTGTGACGGTGAAGATGCTGCCGAAAGACAACAAGCCGGAGTACAACGTCACCATCAACATGCCCGACGGCACCTCGCTGCCAACCACGGCCAATGTCGTGACGCGCCTGGCCGAAGAGCTGGTTCAGATCCCCGAGGTCGTCGCGCTGCAAAGCTACGTCGGCACGGCAAGCCCGTTCAACTTCAACGGCCTCGTGCGCCACAGCTACATGCGCTCCGACAGCTGGATGGCCGACATCCAGGTGCAGCTCACGCACAAGAAATCGCGCGAGCGGACCTCGGAAGACCTCGCCGTCTACACCCGCGACATCCTCACGCCGATCGCCCAGCAGATGGGCGCGCGCATCGAGGTGATCGAAATGCCGCCGGGGCCGCCGGTGCCGCAAACGATGGTGGCCGAGATCTACGGCCCCGACGACGCCACCCGCCGGCAGGTTGCCCGCGACGTGGAAGAGCTGTTCCGCCAGGCGGAAGTGATCGTCGACGTCGACAGCTACCTGCAGATGCCCTATTCGAGCTGGCGCTTCGTGGTCGACCGCGAAAAAGCCTCGCGCCGCGGGGTCTCGGTCGAGACGATCAACCGGCAGCTCGAGATGGTCATGGGCGGCTTCATTCTCGGCGACGTGAAGAACGAACGCGCCGTTGAGCCGCGCTTCATCTACCTGCAGATGCCGCTTGCCCTGCGTGGTCAACTCGGCCGCCTCGGCCAGCTGCCGATCCCCTCTGCCAACGGCACGATGATCCCGCTCACCGAGCTCGGTCGCTTCGAGCAGTTCCAGCTCGACGAACCGGTCTACCACAAGGACCTTCGTCCGGTGGAATACGTCACCGGCGACGTGGCCGGCCGTCTTGGCGCCCCGATCTACGGCATCTTTCAGGTCGAGGATCTGCTCGACAACTACGTCGCCCCGGATGGTGTGCGGGTGGAAACCAACTACATCGGCCCGCCCGACGACAGCCTGAACTCGGCGCTGGAGTGGACCGGCGAATGGACGGTGACCTACGAGACCTTCCGGGACATGGGCCTTGCCTTCGGTGCCGCGCTGATCCTGATCTACATCCTCGTGGTCTGGGAGTTCGGCAACTTCACGCTGCCCGCCATCGTCATGGCGCCGATCCCGCTCACGCTGATCGGGATCGTGCCGGGCCACTGGTTCTTCGGGGCGTCCTTCACCGCAACCTCGATGATCGGCTTCATCGCGTTAGCAGGGATTATCGTGCGAAATTCGATCCTGCTCGTGGATTTCTCGCGCCATGCGGTCTCGCAGGGCATGCGGGTGCAGGACGCCGTGATCAACGCCTGTCAGACCCGGACCCGTCCGATCATCATCACCGCTCTGGCGCTGATCGTGGGCTCCTCGGTGATCCTGACCGACCCGATCTTCCAGGGCATGGCGATCTCGCTGATGTTCGGTGGCCTGGTCTCGACCCTGCTCACCCTCGTGGTGATCCCGATGGGCTGCGTGAGCTTCCGCAAAGCGTTGATCACCGACGCTTCGGGTGGCACGCCGGAAGGCGGCGCGGCGGTGCTCGGCGATGGCCCGATCCCCTCCGGCGATCCGTCCGGGACCGATTCCGACGCTGCCCTGGCACGCGCCCGGGCCGCGCGGGGCGGCGAAGGCGGAATCTCACGGACTTTCGGCATGATCGGGCGTGGCCTGATGGGCCTGGTCGGCATGATCCTCGGATTGCTCATGCTCGCCGGGTCGAAGCTGCTCGGAGTGTTCAAGCGCGACAGCGCGCCGGAGGCGCAACCTGTCCCTGTTGCCGCGACGCAACCGCCGCCGGCGCAACCGGCTGGCGCGGCGGCGCCGACGGCGACACAACCGGCACCGGAAGCGGAAGCGCCCAAACCACACGCCCGCAAGACCAAGACCGCGCCGAAGCCGGCTGCGAAACCCGCGGCAGCCAAGACGACGAGCAAGGCAAAGGCCAAGCCCGCGGCGAAGAAGCCGGCGGCCGAAGAGCCTGCCGCGGCCGTCGAGGCGAAGCCGAAGCCGGCGAAATCCGGCACCGCCAAGTCGGCCGCCAAGACGACGGCGAAAAAGAGCGCGACCGCCAAGAGCGCCTCGACGAAGTCGGCGGCAACAGCCAAGACCACGGCCAAGACGACGGCGAAAAAGCCCGCCGGCGCGGCCAAGACGGCCACGGCGAAGCCCGCCAAGAGCACGAAGGCTGCGGCGAAGCCGAAGACCACGACGGCGAAAACCGCCGCGCCGAAGCCCGCCGCGCGCAAGCCGGCCGCCAAGCCCGGCACCGGTCGCCGCGGGATCCGGCTCAAAGGTCAGGAAGGGGCAGGGGATGCGTAATCTGGTTACTCTCCGCCGGGCCGGCGCCGCGTTGGCTCTGATCTGCCTCGCCGTGCCGCTTGCGGCCCAGGGCGTGCGCCCGGCGCCGCCGGTGCCCGGGCCCTACCAGCTGGCTCCGATTCCGCCATCCGTTCTGGGATCGTCTGCCCCGGCGACCTCGGGTGCGCCGATGCCGGCCCCGATGACCCAGACACCCCCGCCGGGCATGCGTCTGCCCTACTGGATGACGCCGCCGGCCGGAGCGACGGATACCGCCGAATCCGCGCCGGCTGCGGCCGCGCCCAATGCGCCGCAGGCCACCCAGCCGCCGCAGTTTCCCAGCGGACCGATCGCCGCGCCGCCGCGGCCCGGCTTTGGCCAGCAGGCTACGCAGCCGGGCTTCTTCCCGGGCTATGGCGCGCCACAACCCGGGGGCGGTGCATCCGCGCCAGCGGGTGCGACACGGGCACCCATGGCGCCTCAGCCGCCGCAGGGCTATCAGCAGCCCTACATGCCGCAGCCTTACGGCGCGCCGCCGGCCTGGGGCTGGCCCTCGCCGCCGGGCTGGGCGCCCATGCAACCCGGAGGGGCGCGCCAATGATGCAACGTACGAACGCATTCGCCACGTTCGGTGGCGCGCCTGCGACGCGCGGTCTGCTGATCGCACTGGCCTGCGCGGTCGCGTCTCCGGCCGCGGCCCAGGTCGCCAACCCGTGGAGCCCGTCGACGGCCCAACCGCAGGCGGTCTACCCGACGACGAGGCCGGAACCGGTGACGCCGCCGGCCGGTCCGCCGATTGGCAGCTATGCCCCGGCCGACCTTGAGGAACAACTGCGCACAGGCCCGGCAACGGCAACGCCGGCCCCGGTTCAGCCGGCGCAGCCTGTGCCACAGGCGCAGCCGCAGGCCGTGCAGCCGATGCCTTACGTACAGCCGGTGCCCTATGTGCAGCCCGTGCCGCTCATGCAGCCGGTTCCGGTGCCGCAGCCGGTGGCCCCGACGACGCAGCCGCGCGCGACGACGCCGCAGGCCCCGACGGCCTACGGCCAGCAGGGCGGCTACGGTCAGGGCTACGGTCAGCCGGGC
>Ga0180435_10001412_pt1 | contig 25036 bp, 24 predicted proteins | sample SS_ome_3_FD_132467 | JGI IMG/M metagenome (GOLD analysis project Ga0180435, IMG submission 132467) | Hypersaline lake sediment archaeal communities from the Salton Sea, California, USA - SS_3_S_1 metaG | ecosystem: Environmental > Aquatic > Non-marine Saline and Alkaline > Hypersaline >... | reverse complement strand
TGGCAGCCGCCTTTTACCGATCCCTTTCTCGTGCTCAACGGTGACACCCGGGGACCGATCAACAATATCGATTTTCCCAGCCTGGTCTCCCCGAGCTACGCACCGCCGGGCAAAACACTGATTGCCGTGGTCGTACTGGGCAAAGAGGTGATCGAACGAGAAGACCTGGAGAATCTGGTGCGCGGCCAATGCACGGAATGGTTCGGGGCGGCGGTTGCCGATTGGAGGCACCTGAAGAGCTACCGGATTCACCATGCCCTGCCGAAACAGACACCGCCGACCGCGAGTCCATACCGGGCAGCGCAACTCGAGCAGCCCGGCCTGGTCGTATGCGGCGAGCATCACAGCCTGCCGGGCCTGCAGTGGGCAATGATGTCCGGGGCGATGGCCGCCGACCGCATCATCGCGCCGCCAAGCGGTCGCTCAGATCCCGGGGAAGCCCGGCAAAAGGGGAACGTATGAACAAAGAGGATATGGCACTGCGCGAACAGATCAAGGCACTCCTGGCGAGCCAGCCGCTCGCGGTCTTATCGACCCAGCGGGGAGGCCAGCCCTATTCGAGCCTCATGGCATTTGCCTTCACCGATGATCTGCATGCAATAGTTGTGGCCACCGGCACGTCAACCCGTAAACACCAGAACATCGTCATGGATTCACGGGTTTCCCTGCTGGTCGACAACCGCTCAAACCGGGAAGATGATTTTCATGCCGCGGCGGCGGTCACGATCATGGGGCAGGCCGGCCAGTTGGCGAACAGTGAACGGGCCGTTTATGAAGGTCTGTACCTGGACCGGCACCCATACCTGGAGAAATTCTCCCGTTCTCCCGGCACCACGTTTTTTAAAATCAGCGTCCATCACTATCTTCTGGTAACCCGTTTCCAGAAGGTCATGGAATACCACATCTCCGATGAAATCGATTTATTTTCCTGAAAACCAGCCGGAGGCAGACGCCGCCAGCGTCGGCGGAAAAGGCCTCGCACTCCTGAATATGCATGCCGCCGGCCTGCCGGTCCCACCGCCGATCTGCATCAGCACCAGAGCCTACGACCGCTGCGTAGACGACAATCACCTGCGGGAAAAGATCGGTCTGGAATTGTACCGTAAAAATATCCGCGACATGCGTTGGGAGGAAATCTGGGATGCCAGTCTGCGCATACAGCACCTGTTTTTGAAAGCGGTACTGCCGCAGCAGCTGGAGGAGGAAATCCTGGCGGCAATTTCAGAGGCGTTAGGCAGCCAGCCCCTTGCTATCCGATCATCGGCTCCCGACGAAGATGGGGCGGGAGGCTCCTTTGCCGGGCTTCACGAATCATACGTGAACATCTCGGGTGAACAGGAAATTATCAAGAAAATCAAACGCGTGTGGGCATCCTTGTGGTCAGATCGAGCAATACTCTACCGACAGGAGCTCAACCTCGAAGTTCTGAGAAGCCGGATGGCTGTTGTCATCCAACCGTTTGCAGCCGGCGAGGTGTCCGGCGTACTCTTCACCCGCAACCCTCTCGATAATGACCAGATGGTCCTCGAAGCGGTCCATGGCTGTAACAAGGGCCTGGTGGACGGGGCGGTTGCCCCGGACCGCTGGCTGATCGCCCGGAAAAATGGACAAATCCTGGAGCACACGGAACCGGAAACCAGGGATCACCTGTTCGCCGCGGCGACGGCGGGCGGCGTAAGCCGACGCCGTCTTGATGCTGGCAGGCAAAACAGTCCGCCGCTCGATACCCACCTGATCGATGAGCTCGTGCAGGTGGGCTCCGACATTGAAGCGATGTACGGCGACGGTCAGGATATCGAATGGACGATCAGGCAGGGAAACCTGACGCTGCTCCAGGCTCGTCCGGTCACTGCAGACCACGCCGAAAATTCAGCGGATAAAAGATCATGGTATCTCAGCCTGACCCGCAGCTACGACAACCTCGTCGCGCTCCGGGAACGGTTATTCGATACCCTGATACCGCAGATGGACGCCGATGCCGCGCACCTCTCGGCCATGAGCCTCGATGAACTGGGCGATGATGAATTGGCGCTCGAGCTCGAGCGTCGCCATAATCTCAACGAACGGTGGACGAGCATATACTGGGAGGACTTCATCCCGTTTGCCCACGGGGTCAGGCTCTTTGGCGAGATTTACAACGAAGTCGTCGAGCCCCTGGACGCATTTGAATTCGTGGCGCTGCTGAGCGGCCAGAAGATGCTCAGTACCGAACGCAACGACTTATTTCTGGCCTGTGCACGGCTGGCAGCCACAGACGAACACCTGCTGAGCAACCTCAAGCGCGGTATTGTGGAAGGGTCCGGCAATGATGCGTTTCAGGCACATATCCATACCCTCAGGAGCCACTTCTCCACCAACTCCATCGGGGTCGGCAATGCTGATACCATCGATGGAATCATTGCCGCGATGGTTCTACAGTATACGCACCTTGAAAACGGACCGGACAGAGCAGCCTGCAACGACCATGACATGCTCGAAGCGCGTTTTCTGGAGAAGGCCCGCCATAAACTGCCCATGGATGCGGCGGAGCTGCTCCGGCTTGCCCGGGAAAGCTATCGGCTGCGCGATGACGACAATATCCATCTCGGCCGGATCGGCCAGGAACTCGAACGGGCCGCGCAGGTCACCAGACGGCGGCTCCGCACCGCGGGACAACCTGCCGGCACCGATACGGCAGTCGCCGACCTCCTGCTCATGCTCCAGGGAAAAAGCAAGGCGGCAGCCCCGCGCGGCAACGGTGGCACGGCGACGCTCCCCCATAGTCGAATCAGGGCGAGACAGCTGCAGGGACAGCCGGCGAGCAGGGGGATCGTCACCGGCCGGGCACGGGTTATCGATACGCCGGCCGATCTGGCGGAATTCAGCAGAGGGGACGTGCTGGTCATCGACTCGATCGATCCGACCATGACGTTTTTCGCCCCGCTTGCAGCGGCGATCATCGAACGCCGGGGCGGCATGCTCATTCATGGAGCGATCATCGCCCGCGAGTACGGTATCCCCTGCATTACCGGAGTGGTTGGAGCCACAGAATTAATCAACTCGGGCGATCGGATTACCGTTGACGGATACCTGGGCATCTGCACGATCCATACAAGAGGCAGCAGCCAATGAATGTTTGCCTGAGCAGTCGAAAGCACGCGTTCCGGGGGCGGCGTCCCTTTGGTCAGGCCGACCGGATTTGGCCAAAAAACGGGGTCCGTGTTATGCCGGAACATACTGTCCCGAAACCAGACCTGAGCCGGCAAATTTTTCATTCAGCAAAGCTTGATTTGGGCAATCGAATGACTTAGCTTTTCAGCATCAACCTCACGGATTACCTATCATACCAGCTAGGGGAGTACAGTCATGGCAGATGAAAATTATCAGAATCTGGACAGTTCCGAAGGCGGATATGAATCGATGGTCTGGGTCCGCGACAAAGACGGCAAAGAATACGCATGCTATCTGAAGGACATCAAAGGCATCAAGGCCAAAGAAGATCTCAGCGAGGAAGAGAAAGAAAAGTGTGTTGACGTCAGCACGCTCATCGGCACCGAACGCTGGTAGGCGAGCGCGTGCTGCCGATGCACCTGATGGTCTCGGCTGCAGGTTCCTGTTAGAATCGGTCAGCGGGCCGGCGTTCCGGCACGTCCACGTGGTCAAGGTCGCCTTCGTTCCAGGCACTGCTTACATATAACTGGCAATAACAGGCCCCGTACTCGCGCACATCGGGCTCACGGTACACGCATGGACAGATAATGTCCCGGTCCTTGTCACGGTCGCCGGAGGCGAGCCGGCACGGGCAGGACATGTACCCGTAGCGGTCCTTGTTGGTAAGCAACGCGCGAAGCAGATCGAATGTTCGTTCCCGGTCGTTGTTGAAGGGATATCCCTTGGGCCCGTGTATTTTTTCCAGCGCGTCGTACAAATCGTCAACGGCGGTACGAATACCGATTGCCTCTTTTATCTCCTGCAGCCTGAACCCCACAATAATCCTGTCATCAACCGTTACCGTCGGAAAAGAACACTCCGGATTGCACCGCTTCAGCTCATTGACCTGCTCGTCACGTGCATCTCCAGCCAATAAATCAACATCCACGGCCTGATGCTCGACGCCAAGATCGGTCAGCATTTTTTTGATTGCCCCGCAATACGTGCAGGTGCTCAGACTGTATAGTTTAACTGTTTTCATAGGTCAATATATAGATTCCTGCAGAATTCGCAGACCGCAGCAAGCGGCCGCCTGTCATGTTGAATGTATGCGATTTTTAGCGGTGAGGCCAGCCCAAAATAAGGTGCCGTGTATTCTCCCCGGTCTTCACGCAGCGCTGCCGACGGAATCGTAATGGGCCATCAAGCGCTGCACGGCGAGCTCTTTCGCTTTTGCCTCGACATCGACCGTGGCCTTGATGCTGAGCCAGCCTGGAGGAAGGTCATCGGGGTCGATATAATCGGCATGGGGACGGGGATTGTCCGAATCCCATCCGTACCGTGGTGAGGAAACATGAAAGTAAGGCTCCTGCCGGCGGCCGAGCCAGGTATCCAGGCACTGCCGGGTGGCCGCTGCAACCGTCATGCCGTCGGGAAGGCAACGGTGATGGTGCACGTCGTAGACAAAGGGGATTTCGAGGCGACGACACAGCGGCAGCAGGTCTGCCGGGGTATAGGTGGTATCGTCGTTTTCCACGGTAAGGCGCCTGCGGACCCGAGCTGACAGATCCCCATAGTGCGCCGCAAAGCGTGCCAGGGCCGCACGCTTATCACCATAGGCGCCGCCTCCGTGAATGTTGACCACTTCCGCACCGATCATTTCCGCCAGCAGTCCCTGGTATTCGAGTTCCTCTATCGTTTTGGCGACAACCTCCGCTCTGGGGGACGAAAGCACGTTGAACTGGTCGGGATGGAGACTGAGCCGGATATCATGCTCCATGCGGTAGCGGTCTATCCGGGCGGACAACGCCGCGATCTGATCCGCCCCGGGCAGTTCGCCGAGTTCGTAGCCGACCACAGGATGGGTAAAACGCGGGAAAAGCGGTGAAAGAACCCGGAACGACATGATATTATGCGCCCTGACCCACTCCAGCGCGGCCAGGAGGTTCTCGAGGTTTTCGATGCAGAGTGCCGAGAGCTTGGCCAACTGGTCCCGGCGGTCCATCGATTCGAGATGCCTGGCAGTGGTCTGCCTGAAAGATATCGGCTGTTCCCTGAAGATACAGCAGAGTCCGAACCTCAACATATTATGTTTCCCCGTGCTCTGGTCCCAATTCACGCCCTATCCGGAGATCAGTCCCCGCCGAGCAATTGTTCAACAGACGGGTGATCACCCGCCTTGCTGCTGCGGTAGTGGAAGAGAACACGGCCGTCGGTAGCGACCACCAGGGCTCCGCCGAGCTGCACCACATTCCCGCGCACCGCGCCCGGGCGATACCCCGCCCGCAGAGCCTTGATCGCTCCGGCGAACGGACGCCAGCCGACAAGGCCCGCGATATTCCGCTCGAATCCGAGCACTTCAAAGGACCGAAGCGACGGGTCGGTAAGCAGGGTGCCGCGGAATTCGGTCTTTTCCCTGAAATCTGGCAGCGCCGACGGCTCCGCTGAACCGATAACGGCGAGATGCCGGTTTTTATCATCGAAATCGGCTGCATGTTCTGTAAGCTCAGCGACCTGCTGACGGCAGAACATTCATCCGAAATGCCTCACAAAAACCAGCACCGCAGTCTGCCGCGTCCACAAGCGGCGCATTTCAATGCTCTCGCCAGACTCGTTCAAGAGTGTCAGATCAGCGAAATCGTTCATCATGTTGTGTCCTCCTCGAGGGCCCCGGCAGTCGAGTACCATTACCATCCAATCCATAAACTATAATCATGTTCCACGCAGATACACGGGGCTCCACGGGCCATGAAATATGGGCTGGTCCCCGCTCAGGTACATTCCGGCGGCACGAACGCCCCGTTCGGCCAGCTCGGGGTGTTGATCGGTTCGCCGAGATTGTACTGGATCAGTCGGTTTCGCAACTCCAGCAGCTGGCGGACAATTTCCGGTTCGATCTGTGCGTAGGCCGCATCATCGGTAATTCGTTTCACCACGATGCCGAGCAGCTCGGTTATCGCATTACCGACCGAATTCTGGCTGATGGTCACGATCAGCCGGCCGTCGTCGTTACGATAGATAAGCTGCTTGTATGCCGGCTGCCAGCGAATATCGTTGGCAAACGCGGGGTCTTCGATCACCTGCAGCCGCAGCATGCGTGCCGCCTTGTGAAAATCGTCGCTGTACAGCAGGATGTTTTCGATCTGGTCGGGATAGGTCGCGTCTGATGGAATACGGGTATCTTCCGCCGCCACCAGCGCGAAGAAAGCCCGGTAAAAATCGAGAAAACCCTGCAATACCAGATCATACTCCTTCCAGAACCGCCCGTCTTCAAGGGTGTCCATGCCCCCCTTGATCTCCCAGCTCGGCAGTCCCTGCGGGTAGCCGGTGATCTGCAGTTTTCCCGAGTCGGTCGGCAGCGGCTCAAGCACCTCGAGGTCGAGCACCTGCAGGAAACGCAGGTACACGTCACTGAGATAGTCGAGAAAGAGTCCGTTGTGGCCGCTGTCGGTCAGGTTCGGGTTGTCATCGGCGGCATGTCTGGAACCGGCCAGCAATTCATTCTTGAACACCATGAAATGGTTATGGATCATACGGATGCTGGGCACCCCCGGCTTGTTCAGCGGCCAGGTCGCATCCAGGCTCGCCTCCCCGCAGAACACCAGATATTCTTCCGGGTCGGGATAATGCTCGAGCATATACTGCAGGACGACCTTGGTCATCCGGGAAAAAACAATATTTTCCTCCCGGGTAAGCTGATCCCTGCGCACCGGCCTGCCCATCGGATCGAGTACGCGCTGAGAGGTATCGAAAATAATGGACGTGTCAAACAAACTGGAATGCCCGATTGCCTTGCGATAGAGAAGGAAACCCAGAGGATTGCGCAGCAGCCCGTTTTCCCGGGCCAGATGCCTGAGGTTGCACGGGCTGTTGTAAAATTCGGTCGGGGCTACCCGGTCAGGAATATCCAGCGGCAGTTTCCGGTGCGGGGTAATCACCTCCCGCGGTGCACTTGTATGGCAAACCATGGCAGCATCCCTCTCGTGGCTGTCGACCGGGCGTATTGAATTGCCGGATCGTCTGTTGTCGATGGTGAAAAGCGGATCGTCATGTCCTCTCTACGTTATCCATCAATGTGTAATCATTTCCGATTTTGATTCAAGATTCAAGTATGCTATAGTGCCGGAAACAGGGGGACCGACAATTAATCGATTACCAGACGCGGTAAACAGTCGCAGCGACTGGAACGGAAATGAAATTTCTCTTTACCCAGCTTCTCTATTTTTTTCAGCACAAGACGGCCAGGCGTAATTTTGTCACGCTCTGGAAGTTTTTCGGCTTCCTGTTCCTGATCATCTGCACCTATTCGGTCCTGTTCCATGTGCTGATGATGTACGAGGACCGCTATTACAGCTGGATAACGGGCTTTTACTGGACGATGACGGTCATGTCCACGCTCGGCTTCGGGGATATTACCTTCCACACCGATCTGGGCCTCCTGTTCACGATGTTCGTGCTTATTTCCGGCGTCCTGTTCCTGTTGATCATTCTGCCGTTCACCTTCATCCAGTTTTTCTACGCGCCGTGGCTCGAGGCCCAGGAAAAAGCGCGAACCCCCCGCAAACTTCCGGAAAATACCCAGGGGCACGTGATCATTACCAGCGTTGACCCGGTCACCACCCGCCTCATCGAATACCTGAACCGCCAGGACCATGGCTATTACATCGTCACCGGGGATGCCCAGAATGCCAGCCGCCTGCTGGACAACGGCTATAATGTGGTTGTCGGCGAACCTGACCGGCCGGAGACATATCGCGACATCCACGCGGACAAGGCCGCCCTGATCGTGGTCACCAACGACGATCTGATATCGACCAACATTTCCTTTACGATCAGGCAGGTGAGCCAGGACGTGCCGATCGTCACCAACGCCAGCCACAGCCACTCTATCGATATCCTCGAATTTTCCGGAAACGTGAGTGTCTACGAGTTCATGAAGATGCTGGGCGAATCGCTGAGCAGGAGGGCCTACGGCGTCGGCCAGGGAGCGAATATAATCGGCAGGTTTGACGACCTGCTCATCTCGGAGCTGCCGGTCCGGTATACGGAGATCGAAGGAAAAACGCTGGCCCAAACCGAAATCAGGCAGTCCACCGGGGTAACCGTTATCGGCATGATGGAAACCGGGCGGTTTTCCGCCCCATCTCCACAGGCCGTTATCACCCCGAATACGATCCTGATGCTGGCCGGCTCAGCCAGCCAGCTGGCCGCATTCCAGGAAAAGTACCCGGTCACCTATACGCAGGACCCGGACAAGCCGCAGGTACTGATTCTCGGCGGCGGGCGGGTCGGCCAAGTCGCCGCCCACACCCTCGAGGAACACGGGATTACCTACCGGATCGTCGAAAAACGAGCGATCAAGGCGAAAGGACATGCCGCCGATTTTACCACCATCGGCGACGCCGCCGATATCAATACGCTGCGGGAAGCGGGCATCGATACGGCCAAATCGGTTATCGTCACCACGCACAGCGACGATATGAATATCTACCTGACGTTCTATTGTCGCCAGCTGCGCTCGGACATCCAGATCATCAGCCGTTCGATTCTCGAACGCAACGTGGCCAAACTGCACATGGCTGGAGCCGACCAGGTGATGTCCTACTCGTCGCTCGGGGCCGGTACGATCTTCCAGCTGCTCAAGCCCAACGAAGTATCGCTGTTCACGGAAGGACTGATCGTCATGAACCGCAAAGCCGGTTCTGATCTTGCCGGTACAACCATCATGAATTCGGGTATCCGGGAGAAAACCGGTTTCTCCATCGTTGCGGTCAGACGGGAAGACCGCCTGACGGTGAGTCCGGATCCGGAGACCGAACTCGAGGAAGCCGACGAGCTGATCGTCATCGGTACCGCCGAAAACGAAAAGCTGTTCTTATCCCTATAAGCGAAAGAGGCCGTCATGCGAACCCTTGTGTTTTTCTGTCTGTTTCTCCCCGTCACACTTGTTATGAAACCGGCACATACTGCCGAACAACCCGTTGAAACGGCAAGCCCCGCCGCGGCCGAAACAGTCGTTGACAACCCTGCCAGAGCGAAGGTATTGGCGAAATGGCTGCACCTGCTCGATACCGAGAAGGGCGACAGCAGCGACGGCCAAAGCGTGCTGTCCTACGCCCCCCAGGTGCCCGACGATCTGGCCCGGATCATGGGGTCGACCGGCGAAGCCGGCAGGGTCGGTTTTGTCGGTGTCCTGATACGCTCGCTTCTCGCCGTTGTGCTTGGCTGGGTCGCCGTCAGGGCATTGCTGATTTTCTACCGGAAAAAGATCGAGAAATTCACCGCCTCCCTATCTGAAAGCGGTTCGGCAAATATGTTCGGAACGCAGCTGCTGATGAGCCTGCCGGGCATTATCTCCCTTCTGGTTTTCGCCATAGCGGCCACGCTGGTGTTCCTGTTCGTGGCCGGCGGCATCGGCATCAAAGGACGGATGTTTTTCCAGGCGCTGCTCGGAACCGTCGTGATTTTTTACGGCTGCGCCCTGCTCGGGCGCATCCTCTTTTCACCCGAAAATGAGAATTTGCGGTTGTTCGCCATGGATACATCGCTGGCTCGCCCGCTGTACCGGACGTTTTATGTTTCCGTTGGGTTTCTCCTGTCGGGGCTCCTGATTGTCCGCCTCTTCCAGGAACTCGGCGCCTCCCGGCAGTCGGTCTCCTGGGTCGGCATTGTTCTGGGCTCCACGGTAATCATGCTGTATGCCTATCTGGTGTACTCGCTCAGGCGGCCGGTGGCCGATGCCTTACTCAGGCAGCTCGACGAGCACCACGACGAAAGTCTGGTCAAACGTCAGCTGAGTATGCGCTGGCACGGCCTGTCTCTGGTTTACCTGTCCCTGGTCTGGTTTTTCTGGGTCGGACAACAGTTGACCGGAACCGGCGCCCAGAAAGGATCCTTCATCGCCAGTATGCTGATTGTTCCGCTTTTCTTCCTGTTGTCTTATTGCGGCAGACTGTTGATCGGCAATGCGGTTGATGCATTGAACCTCGGCTACATTTCCGACGATGAATTCGGTGATCATACCGACGAAGAAACCAAAGCGGCAGAACGTGAAAAGAAAAAACTCGGCATTGAAAGCACTTCGTACAGGGTTTTTAAAATTCTGCTGACCCTGATCCTGCTTACCTGGTTCCTCTCCTTGTGGGGATTCAAAATTCCGTATGCGGCGGAAGCGTTGCAGGCAGTTTTTGAATCACTGGTCGTCCTGACGCTGGCCTTGCTCGGCTGGCGGGCCACCGACCGATACATCAGCAGAAAACTCGAGGAATCGGAACCCGAGATCATAGAAGACCAGGACCTTGACGATGAATTCGGCGGGGCCGTTGCCCGGGGCCGCAGCCACACACTGCTGCCGATGCTGCGCAAAGTGGTCGGCACGATTCTCGTGGTCATGGTTATGCTGGTCACCCTGTCGGCCTTCGGCGTCAACATCGCCCCGCTGCTGGCCGGTGCCGGAGTTGTCGGGCTCGCCATCGGGTTTGGCGCCCAGAAACTGGTGTCCGATGTTCTCTCCGGTTTTTTCTTCCTGCTCGACGATGCATTCAGGGTGGGCGAGTACGTCCAGGCCGGTTCGATCAAAGGGACCGTCGAGGCGATCACCCTCAGAAACGTGATGCTCAGGCACCATTTGGGCATGCTGCAGGTAGTACCGCACAGCGACCTCGGTGCCATCACGAACTACATGCGCGGCGGCATCGTCATCAAGTTTCCGCTCGAATTCCCGTACGACACCGATATCGACAAAGTACGCAAGGTGATCAAGAAAGTCGGCATCGCCATGCTCGACGACCCGGAACTCGGCGATGATTTCCTCCTGCCGGTCAAATCCCAGGGCGTCCATCAAATCACCAACTCCGTGATGGTGATCCGGGTCAAGTTCACCGCCAAACCGGGCAAGCAGTTCGTCATCAAGCGAGAGGCTTTCAGGCGCATAACCGAGGCGCTGAACGCGAAAGGAATCTACTACGCACACCGCAAGGTAATCGTCGACTTCCCCGAGGAGACGAAGATCAATCCCCAGGGGCCCGAAGCGCTGAAGGCAATCGAGGCCGGCGCCGCCGCCGCAATAGCGGCAGAGGATGCCCAGCAGCAACAGCAGAAAAAAGACCAGCAGCCCTGACAAACCTGCCCGAATACGATGGGGGCAGGCTTCAGCCTGTCCCCGGGCCTCTGCATTGCACTAATGCAAATTTTGTAGTATCAACACGTTTTGTCCGGAGTAGTAAGACCCTCTGCAACCCATCACTATCGAAGGAGAGAATTATGAAAGGTATGCGTTCTGTTTGTGTGGCCCTGGCGGCAATGTTGCTGTGCTGGTTCGTACAGCCGGTCATGGCGAAGGATAAGCCGATTGAAATCGTGTTCTCCACGTACATGCCGACATCCTATCCCTACCTTGTAAAGCCGCTTGAAGACTTCATCGCCACCGTCGAAAAAGAGACCGGCGGTAAAGTGAAATTCAAGTTCTTCCATTCCGGACAGCTCTATAAAGGCAAGGAAGAGTTTGCCGCGCTCGAGCGGGGCGACATCGACATGGCGGCGCCCAACGATCTGTATCTCACCGGCATTATCCCCTACACCGGCATCAGCAACCTGCCGTTTTTGTGGGAAACTCCGGCAAGCATGCAGAAAAGCCTGGACGCCGGCCTCTGGGACCTGGGCATCAACCAGGAATTTGAAAAACACAACGTGAAGGTTCTCGGAACCGCCGCCGGCGGCCCCTACCAGATCTACTCCAAAGGCTTCAAGGTAACCCTGCCCGAAGACATCAAGGGCCAGAAATGGGCCGTTTCCGGCAGTACCGCCAGTAAAGCGATCGAGCTGATGGAAGGCAGCCCGACGACGATGAGTTCAGGCGAACTGTATATGGCTCTGCAGCGGGGAACCATCAACGGCACCACCCGTCCGCTGATCACCGGCCTCGGCCGTAAGCTCTACGAAGTCGTCGACAACCTGGCGGTCACGAACATGGCCTATTTCACGTGCGTGCTGGCGATCAACAAGAGCAAATGGGACAGCCTGCCGGAGGACGTGCAGGAGGTCATGATCGCCGCCGGCAAGAAGCGCGACCAGCAGCAGCTGAACATGCTCATTGCCTTCATGGAAGAAGCCGTCAAGCAGTACCGGGACAAAGGCGTCAACGTCCATGTCTCGACCCCCGAGGAACTGGCCAAGTTCAAGGAACAAATGGTCCCGGTCCACGAGTGGTGGCTCACCAAGGTACCGGACGGAAAGAAATACATCGATTTCGTGTCCGAGAACAAATAAGACGCTGTTTCGAAAAGCGTGCCTGCAGCCGGACTGGCTAAGCGCCGGCTGCAGGCACGCCCCGCTGAGCAGTCCCGCAGATTTCTTTCCCGAATGAGAGTAGCCAATGACCGCGATATGGAACCTGTTGTCATCATTTTTCGAGCGCCTGAGCCGCATCGGTGCAACCCTGGCGGAACTCTGCCTCGTCCTGCTGCTGCTGCTCGTTTTCAACGAAGTCATCGCCCGCTACGTGCTGAACAGGCCGACCCTCTATTCAGTGGAACTCAGTGAGTATCTGCTGATTTTCGTTGCTTTCATGGCGGCCGGCTGGGTGCTGCAGAAAGACCGGCACGTACGCATGCTGTCCGTTGTCAACCTGATGCCGCCGAATGTCAGGCGGATATCGGATATCATCACGTCGATCATCGTGCTGTTCTTCTGCATCATCCTCGTCTGGCAGGGCGGCAAATCGTCGCTCATGGCATTCAAGGGCGACTACCATTCAAGCTCGCTGCTCAACGTTCCGCTGTGGATGCCGTACGCGATCATTCCTGCCGGCGCGTTGCTGCTCTCGCTGCAGATGCTCGTCAGAATCGTCAATCTCTGTAAAACACCGGCCGCCGCAGCCGAAGACAAGTAATTGAAAGGAACATCGTGGATTCTGTAACCATAACCCTCATCGTTCTCTGTGGTTTTCTCATTTTTCTCTTCATGGGGATGCCGGTCTTCGGCGCCCTCGGGATTTCCAGTGTCGCCGGCATCCTGCTGGTCCAGGGCGTACGCGGGCTCGGCGCGGTGCCCGGCGTCATCTACGACCGGCTGGCAGTCTTTCCGCTGGTGGCTGTCCCGCTTTTCATTCTCATGGGGGAAATCATCTTTCACTCAGGCATCGGCTCACGCATATTTACCGCGACCAATCGCTGGTGCAACCGGCTGCCCGGCTCGATGGGGATGGCCAGCGTCGCCGCCTGTGCGATTTTCAGTGCGCTCTGCGGTGTCAGCGTCGCCGGAGCCGCAACCATCGGCAGTTTCGCTATTCCTGAAATGCTCAAACGCGGCTACGACAAATCCCTGGCGACCGGCTGCGTCGCCGCTTCCGGCGGTCTGGCCCTGCTCATTCCCCCGAGCGTCGCCCTCATTCTATACGGGGTTGTCGGCGACGAATCGGTCGGTAAACTCTTTATCGCCGGTATCGTACCGGGGGTCGTGCTGGCCGGGCTGATGATGGGTTATATCTTCATCATCGGCATTGTCCAGCCGGACAGGGCGCCGCGCAGCACCGAGGACGTAAGCTGGGCGATGAGATTTTCGGCGCTGTGGAAGATCTGGCCGGCTGCCGTACTGATTATCCTTGTTCTCGGCTCCATCTACACCGGGATCGCAACCCCGACCGAAGCGGCCGCCGTCGGCTGCATCGGGGCGCTGATCCTGGCCTGGTTCAACAGGAAGCTCTCCTGGCAGGCCTTCAGGGAGATCCTGCAGTCGACCATCACCACTACCGCGATGATCATGCTGATTTTCGCTTCCGCCCTGCTGTTCGGCTACGTGCTGACGCGCCTCCAGGTTCCGCAGGAGCTGGCGTCGTTCGTGGCCACGCTGAATATGCCGAACTGGGTCATTTTGCTCTGTATCTTCCTGCTGATATACATCATGGGCATGTTCATGGACGTCGTGTCGGTGATCCTGATCGCCACGCCGATTCTGCTGCCGATCGTGCTGCAGATGGGCTATTCGAGCCTCTGGTTCGGCATCGTCATGGCCATCGCCTGTGAAATCGGCACGGAAACACCGCCCGTCGGGCTGAACCTGTTCGTCATCAAAGGCGTATCCCCGCCGTCGGTTTCGCTCGTCGACATCATCAGGGGAGCGATACCGTTCGCGCTGGTCGAAACCCTCGGCCTGATCATTTTTATCATGTTTCCGGGACTGGTGGTATGGCTGCCAAACCTGATCAATTAACAGCGCAGAGGTAACCGGATATGATTACCGCAACCAGCAGAGAGGCGAACTATCAGGTTTCATTCAGTGACGGCGTGCACAGTGCACTGGCGGATACGACCGAAGACAAGGGAGGCGGCAACAGCGGCTTCAGGCCTCACGACCTGCTCGAAGCGGCTTTGGCCACCTGTTTGAGCATGTGGCTGAAGATGTACGCGGCCAACCACGGTATAAGCGCCACCAAAGTCGAGACCAAGGTCTGGATAGACCGTTCCCTCCCCGATGAGACGCTTTTCAACTATGCGATAGCCATATCGGGTGATGTGACCGAGGACGAGCGGACCAAACTGCTGCAGGTCGCAAAAACCTGCGCGGTGCACCAGACGCTGTCCAAAAAAATTTCCTTCGAGTCAGCGTAAACAGTTTACCCCGGCAGCCTCGAGTTCGGCGCTGACCGCATCCGCGGTTGTCGCATCCACCGACCGCGTGCCGTTCAGCAGCACGTTTGTTTTATATCCCAGCGACACCGCATCGAGCGCGGTGAACTTTACGCAGTAGTCAAAGGCCAGGCCGACGATATCGACTTCGTCGATCTCATACGACTGCAGCGCACGGTGCAGCCCCGTGTCATGTTTACGGGCGTTGTCGAAAAAGGCCGAGTAGGAATCGACGTCTCTGTGCTGCCCCTTTTTGATGATCAGCGTGCGCACGCCGTTTTCGGTTACAGCCACCAGTTTTTCCAGCACCGTTTCCTGCAGGCGGGCGCCGTCTTCCCCCTGCACGCAGTGATCGGGCCAGAAAACCTGTTCCAGCCCGTTCAATTCACCGAGATCGAACGGCTGCGCCCCCTCATGCGCCGACGCAAACGACCCGTGGTCAGCCGGGTGCCAGTCCTGGGTCGCGACAATCAGGCCGTATTTGTCGCCGCTGTCAATTAAATCGATCACCACCGGTATGATCGCCTCACCCTCGGCTACCGCCAGGTTTCCCCCCGGTAAAAAATCGTATTGAACATCAACAATAATCAGCGCTCTGGCCATATTCACTCCTGGCTTCCGTCACCTGCCGGATGCCCCGCTGTTCCGGCTCTCTTCGAGCCGGCGTTTTATGATTTCGAACTCGTGCGTACGCATCATCTCCCGGTGGTCGAACAGTTCTTTTGACAGACCGGCCGGATACGCATGCGGGTTGTCAAACCTGAAAATCGCCTTGTCGAATGATTGCAGGCTTGTCATGGTCCGCTCGCGCATAACCGCAACCCGTTCCCTTGGTCCGACTCTTTCTCCGTCGCTGAACAGCGGCTGCAGCAGCAGCTTAATATCAAGATCGGCGGTCTGGATAAGTTTGCGTTTCCAGGGGTCCTCCGGAGATATAATCGTGATCACTTTCTCATCGGTTGAAGGCGGGTCTTCAAGCAGCGTATCGAAAATGACATCGCCGACGCTGATGCCCCCCTGGGACAGCCGGGCAACATCGAGACATCCCGGCAGAGATGTCTTTCCCGCCTGTTCGGAAAGCTTGATTCGCTCGACCGTTTCTCCATCTTTATTGTCCATGGCGGCCAATTTGTAAACCCCGCCCAGGGCCGGCTCATCAAACGCCGTGGCCAGCTTGGTTCCAACACCCCAGACATTTATCGGCGCACCCTGTGACTTCAGGCTGGCGACCAGGCGTTCATCCAGATCGTTGGAGGCGACGATTCTGGTATTTTCAAACCCGCTTTCATCGAGCATCCGCCGTGCCTGGGTCGACAGGTAGGCGAGATCTCCCGAATCGAGGCGAACTCCCATCAGGTCGGCCCCCCGTTTCCGCAGTTTTCGTCCTGCCGCAATCGCATTTCTCACCCCTTCAAGGGTGTCGTACGTATCGACGAGCAGGACCGAGTTGTGGGGAAACAGATCGATATAGGCGTCGAACGCCTCGGGTTCGCTGTCGAAGGCCATTACCCAGCTGTGGGCATGGGTGCCGCGGACCGGAATGCCGAAGCGGGCCGCCGCCAGCACGTTGGAGGTCGCGTCGGCACCGCCGATAAACGCCGCCCGGCTCGCCGACAGACCGCCGTTGAGCCCGTGCGCCCGGCGCAGCCCGAACTCGAGGACCTCGTCTGCACCCGCCGCCAGGCGCAGTCGCGAAGCCTTGGTGGCAATCAGGGTCTGGAAATTAACCAGGGCCAGCAGCGTCGTCTCGATAAGCTGGGAGTCTATTAACGGCGCGCGTACGCGCAGGATTGGTTCATGGGGAAAAATGATCGTGCCTTCGGGCACGGCTTCGATCGACCCGCGAAATTTCCAGCGGCTCAGGTAATCGAGGAAGTCCGGCTTGAAGAGCGGTGAACCGTCCCGGCACCGAAGCGACGCCAGATAGCCGATATCTTCCGAATTGAAACAATGGTTTTCGAGCCAGTCGGCAAAACTGTCCTGACCGGCGGCTACGACATATCTTCCGCCGAACGGCGGGATCCGGTAGAACATGTGGAAAATGGCCTGCCGCCCGGTCAGGCCGGTGCGGTAGTATCCCTGCGCCATGGTCAGCTGGTACAGATCCGTGGCCAGCGCCTGGGACGCATGCGGAAACATTTCGGTATGCGGTTCTTCGCTCATGTATGGTTCCTTCCCGTGTCTACAAGCTAATGCCTGTGTCCATGTTTGGCAAAGGGCGTGGAAACCTGTTCCAGCTACCTGCCGTTTTTGGTAATACTCAGTATCGTGTTCCAGATGTTGTCGCTCTGCCAGTGTTTCAGGACCAGCGCGTCGAGATCGTCGAGCAGGCGGAGCATCGCCTGCGCTTCCGCATTCTGCAGACCCGAAAGGACCAGCCAGCGCTGGCGTTTCAGGTTTTCCGCGGTGATGATTTCGGTAAGTACCCGATAACCGATATTGGCGACAAGCAGGTCGGCGGGCAGTGACGCAAATGTCTGCGCCAGGCCGTGGGCGACCAGCAATGATGATTCCAGTCCATTGAGTTTGCGGTTGTTTTCCGCGGTTGCCGCCGCCAGCATATTGTTGTCGACGCCGATAACCTCGGTGCAGCCAAGCTTGGCCGCGGCCAGCGCCAGCAGGCCGGTGCCCGTGCCAAGATCGACCATACGCGTCACCTTGCCCCCGGCACACGCAATTTCGATTGCGGTCAGGCACGCAAGCGTGGTCGGGTGCGTCCCGTTGCCGAACACGAGCCCGGGATCGAACGTCAGGGCGATCTCATCAGCATCGGCAACCCGCTTGAGCCACGGCGGATTGAGCAGGAACCTGCCGATTTTCACCGACTCGGCAAACCCGCCCTGCCACTCCCGGTAGGTCATGGCAAACTGGTCTTCAAGGGAAAGCCGGGGATGCCGCTGAAGAAAATGGTGTACCGAAAACTCCGATTCTTCCGTGAAAAACAGAAACGAATAGCCGTCGTCCTCCCAGTTGCCGAGAAATCCCGCTTCCTCGATTTCGCTGCCTGCCAGGTCCCCTTGCAGGCAGTAGATCTTCAACGCGGTATCAGGCAGCAGCGGCCGGGTGGAAACGGAGGTCATCGGGCAACGGGCGGTTAAATTCGTGTATGAGGCGGGCATCGCCCCGCTTTTCCTGGCTTTTTTTACCAGTTTATAGCACAATGAACAATGAAATCTTAGTCAGGTGGCAATCATTTTTTTCAATAACTTCAGCGATTTTTAGCATGTGGGAGCAACGCTACAGCAAGCCGGGCTTTGCCTACGGCACCGGACCCAACGATTTTCTCGTCGAGTCTGCAGCATTGTTCAAGCCCGGATCGTGCATCCTCTGCCTGGCCGAAGGTGAAGGACGCAATGCGGTCTATCTGGCCGGGCAGGGGCATCACGTCATCGCCGTCGATTCCTCCGCCGTCGGCCTGCAGAAAACGTGCGCAGCCTGTCATGCCGGCCTGATGCACCAATTACCTGATACACTAACGACATGAGGGATAGACGATGTCCATAACCATCCTCTGGTATCACTGGCTTATCATGGGGCTGCTGCTGATGCTCGGCGAAATGCTGCTGCCCAGTTTCACGCTGTTCTGGTTCGGCCTCGCGGCTATCGCGGTGTCCGGACTGCTGCTGGTTATCCCCGGTCTCAGCCTGACGCTGCAGCTTCTGGTCTGGGCGGCCGCATCGATTGTTTTCACCGTGCTCTGGTTCAAGTATTTCAAGCCGACCATGACCGACAAGACCCGGGCCGGCATCTCGAAAGAAGCGGTCGTCGGGGAGACGGGCATCGTCATCAAGCCCCCCCAGGATGAAATAAGGGGAACCGTGCGCTTTACCACGCCGCTGCTCGGTTCCGACGAATGGGAATTTATCTGCAGGGAGGTTTGTCAGGTCGGCGACCGGGTCGAGGTGCTCGACGTTTCGGGAAATACGTTAATCGTCCAGACCAAAAATTAAGACAGGCACCCAGTCTTTCAAGGAGGCAAGCACATGGAAATCGGCATACTGTATACCACATTCATTTTCGTCGCCATCGTCGGCGTCACGCTGTTCAAGGGCGTCAAGATCGTGCCGCAGGGCTCCAAATGGGTTATCCAGCGTCTCGGTAAGTATCACTCGACGCTGACCCCGGGGCTCAACTTCATTATTCCGTATTTCGACCGGGTTGCATACAAAGTGACCACGAAGGATATCGTGCTCGACATCCCGAGCCAGGACGTCATCACCAAAGATAACGTCGTGATCATCGCCAATGCGGTCGCGTTCATCAACATCGTGCATCCGGAAAAAGCCGTGTACGGAGTCGAGAACTACATCATTGCAATCCAGAACCTGGTGCAGACCTCGCTTCGTTCGATCATCGGTGAAATGCAGCTTGACGACGCGCTGTCGAGCCGCGATAAAATAAAGGCCACGCTGAAGGCATCCATCTCGGACGATATTTCCGACTGGGGTATTACCCTGAAAACCGTCGAAATCCAGGATATCAACCCGAGCTCTACAATGCAGAAAGCCATGGAGGAGCAGGCGGCGGCCGAACGACAGCGGCGCGCCACCGTAACCAGGGCCGACGGCGAAAAGCAGGCGGCGATTCTCGAGGCGGACGGACGGCTCGAGGCCTCGCGCCGCGACGCGGAAGCCAAAATCGTTCTTGCCGAAGCAAGTCAGCAGGCAATTCAAAAAGTGACGACGGCGATCCAGGACAAGGAACTGCCCGCCGTCTATCTGCTTGGTGAAAAATATATCGAATCGATCAGGGAAATGGCCGTCAGTGAAAACGGTAAAACTATTGTCATTCCAGCCGATATTCCGGCATCGGTGCGGGGAATTCTCGGCAGCCTGAACAGATAGCCGGAACCTTTATGAGAGCTTTCCAGGCGGCGGCCCGTATTCTGCTCAGACTCGTCTGCTTCGGCCTCTTCCTCCTTCCCACTGCCGCAGGCGGGGCCGACGGCAGCCCGATCATGCTGGGACAATCCTGTGCCCTTACCGGTCCGGCGAAAAACCTCGGTATTGAGATGCGGGCGGGGCTGCGGGCCGCGTTTGCCCATATCAACGACCAGGGCGGCATCAACGGAAGAAATGTCCTCCTGGTCAGTCTCGATGACGGCTACGAACCCGACAAAGCGGTCAAAAACACGCTGAAGCTGATAGAAGACGACGTGTTTTTGCTGATCGGGCAAGTCGGCACCCCGACGGCGAACGCGGTCATTCCGATTATCGAGGAATTAAAGATCCCGTTTTTCGCGCCGTTCACCGGCGCCACATTCCTGCGCACGCCGTTCAGACAATACGTCATAAACGTGCGCGCCAGCTACAAGCAGGAAATGGAGGAACTGGCTTCCTATCTTATCGATCAGCGGGGCCTGGATCGCATCGCCTGTTTCTACCAGAATGACAGCTACGGATACGACGGTCTGGAGGGCATCGAGCAGGCCCTGGCCAGACGGGGAATGCGCCTGGTATCAAAAGGCAGTTACGAACGCAACACGCTGGCGGTAATGGGCAGCCTGCGGGAAATTTACCGGATCAAACCGCAGGCGGTGGTCATGGTCGGAGCCTATCCGGCCTGCGCCGAATTCATCAAGCTCAGCAGGGCCAAAGTCGATACGGATGTAATCTTCTGCAATATCTCCTTCGTCGGTACCGAAAGCCTGAAAGAAGCGCTCGGGGCCTACGGCCGGGATGTTATCGTGTCCCAGGTCGTTCCCGATCCGCAGGACGATTCGATCGAGTTGATCAAAGAGTATCAGGAATCGATGCGCCAATACCAGCATGGGGAACCGCTCAGCTTTACGAGCCTGGAAGGCTATATCGCCGGGAAGCTCTTTGCTGCAATTGCCCGGGCGGTGCCGGCTGAATTGACGAGAGAGTCATTCATTTCCACCATGCAGGTTGTCGGTACCTTCGACCTCGGGGGGATTGTGCTGGAATTCGGGCCGGAGGACCATCAGGGCCTCGACACCATCAACCTGACCTCCATTTATCCGGTGATTCTCGACCTCAACGGTAAAACCGAATCAGCGGCAGCGGCGGCGGACGGTACATGAAATTCTGGAGGTTACAATACTGGAAGGAGCGGTCCCGCTTTCTGAAAATTTCCCTGTCGGCGGCGCCGTTTTACGCATCGCTCCTGGTTATCCTCGCGCTCGCGATCTTCATCGGTATTTTCTGGGCTATCAACGAATACCAGGCGTATCAGGAAAGTATCGACAATATCAAGACGACCTATAACCAGCAGTATCGCGACCGGGTCAAGGAAGAGCTCGAGAAAGTCATCACCTTCATAGAGTTCACCCGCGAACAGGCCAACCTCGAGACGGAAGAGGAGATCAGGAACCGGGTTCAATCAGCCTATTCGATCGTCTCCCACCTCTATTCGATGTACAAGGACGAGCGTTCCGTGGACGACATCAGGGCCATGGCCGTGGAGATACTGAGGCCCATCCGCTGGTACGGAGACCGCGGCTATTATTTTGCCGGCAGCATAATATCCGGCCGCATCGACCTGTTTGCCGACGAGCCCCACTTCGAAGGCATGACAAGGCTGTACTCCCCCGACAGCTCAGACAATGTCGTTCAGGACATGATCGATATCATTCGTGAGAAAGGAGCCGGAACCTATACCTATAACCTCGTCAAACCCGCCTTTTCGCAGCGGGTTTTCTCGAAAATCTGTTTCGTCAAGCACTTCGATCCGTTCAACTGGTTCCTCGGAGCGGGTATCTACAATAACGACATGGAAAGACTCAACCAGGCGGATGCGCTGGCCCAGATCGACCAGATCACATTCGGGCAGGAGGGCGAAATATTTGTCTTCAAGGTTGACGGAACCATTCTCTCGCACAGCAACAAGCGCCTGGTCGGCCGCTCGATTCGCTCGCTCACCGACTCGGACGGCAATCCCGTCGGAAATACCCTGTTCGAGACCGGCAACAACGGAGCCCGGGAAGGGTTTGTCGTATACAGAGACCCGGAACCGGAAAGCGGGGCTTCCCAGCAGAAACTGTGTTACATCAAAGCCTACAACGAATGGGGCTGGATAATCGGCGCCTCCATATCCATGGGGGCCATGGAACGACTGATCATCGGCGCAACCGAAACGTACCGGAGAATATCGTTCAAGAACGTGTCGACGTTCATATTCCTGTTTACCATTTCCGTATCGCTGCTGCTTCTGGTGGCGTTTTACTACACATACAAGATCAGGCAGGGGTTCTCCTTCTTTACCGATTTCTTTCGCCGGGCAGCCACCGAACTCGTTAAAATCGACCGCAAAGAGCTGGCATTCAGCGAATTCGACGATCTTGCCATACTCGCCAACGACATGGTCGACGACCGCATCAAGAAAGAATCCCTGCTGCGCCGCGATGAGCTCCGCCTCGACACGCTGCTCGAACTCGGGATGATGGAAGAATACAGCCTGAAGGAGAAGTACGATTTCACCCTGCAGCGCATCGTCCAAATCACCCGCTCCGAACAGGGTTATCTGGCCCTGGTGAACAAACCGCAGCGCCATATTACCATCGTTTCCCACCGCACCGATGACGGCTCCCGGGTTCATTATGCAAATAAGCGGGACCTTTCCAGCAGCATTGAAAAAGCCGGTCTGGCGGCGGAAGCGGTCATCAGCAAAAAAGCGATCATCTGCAACGAGTGCCAGACGAATGATGCCGCAGACCTTTATCCCTACCGAGAACCGGTTATCCGGCATCTCGATGTACCGATATTCAACAGCGGCCTAATCGTTCTCGTCGCCGGAGTCTGCAACAACGAAACGACCTACGATCAGGCCGACGTTCGGCAGATGACCATGGTCCTTGAAGGTATGTGGCTGCATATTTTAAAAACCCGATCAGAAAAGAAAATGGCGCGCCTGGAGCAGCAGATCATCGCCGTCCGTGAAGCGGAGCGGTCCAATATCGGCCGCATCCTGCACGATGATCTCGGCTCGCATCTAAGCGGCGTCGAACTGCTCAGCAAGGCGTTAAAACGTAACCTCGAGAAAGAAAACCCGAAACGGGCCGACCAGCTCGAGTCGATTCGCGAGCTGATCGTCGACGCCACGGAAAAAACCCGCCGGCTCGCCCGCGGGCTCTATCCCGTTCATATCATCGAAAACGGACTCGAAGCCGCCATCGAGGAGCTCGCGGTGGAAATCGAAACCCTGTCCGGCATCACCTGCCAGCTGTCGCTGAACGGTAAAGCGGAATATTTCGACAACAATATCGCCACCCATGTCTATTACATCATCAGGGAAGCGGTATTCAACGCCGCCCGGCACGGGCAGCCGAAGCACATCGGCATCACGCTGCACAGCAGGAGCGATCGGCTCGAGGTAAAGATCATTGACAACGGCTCCGGCTTTGATACCTTATCGGCAAGGAAGGGTATGGGACTGCATACGATGGAATATCGGGCCAAGGCCATCGGCGCGAAACTGCGCATCGAGTCGAACCGGCACACCGGGACGGTTATATCCGTTTCGCGAGAGACAGAGAGCTGACCTAAAAGCGATGAAAAAGATACTGATAGTCGACGATCATCCGATTTTCAGGATGGGCATGCAGGAGCTGCTGAACCAGGAAGACGACCTGACCGTCTGCGCGCTGGCGGACGACTTTGCCAGCGCCCGTAAAGCATTAAACGAAAAAAAACCTGACCTGGCCATCATCGATATCTCCCTGGCCGAAGAAAACGGCCTGGATCTGGTCAAGGAAATAAGCGTCAATCATTCCGGCCTGCCGATGCTGGTTTTATCGCTGCACGACGAGTCAGTCTGGGCCGAACGCGCCATCAGGGCCGGCGCGCGCGGCTATGTGATGAAGAAAGAAGCATCCGAATCGGTCGTTTCGGCAATCAGGAACATCCTGAACGGTAAAATTCATGTCAGCCCGGATATGATGTCGCTGCTGCTCGACAAATTCCAGGGCAACCCGGACGCCCAGGGTGCCCCGACGATCGACCTGCTCACCGATCGCGAACTCGAGGTATTCCGGCTCATCGGATCCGGTCTGTCCACGCGGGAAATCGCCGAGCGGATGAAACTGGGAATCAAGACCATCGGCACCTATCGCGACCGCATCAAGCAGAAACTCTGCATCAAAACCGCAACCGAATTGACCAGACGCGCCGTTTTATGGGGGGAAAACGAGCACTTCGGCAAGCCCGGCAGGTGAACAGCCATCACGTCATTGCATCTGCTTCAGCTGCTCTACGATATATTCCAGCGGCGGCCGATCGTTGATGTCTGATACATAGATATCCTGGATAATGCCGTGCTTATCGATGAACACGAGCGCCCGCTCGGCCTGACCGTCGCTGCGCAGCAGCCCGTACGCGTCGGCAACCGCACCGTGCGGCCAGAAATCCGACAGCACGTCGAACCAGATATTACCCATATGCCGGGTCCACGCATACAGCGTCGCTGCGCTATCGACGGATATGCCCAGCAGAACCGCATCGGCATCATCGAAAAACTTCCTGGTAATGGCGTATCCGGGCCACTGGTCCGAACATACCGGCGTCCAGGCTGCCGGCACGAATGAAATGACAACGTTTTTATCGTTTCTGAACGAGCTCAGGCGAATCGTTGTATTGGCAATCGACTTCAGTTCGAAATCCGGGGCGGTGTCGCCCGGCCCGACCTTCAGTACACTGTCGATCGGCTTCAGGTGGCCGACATCAAAAACTGAGTTTTTAAGACTGACTTCCGCACTCCGGGCAGCAGCGCACAGCAGCAGTACCATTAATACCGGCGATATACCGAGAAGGATGCGCCGATACAAACCGGGATTATCACTGGTTCGTCGCATAACTTATCAACTCCGCAAGGAATTCGTCGGAACTGTAAAAACCGCCCGACTGTCTCAACACAATGACCCCCTTCCCGTCTTCATCGAAGCGGATCCCGATAAACCCCGGTGTTCCGGCCCCGGAAAGCGCATTGTAGATAGACATGTCTTTATCCGGAAACACCGGAAATTTCACCTTGAAGGTATCGCGGAAATGGTTGACCTCGAACCATGAGTTGGAGGCCCCGATGCCGATGAGCTTCATCTTTCTGCCCGACTGTTCCGAATCCTTCATCATTTCATACAATTCATTGACCAGCGGCGCCTCCTCCTGACAGTACGGGCAATACATGCTGAACAGCTCAATCAGGAGGATATCGGCATCTATATCGCTGACCTTGAACGTTTCTCCCTTGATGTCCTTGAGCCCGAGATAGGCCACTTCATCCGGACTCTCAGGCATCGGCAGGACAAAATCAGGCATCAGTTCGGCAAC
>Ga0180435_10001411_pt1 | contig 25063 bp, 23 predicted proteins | sample SS_ome_3_FD_132467 | JGI IMG/M metagenome (GOLD analysis project Ga0180435, IMG submission 132467) | Hypersaline lake sediment archaeal communities from the Salton Sea, California, USA - SS_3_S_1 metaG | ecosystem: Environmental > Aquatic > Non-marine Saline and Alkaline > Hypersaline >... | reverse complement strand
CGGATGCGGCTCGACACGATCGATACGATGACGGTCGCGATCGCCCTCTACACGTCGCTCGGGTTCAAGGAGATCCCGCCGTATCGGCCGAACCCCATCGTCGGAGCTTCGTTCTTCGAACTGGATCTCAACGCTCCGGAGCCGCTCTGAGTTCCGCGAAACGCCCATTCCTCGCACCCGTTGCGCCACGGGAACCGTCCATCCCGCACCCTCATCAGAACAAGAGAGCCTGAAGAACGGGTGAGCCGCGGCCTGCCCTTCCGGATGCCTGCATGCGGGGGAGGAACTCGATGCTTGCCGTCGGTCCGCCGTGGACTTACCCTCGGTATGATGCGTGGATCGTGCGGTTCGAGGGACGCACCGGACCCATCACAGGACTGAGAACACGACGATGAGGAGTGTCACGATGACAGCGAACGAAACCAATGAGACCTGTTCGGCGCCTTGGCGCCAGGCGGCGATGCGGGTTGGGTGCGCAATACTACTGCTGCCAATCGTGCTCGTGGCGTCAGGATGTGTCGCGGGCGGCGAACGTCCGAGGAATGTGATCTTCCTGGTGGGGGACGGGATGGGCGTGGCCCACGTGACCGCCGCCAAGGTTGCTTTCGGTGAGCTCGAGATGGAGCGGTTCCCGTACGGCGGCATCTCCGCGACGTTCCCCGAGGGTTCCTTCGTGACCGATTCGGCTGCGAGTGGAACCGCCCTCGCAACCGGTTTCAAGACCGTCAACGGCGCCATCTCCGTGACACCCGAAGACGCCGTTCTCAAGACGGCGCTCGAGTACGCCGAGGAGAACGGTATGGCGACCGGGCTGGTCGTCACCTGCTCGATCACGCACGCGACGCCCGCCGTCTTTGCCGCGCACATCGACGACCGCAGCAGGGACCGCGAGATCGCCGAGCAGCTCGCGGCGAGCGACGTCGATGTGCTCTTCGGTGGCGGCGCCGGGTACTTCACACCGACCGCCGTCGGTGGCACCCGGTCCGATGGCCGGGATCTCCTCGCGGGTATGGCGGAGCGCCTCCTCGTTGCGCGGGATGTTGATGAGTTCAACGCGATGGGAGATGTGGATGCGGCAGCGTTCCTGTACGCTAAGGCGCACCCGGGACCGGTGGGTGACCGACCGGTGTCGCTTGCAGAGCTATCGCGCCGGGCGATCGAGATCCTCTCACGAGACGGTGACGGCTTCTTCCTGATGATCGAGGGGTCGCAGATCGACTGGGCCGGTCATGAGAACGACAAACAGTATCTTCTGGACGAGATGGCCGATTTCGACGCGGCCGTTGGGGCAGCGCTCGACTTCGCGGAGCGTGATGGCGAGACGCTGGTTGTGATGACAGCCGACCACGAGACCGGCGGACTCACGGTCGATGAAGGGTCCGTTCCCGACGATTGGCTCGGGCCGGTCGCGTGGAGTTCGGAGAGTCATACGGCAGCCATGGTTCCCGTGCTCTCGTACGGTCCCGGCAGCGCCGCGCTGGGCGGCATCATTGACAACACGGACATCGGCGCGTTCCTCATCGACGCCGTCGGTGGCAAGCCGCAGGAGCGATGATGGGCCTGAGCCGGCTTCTGGACTGGAAGCGGAAACCGGAGAGGTCGACCTATGAGCGCGACCGCGTCGGCGATATCGAGCGCTGGGACGAACGCGACGTCCTCTTCTCGCGGACGGACCTCCATCTTCGCTACGGGATCGACAGCGAGGAGGCGCGCGAGTACTACGCGAGACACCCTGAGCGCATCGAATACGACACGGAGATCAGCACGAACTACGGTCTCGGCTCGACGGCCGGGATCGACTCGCCGATGTACCGGGTGCCGTTCGAGGCAGCGGCGCGGCTTGCGGCGGAGTCGTTCGTCGACGGTGAACCGGCGGCCGAGCGCGTCGAGATGCCCCCCGCGCACGCTGCTGAAAAGGTGAAGGCGTTCGCGCGACTCATGGGTGCGGACCTCGTCGGAATCGGCCCGCTCCGCCAGGAGTGGGTCTATTCGCATGTCGGACGCGCGTTCGGGGCACCCGACGACCGCGCGGAGCGCGGATCGTCGGTCGACATGAGCCATCACGCGAGTGCTATCTCCCTCGGGTTCCAAATGGACTACCGGCTCATCCAGAGCGCACCCGACTTCCCGACGATCGTGGCGACGGCCGAGGGGTACGCGCGCGGGGCCTGGGTCGCGGTGAACCTGGCCGACTACATCCGGCGGTTTGGCTACTCGGCTCGTGCGCACCATGTTTACAACTACCGGGTCATCTCGGTGCCTGTCGCCGTCGATTGCGGACTGGGCGAGCTCTCCCGCGCGGGATTCCTCATGACGAAGGAACTCGGGCTGGGACTCCGGCTATCGACCGTCACCACGGACATGCCTCTTGAGCACGACGGGCCGGTCGATATCGGGGCGCAGTCGTTCTGTGAGCGGTGCAAGCTGTGCGCGGAGAACTGCCCGTCCGGCGCGATCCCGAGCGGCGAGAAGACCGAGTACAATGGGATCACGAAATGGAAGCTCGACGAGGAGAAGTGCTACCGCTTCTGGCAGGCGGTCGGGACCGATTGCTCGCTCTGCATGGTCAACTGCCCGTGGACGAAGCCGCCGACGTGGATCCACCGGTTGATGTCGACGATCGCCGGCATTCCGGGTCCGCACCAGTCGTTCATGGTCTGGGCCGATCAGGTGTTCTACCACCGCGGCAGACCGTGGGCGCGTCCCGCGTACATGGAGCCGCGCAAGTGACCGCGAGGGGGACCTGCCAGACGCTCGAGCGCATCAGTGTTCCCACGCTGGTCGTCGACGTCCGACGCGCGGAATCCAATCTCGAACGCATGCTCGCCCGCGCGAACGGCTGGGGTGTTCGCTTCCGACCTCACTTCAAGACGCACCAATCAGCAGACATTGCCGGGCTCTTCAGTGGCAGGGGCATCTCGGCTTGTACGGTCTCGTCCGTGAGGATGGCCGCCTACTTCGCGGGGTGCGGGTGGGACGACATCACCCTGGCCGTCCCGCTCAATCTTCGGCAGCTTGCGGAGCTTCGCACGCTCGTGGAACAGGAGGTTTCGCCTCCGAGGCAGCGTGGCGCATCTCGGCTCCGACTCGGCGTTCTGGTGGATTCCGTCGATGCCGTCGTGCCGCTCGCAGCGGGCGAACTGCCCGGTGTCGCGGTCTGGATCAAGGTCGACTGCGGGTATGCTCGGTCGGGCGTCCGGTGGGACGGCGGAGCCGAACTCGCGAAGATCACGACGGGCGTCGACGCGGCTGGATCGGTCACGCTCGCGGGGATTCTCACGCACGAGGGGCGGAGCTACGCCGCGGAATCGGCGGACGAGGTGCGGCGCATCCACGAGGAGTCGTTGGCGAGGATGGCGGTCGCCCGTGCCGCCGTGGCCGGCGTCCGTCCGGCGGAGGCTGTGCTTGAAGTGTCGGTCGGCGACACGCCGGGCGCGAGCCTGGCGGAGACGATGACGGGCGTCGACGAGATTCGCCCGGGGAACTTCATCTTCTACGACCTCATGCAGCTCGATATCGGGTCGTGCACCGAGAGTGATCTGGCCGTCGCCGTCGCGTGCCCTGTCATAGGCCGATATCCCGAGCGCGGCGAGATCGTTGTCTACGGCGGCGCCGTCCATCTCTCGGCGGCGTCGCAGCTGGATGCGCGGCAGCCCGGGGCGACCACCGGGCAGACGTACGGCTGCCTTGTCGAGTCCGGCGAGCAGGGACTCGGCCGGCTGCGGCTTGATGCTCCCGTCGTGCGTATCTCTCAGGAGCATGGCGTCATACGGGCGCCGGCGGATGTCATGGAGCGTGCCACGGTGGGGGATGTCCTGCTCGTCACGCCCGTCCACTCATGCCTGACCTGTGCGGTGCACGATCACTACCTCGCGCTCGATGGTCGTCGCCTCGACAAGATGTGATACCATTCACCACGTGGATTCTCGGGATACAGACGTCACAACGGACAGCGAAGGAGGACCAGATGGCCGATCTCTCGACCAGGTTCATGGGACTCGACCTCAGAAATCCCGTTATCGTCGGGAGCTCGGGCCTGACGGGTTCGCTCGAGCGGCTCAAGGCGTGCGAGGAGGCGGGCGCGGGAGCGGTTGTGCTGAAGTCTATCTTCGAGGAGCAGATCACCGCGGAGGTCGACGGGATCGTCGCGTCAGCCGAGACCCCGTACGCGCACGCCGAGGCGGCCGACTACATCAGAAACTACGGTCACGAGAACGCGGTGCGACGATTCATCGAGCTCATCACCGACGCGAAGAAGGAGCTGACGATCCCTGTCATCGCGAGCATTCACTGCGTGTCGGCGGGTGGCTGGACCGATTTCGCGAAGCGTGTGGAGCAGGCGGGGGCGGACGCTCTCGAACTCAACATCTTCGTGCTTCCGTCCGATGTCGAGCGCGACGGCCGATCGTACGAACAGGTCTACTTCGACGTGCTGGCCGCGGTGAAGCAACAGGTGAGCATCCCCGTGGCGCTGAAGATAGGCGCACGCTTCTCGGGCCTCGCGCACACCGCGAATGCGCTGGCTGAGAGCGGCGCCGCCGCTCTGGTCATGTTCAATCGGTTCGCCCGCTTCGACTTCGACATCGAGGAGATGGAGATGGTCCCGGCGAGTTACCTGAGCGAGCCGGCGGAGATGCTCGTGCCGCTGAGATGGATCGCTATGCTCTCGGGCGAGCTCTCCTGTGACCTTGCAGCGACCACGGGCGTCCACGATGGCAAGGGTGTCGTGAAAATGCTGCTCGCCGGCGCCGCAGCTGTTGAACTGTGTTCCGTGCTCTATCAGCACGGCGTGCCGCGTATCGCCTCGATCCTCGAGGAGGTCACGCTGTGGATGGACGCGCACGGGTTCGCGATGATCGCGGAGTTCCGCGGCAAGATGAGTCAGGAGGCGAGCGAGGACCCGGCAAGCTACGAGCGGGTCCAGTTCATGAAGACGTCGGAGGCACAGTCCTGATGAAGAGCCATCGCAAGGAACTCTGGTTCGATGTCCCCTCGCGCCGTGCGTTTATCAACATCACGCCCGACGTCGAGCAGGCGCTCACGGAGTCCGGTGTCACCGAAGGGCTCGTGCTTGTCAATGCGATGCACATCACCGCCTCGGTCTTCATCAACGATGACGAGCGCGGGCTGCACGCGGACTACGAACAGTGGCTCGAGGGACTCGCGCCTCACGAGCCGACATCGCACTACCGTCACAACCGGACCGGAGAGGACAACGGCGACGCGCATCTCAAGCGACAGGTCATGGGCCGCGAGGTCGTCGTGGCCGTGACCGGCGGATCTCTCGACTTCGGACCGTGGGAGCAGATCTTCTACGGCGAGTTCGATGGTGGTCGAAGGAAGCGGGTGCTCGTGAAGATCATCGGGGAGTAGGTCTCGATGAGCGGCGGACGGTTCGGACCGAGCGCCCCGCACAGTCAGCGCGCATTGTCAGCCACACCTTGCGAGAGAGCGCGGCGTTCGAAAGGAGCGATGAACATGAACCGAAGAAACGTACGAGTGGCGGTCCTCGTGCTGGCTGTCGCGGCACTCGTCGGTGCGGCGGGCGGTTGCGCCTCGACGAACATGCGCTCTCAGATCTCTCCCGACTTCCCGGGAGAGCCGTACGAGAAGGTCCTCGTGTGGGTCGACCTTGACGACGCGATGCTCGTTCAGAGCGCCGAGGACTACCTCGTTGACGAACTCGATGCGATCGGTGTCGACGCCGTCGCACAGTACACGGTGTTCTTCGACGAGAAGGAGTACTCGTTCGAGGAGCGCAAGCGCGCACTCAACGAGCGCGACATCGACGCCGTGATGACTCTCGTGCTCACCGACGCCGGCGCCACCAGACACCGTATTCCGCCGTCGCGCTACACCGTCTCCCGCGTGAACCCCTACACCGGTCGCGTTCACCATTCCACACGCTGGACGCGCGGGGGAGTGGATGTCGATGCGTGGGCCGACTTCAAGGCGGAGCTTCTCGATCGCGAGAGCGGCGAGATCGTCTGGCGGGCTCTGGCGAAGACGTCGGGCGATCCGTCGGTCGGTCGCGTGGGCTTCCTGCAGTCGGTGTCGCGTGAGATCGCGGGGAGTCTGAAGAAGGACGGCATCGTCGCGACGAACTAGATGCGCTGAAGGGACCTGTCGCGACGAGCCGCCTGTCCGCGAAACGAATAGTCAAGTCGGCCACGATGCCGGGAAGCTAGCTGTTGCCCCTCTCTGAAACGCGAACCGTGTCGACGCCCTCGAAGGGCTCTCCCGCGGTCGTCATGCCGGTGAGAGTGAGCGAGGCCTGCGGCGGTGCGACGATGGCGCAGATCTCCTCATGGTCGAACTTGGCGACGAGTTCACCTCGGGCATCAGCGAACGTGGACACAGCGTCGATACCGTCGAGGAGCACGGTCTCCGCTTCGACGGACGAGTAGGGGATGACCGCATGGACCGTGATCCACTCGCCCTTGTCCTTGATGATGATGGTCGACGGGGCCACGGCGATGTCGACTGTCATCGACGACGAGGCGACGCGGGCGAGCGACGTCTCGGCTGCGACCGGCGCGACGAGGTCTTCTGAACTGCATCCCCCGGCGGCGAGCGAGAACAGAGCGGCCGCGATGAGAACGAGGATTGCGGACCTTCTGAGCATTGGGGCCTCCTGACGTGCGCAGCAATGACCTTGTTCGGGCTCCGGTCGGCCCCGGGCGGTGGTGCGGCCCGGGCACCCGAGAGCCCAGCCTCCTGCCACTTCTACGATTAGAGCCCTCGGGGATTGTGATTGTTCCCGCTGCCGACTCCGGGGAGGGAGAGCCCACGACGTGAGGATCGTAGCCATCAGTGATACACACGCCCGGCATCGGGCGATTCCCGAGGTTCCCGCAGGCGACGTCCTCGTGCACGCGGGCGACATGACGGGCGCCGGCAAGCCCGAGCACGTGCAGGAGTTCAACGCATGGCTGGGGGAACTCCCGCATGCGCACAAGGTGGTCATCGCCGGCAACCACGACTTCCCGTTCGAGCGCGCTCCGGCGAGCGTGGAGCCGTTTCTGACGAACTGCGTCTATCTCCGCGACAGCGCCGTTGTCATCGAGGGTGTGACGTTCTACGGAAGCCCCTGGCAGCCCGCGTTCATGGACTGGGCTTTCAACCTCGAGCGAGGAGAGGACCTTCGTGAGAAGTGGGACCTCATCCCGGACGGGACCGACGTGCTCGTCACACACGGTCCGCCCGCCGGACACGGTGATGTGACCACGGGTGGCACCGGTGTCGGGTGCGTCGACCTGATGGATTCCGTGCTGCGCGTCAGGCCGAGGCTCCACATCTTCGGGCACATCCACGAGGGCGCAGGCGAGACCGAAGCCGGCGGGACGAGGTTCGTCAACGCCAGTTCGGTGACCGAGCGGTACGAACCGGTCAACCCGGCCATCGTCATCGATCTCTAGGGGAGGGTGCGTGTCCTTCTATTCCGATTTCGCCGAGTACTACGACAGGATCTTTCCCGTCGAGGAAGCGGTCGATGTGTTCCTTCAGGAGCGTATGCCTCCGAGCGGACGCGTGCTCGACGTCGGATGCGGGACGGGCGACTACTGCGCCAGTCTCGCCGTAACCGGCCGCACTCCCATCGGGATCGATCTCGACCCGCGGATGATCCGGACGGCGCAGGCGCGCTACCCGGAACTCGACCTCCGGGTGATGGGGATGACGGAGATCGGGAGCATCGAGGGCGACCTCGCCGGCGCGTTCTGCATAGGCAACGTCGCCTCGCACATCGACCGCCACGCGTTCGAGGCTTTCGTCGACGACCTCGCCGGTCTCACCAGGCCCGGCGCGCCGTGGGTTCTCCAGTTCGTCAACTGGGACTACCTGCTCACGCGGGGCTCGTACCGGTTCCCCGATGTCGCCATCGAGGACGGTGCGGTCGTGTTCGAGCGCCGATATCCGGAGATCACGCCTTCGAGCGTGGAGTTCGCAACTCGCCTCGTGCGTGGCGAGACCGTGCTCTTCGAGGGGTCCGTGACCCTCCACCCGCTGACTTTCGAGGACTGCATCACCATCCACGACGACCGAGGGTTCGCGCTGGTCGAGAGCTTCGGGAACTTCCGCGGCTCCGAGTTCGAGCCGGGTGTGATGTCCTCGAGCATCCATGTGTTCGGACGCATCTGAACCGGTCCGCAGCCGCAGCTGAGCGTCGTTCGGGCTCGCTTCGCCGAGTTAGCCCTTGCCCGGGCCTGCGCACCCTGAGAGAATCGTTGAACGCATTCACTACGGACCCCGCGCCGGACGGAGCGAGTTGCCCCGCCGTCACGGGGACGTGAGGTTTTCCAGCCGAAGCACGTCAGGAGCGGAGACATGGCAATCGTTCTGGATGGAAGCGGACTCACAGTTGAGAAACTGGTTGCGATCGCGCGTCACGGTGAGAAGGTTGAGATATCGGCGGACTCGGTCGAGCGGATCAACATCTGCCGCGCGATGCTCGAGGAGAAGATCAAGGCGCACGAGATCATGTACGGCGTCAACACCGGCATCGGTGAGTTCTCCGAGGTTGTCCTCGACGACGAGCAGGTGGAGCAGTTCCAGAAGTTCCTCATCTACAACCATGCCGCCGGTATCGGTGATCCCGCTCCCATCGAGTACGTTCGCGGCGCGATGGTCGGCCGGATCAACGTCCACTGCCACGGCAACTCCGGTTGTCGCCCCGAGATCACGCAGACGCTGGTCGATATGCTCAATAAGGGCGTGACGCCGTTCGTCTGCCAGAAGGGTTCGGTCGGCGCGTGCGGCGACCTCGCCCCGATGAGCCAGATCGCTCTCCTGATGATGGGTGAGGGGCACGCCTACTACAAGGGCGAGCTGCTCCCCGGCAGGGAGGCGCTCGAGAACGCCGGCATTCCGGTTCCGGGTCTCCAGGCGCGCGACGGTCTCGCGACGATCAACGGGTCGAACCTGCTGACCGCGATGAGCGCCATCCACGTCTACGACATGAATCGCATTCTCAAGCAGGCCGAGATCGCGTGTTCGATGTCGCTCGAAGCGCTCATGGCGAACACGAAGCCGTACGACGAGAGGCTCCATAAGATCCGCGGGTTCAAGGGCGCCGTCCGCACGGCGAACGCGCTCATGACGTGCATGGCCGGCGGCGATGTGGCCGAGGGCCGTCTCAAGATGAAGGTCCAGGACGCCTACTCGATGCGGTCGACCCCGCAGGTCATAGGCGCCGCGCACGATGCCGTGGCGTATGCCAGGAGCCAGGTCGAGGTCGAGCTCAACGGCGTCGGCGACAATCCGATCTTCTTCCCCGAGTTCAAGCTGACGCTCACGGGCGCGAACTTCCAGGGATCGCCCGTCTGTCTGCCGATGGACATGGCCGGAGCGGCCATCACGATGGTCTGTGTCCTGTCCGAACGCCGGCTGAACCGGATGACGAACCCGGCGCTCTCGGTCGGTCTCCCGTCGTTCCTGACGAAGGGCGCGGGGATGATGTCGGGCATGATGCTCTCGCAGTACACGGCCGACAGTCTCATCGTGGAGCAGCGCATCCTCTCGGTCCCGGCGAGCATCCAGTCGATCCCGGCCGCGGCCGACCAGGAAGATTTCGTCTCGATGGGGATGAACACCGCCATCAAGAACCATCAGATCATCGAGAACGCCTACGGCATTCTCGGGATCGAGTTCATGGCGGCGGCGCAGGCGATGGACTTCCGTGAGTTCGAGAAGGGCAAGGGTACAACGGTCGCGCACGACGTCATCCGGAAACACGTTGAGTTCCTCGATATCGACCGCCCGCTCTATCCCGACCACACGACGATGCAGGCTCTCGTGAAGTCGTGCGAGATCCTCGAAGCGGTTGAGGCGGCGGTGGGAAGCCTCGAATCATAGCGGCGCGTACCCTTCGGGCACGTCAGCGCTTCGTCCGGCAGGCCGGACGAAGACGCAGCGCGCAAGGAGCAGCTTGAAGACGAAGGAGGGTCACATCATGGGGCAGACCGAGTGACGAATCCCGAGGAGAAGAAGGGCCTGGATTTCGTGCGGGCGAAGGTGGAGGAGGACCTCGCGTCGGGTCGGTATGACGGCCGTGTGCAGACGCGTTTCCCCCCGGAGCCGAACGGCAATCTCCACATCGGCCATGCGAAGGCCTTCAACCTGAACTTCTCCATCGCCGAGGAGTACGGCGGGCTGTGTAATCTCAGATTCGACGACACGAACCCGGTCACGGAAGAGACGGAGTATGTCGAGCAGATCCAGGCCGACATCCGGTGGCTCGGTTTCGATTGGGGCGACAGGCTCTACTACGCCTCGGACTACTTCGAGCAGCTTCATGACTTCGCCGTCCAGCTCATTAAGCTCGGCAAGGCCTACGTCTGCGATCTCACGCAGGATGAGATGCGGGAGTATCGGGGAACGCTGACCGAACCGGGTCGCGAAGGCCCGCACAGGAACCGCACGGTCGAGGAGAACCTCGATCTCTTCGCGCGCATGCGCGCCGGCGAGTTCCCGGACGGAGCCCGGACGCTCCGCGCGAGGATCGATATGGCGAGCCCGAACATCAACATGCGGGATCCCGTGATGTACCGGATCCTCCACGCGACGCACCACCGGACGGGCGATACGTGGTGCATCTATCCGATGTACGACTTCACGCATTGCCTGTCAGACTCGATCGAGCGCGTGACGCACTCGAACTGCTCCATCGAGTTCGAGGACCATCGGGCGCTCTACGACTGGTTCCTCGACGAACTCGGCGTCTTTCACTCGCAGCAGCTCGAGTTCGCGAGGCTCAACATCACGCGGACGGTGCTTTCGAAGCGGAAGCTCCTCACGCTGGTCGAGGGCGGTCATGTCTCGGGGTGGGACGACCCGAGGATGCCAACGATCTCGGGGATGCGGAGGCGCGGGTACACGCCCGAGGCCATCCGTGACTTCCTGGGTCGGGTCGGCGTGGCGAAGACCCCGACAACGATCGAGGTCGAGCTTCTCGAACACTGTCTCCGGGAGGATCTCAACCGCCGCGCGCTGCGGGTCATGGCGGTTCTTGACCCGCTCAAGGTCGTCATCGAGAACTACCCCGACGGCCAGACCGAGGAGTTCGAGGCGGTCAATAACCCGGAGGACGAGTCCGCCGGGACGCGGATGCTTCCGTTCTCGCGCACGATCTACATCGAGCGCGCGGACTTCATGGAGGACCCGCCGAAGAAGTTCTTCCGTCTCTCGCCCGGTCGCGAGGTGAGACTCAAGCACGCGTGCCTCATCACATGCACCGACGTTGTGAAGAACGACGCAGGAGAGATCACGGAGCTTCGATGCGCGTACGACCCGGAGTCCCGCGGCGGCGATGCTCCCGACGGACGAAGGGTCAAAGGTACGCTCCACTGGGTGTCCGCCGAGCACGCCGTCCCCGCGGAAGTCAGGTTGTTCGATTACCTGTTCCGCGAGGAGACCGTTGATGATGAGCCCGTGGCGGCGCCGGATGACGACGCTGCGGAAGTTGCCGCTGGTGACGCGTCGCCGTCGAGGACGTTCGACTTCGCCAGTCAGCTCAACCCGGACTCGTTGAACGTGCTGACCGGATGCATGGTCGAACCCGCACTCCGCGACGCGGTCGCCGGTGTGCCGTACCAGTTCCTCCGGACCGGATACTTCACGCCCGATTCCGTCGATTCGAGCCCCGACCGGCTCGTCTTCAACCGGTCCGTGGGCCTGAGGGACACCTGGGGCAGGATTCAGAAAGCGCAGAAGAAGGGCTAGACGATGACGCAGGACAACACGCTGGACATGGCCCTCCTCAAGGAGGCGGCGGCCCTCATCAGGAAGAAGGGGAACATCCTCGTCTTCACGGGCGCAGGCATCTCGGTAGAGAGCGGCGTGCCGCCATTCAGGGGACCCCACGGACTCTGGGAGTCGCACGACCCGAGCTTCATCGAACTCGGCCGCTTCAAGCGAGAGCCGGAGGTGTGCTGGCCGATCGTCAAGGAGCTCTTCTTCGACGCGATCCTGCATGCGGAGCCGAACCCTGCGCACCTCGCCATCGTCGAACTCGAGGGAGCGGGACTTGTCCGGGCTGTCGTGACGCAGAACATCGACGGGCTCCACCAGGCGGCGGGGAGCCGGAACGTGCTTGAGTTTCACGGTACTACGGAGACGCTTCACTGCTTGAAGTGCGGCGTCGTCTACGAGCAGAAGTATGCGGACCTGGACGCTCCGCTCCCATGTTGTGGGGCCTGCGGCGGCGTTCTCAAACCGGACTTCGTGTTCTTCAGCGAGGCGATCCCGGAGGATGTCGCGCAGGCATCGTTCGACGCGGCCGAGTCGGCCTCGCTCGCGTTGGTCATCGGGACGATGGGCGAGGTGCTCCCGGCGGCACACGTGCCGCTCGCGGCCAAGCGCGTCGGAAAGCCGATCATCGAGATCAACACGATCCCCTCGACCTACACGAACGATTACACGGATATCTTTCTGCAGGGGAGAGCCGGCCAGGTGCTGCCGGCGCTCGTGCGGGAGGTGCTTGGGGAGTAGTTCACCGGACGAGTACGATCTTCCGGGTCACTTCCGCGGTACCCTCCGTCGAGAGGCGGGCGAAGTAGACGCCGGCGGCCACACGGTCGCCGGTGTTGTTCGTTCCGTCCCACCGGGCGATATGGACTCCGGCTGAGGCATCGCCTGAACGAAGCGTCCTGATGTGCCGTCCGGCCACATCATAGACATCGATCGAGAATGTCCCGTCGGTCGCGAGTGAGAAGGCAAGCTCGCAGCGGCCGCACGTCGGATTGGGGAACGGCGGCGAGAGCGCGAGCGCGGATTCCATCGGGTTGACACTCGTGGACGGCTGCGGTTCGTAGCAGCCCATGTCGAGACGGCTCTCGAGGACGCGCGCGCCGTCGGCCAGGTCGGTCGCCGGGAGTCTGAGAGCGGTCGTGTCCGCGGGGCCGGCGTTGACGCACGGCGACCATGTGACGGGGGAGAAGGGCGCATCACCGAATCCGGTGTACAGCGGGTCGGTGTCGATGCTGCCGGTCCCCCCGCCGCCTTCCTCGATACACGAGTAGGTGGTGTAGAACGGCTTGCACTCCGCCAGCTCGCCCGGCATGTAGTACGGTGATGTGTTTCCCCATACGACCGAGCTGGTCATCGACGGCTTGCCGATGTGGTTGTGAACGACGCCGGTCCGTTCGTACTGGTTGCCGTTCGCCACGTGGTTGTTCGAGAACGTGCAGGCGATGATGTCCGGGTACCCGTACTCGCTGTAGACGGCCGAACCGTGCCAGAACGTGCGGTTCTCCTCGAAGAGGCAGTTGACGATCGTCGGCGCCGCCTGATGCGTGCAGGCGACCGCCCCGCCGTAGACGGCGATGTTCGATCGCAGAATGCAGTTCCGCATGAGCAGGTTCGAGAAGCCCTCCAGCGTGACGGCACCCCCGAGACCGTCGCCGTCCATCGACTTCGCGTACTCCAGCGTGCACCATTCGAGCCGGGACTCGCCCGTTGCTGCGCGTGTCCACGGGAATCGCATACCGGCCCACGAGCCGGCAGTCGTCGAGTCTGGTGCGAACGCGTTGGGTTCGTCTGTCGTGAAGAGAATCGGGTCGCACGCGGTGCCGACAGCGAGGATGCGTCCGTGAACGGTCAGCGAGTAGTGGTCCTCGAAGACGACGCTGGCACCAGCGGCGACGGTGAGTGTCGCCGGGTGGACGACCGTGACGTCGCCGGTCACCCGGACCGTGTCGGCGTCCCAGAGCGTGTCGGCCGTGATGTCGCCGGATACCTCGAGAAGGCTTCGCGTGCGCCACGCCGGCGTCGCGGCGAGGGCCCGGTCGCGCACCGTGAGCGGATCGTCGCGCTGTGCGCCGGCGTCGTTCGGCAAAGACGCGAACGTCTGGCACCCGTACCCCACGGCCGGTGAGCCGCTCTTGAGCGTGAAGTCGAGCTTGTCCGGGTCGGACAGCTGCGGATCGATCCCGACGATGTTGTTGTTCGGCCACTGCCCGGCCTCCGGCCAGGCGGTCGGGATCACTCAGCCGTACTCGCAGAGGAACACGAAGTGCCGGAGCGAGTCGGAGTTCGCGTGATGGTCAGAGTGATAGGTCCAGTTATCGCGAATGGTCGCGAATCCGTAGAGCCCTGTCTGAACGCTCGGTGCGAAGCTCCCGCCCGTCGGTAGCCAGTCGTTCGACCACCCATTGACATAGAGGAAGTCAGGTCCGGTGGCGACCGCATCGACGACGATGTTGCGCTCGAGCGTCACGCCCGAGCCGGTGCCCTGGAGACGCACGCCGTAGTCGTGCGGTCCGTAGAACGTGCAGTAGCGGACGGAGCCCGTCGGTATCTCGTAGTGGTCGAAGGTGTCGATGCCGCGGAAGCGGACATTGCCGCGGAGGATGACGCAGTCCTCGATGTCGAGACGGTTGTCGCAGTAGGAGATGCAGATCTGCTCACCGCGCAGATCGAGGATGGCACCGTTGCCGACGATCTTGACGTCCTCGCCGGGTTCGCCCTCAAGCCCCCAGCCGCGTGGGGAGAGGACTGGACCGATGAGCAAGCCGCCCGTGTAGACATGACCGGTCTGGAGCGTGACGAGCCGGTCGTATCCGCCGCCGGGTCCCGCGCTCTCGTAGGCTTCGCGAAGGGACACGGCTCTCGCGGATGTGGCCAGGACCACGAGCGTGAGAAGCGTCAGGGGCATTCTGACCGGCCAGCTTCGTGTCGGGCGCATCGGCGCGTCACTCCGGAAGCACGTGTTCGTTGCGCAGTTTCTATCATTCTATCATGGATCTCCGGTTCATCCCAGTGTTGGGCTTGAATCGCGCTGGCTGGCAGGGCACAATCACACGAGAGGGACATGAGGTCTCGCACGACGGGGGGAACGGGGTGACCAGACAGGGTGTGACATGGCTCGGATTCTCGATCAACACGGGTCTCGCAGCCGGGAAGATCGTATCGGGCATTCTGTTCGGCAGTCAGATCATCCTGGCTGACGGACTCCACAGCATGTCCGATCTTGTGACCGACGTGATGGTCCTCGCCGGTATTCGCGTGGCCGACAGGCCCGCGGACGCCAATCACCAGTATGGGCACAGGCGCGTCACGACCCTCGTCACGGCGCTCGTGGGTATCTCGCTGTTCGCTGCAGCGGCGTGGATCGCATGGTCTGCGATCGCGACGCTTCGCCGGCCGCACGGCGTGGTGCGAGCGGCCGTGCCGCTTGTCATGGCCCTCATATCGATACCGCTCAAGGAGTTTCTCTACCGCGTCACCCGTGTCGTGGGAGTGCGGGAGCGAGACTCCTCGCTCGTCGCCAACGCGTGGCACCATCGGACCGACGCCTTCACATCTGTCGCAGCGGCGGCCGGTCTGGCCGGCGTGCTCATTGGAGGACCGGCGTGGGCGTTCCTCGACCACGTCGTCGCCATCGTGCTGGCAGCCTTCCTCGCGGTCGTTGCCGTCAGCATCATGCGCGAGAGTCTCGAGGAGTTGGTCGACAGCGCGCCGCCCGGGGAGGTTACCAACCGTATCGACAAGTGCATCGCCGACACACCGGGCGTGCGCGCTCATCACGCAATGCGTGCCAGGAAGCTCGGTGGACGGGTCGCCGTCGATGTCCATGTGCTTGTTGACCCGACGATATCCATCCAGCACGGGCACGACATCGCAGAGGCGGTGATCGCCAGAGTGCTCGAGTGCGGGTGTGACGTGCTCGATATCGTCGTCCACATCGAACCCGACGAACCAGCGCAACGGCTCGTAGACTAATTGTCCAGTCGGCGTACAACACCCGGAGGTTGCATGGCCAAGATCAACGAGATGCCGTCCCATCACGGTCCACACGGCAGCGCCAGGGGACACGAGAACGACACGATGCGTCTGCTCTTCGAGCGCGCGAGCGTCCGTGACTTCGAGAGCCGCGAGATCCCAGACGACGTCTTTAACGACATCATGCGAGCCGCGGCCCACGCGCCGACCGGCGGGAACCTCCAGCCGTACTCCATCGTGGCGGTGCGTGATCAGGAGACGAAGGACCGGCTCACGGAGATGTGCGGCGGGCAGCGGTTCGTCTCCCGCGCACCGGTGGACCTCGTCTTCTGCATCGACTATCACCGGCTCGAGCGGTGGGCGAAGCTCGAGGGCGCTCCATTCTCGGCGCGCAACGCGTTCATGTCCTTCTGGATCGCGTTTCAGGATGCCATCATCGCGGCACAGAACATCTGCACGGCGGCCGACGCACTGGGCCTCGGGTCGGTCTACGTTGGGAGCATCATGTCGAGCTTCACGGAGCTTCGCGAGATGCTCGACATGCCCGAGGGTGTCTTTCCGGTCGTGCTTCTGAGCCTCGGGTATCCGAAGACGCGGCCTGAGCCCCGGCGGAAGCTGCCGCCGTCGGTCTTCGTTCACAATGAGCGGTACACCGAGCTCCCGGACGACGAACTCAGAGCCGCCTTCGACGCGAAGTACAACCACGCGGAGATCGAGGCCTCGGCCGAGCGCGTGGCGACCATCGAGAAGGTCGTCCGCCGCGTCCACGGTGACGAAGAGGCGGAGAGGACGGTCAGCGGCATCGCGGAGCGCGGTTTCATCACCATGGCCCAGCGCTACTTCGGCCTTCACTACCGGGCCGACCTGATGCCCATCTTCAACGAATCAGCCCTGCAATCACTCATAGACGCAGGGTTCGGGTGTCTCGAACCGTACGAGTACGAGTGGGAGCTGGATGATTCGGAGGTCGCGTGACAGAGAACGCGCGGACGGCTGGGGCCCCGGGACTGCGAGGGAGGGGCACATCGGCGCTGGTCATCGAAGTCCCGGAGGCAGAGGACCTGGTCGGTCCGTTCCGCCGGAGGTACGACCCGGTGGCTCCGCTCGGGATGCCCGCGCACATCACGGTGCTCTTTCCCTTCGTCGATGTTGAGGAGATCACCGAGGAGCTCCTGGCTGACCTGTGGGAGCTCTACTCGAAGATCCCTCGCTTCACGTTCACGCTTCCCCGGCTTGGTCAATTCTCAGACGTGCTTTTCCTCGTGCCGGAGCCGAGAGAGCCTCTTGACCACCTCACCGACGTGACGCGGGAACGGTACCCGGAGCACCCGCCCTACGGTGGGGCCGTGAAGAGCCCCGACCCACACCTGACGATCGCGCACGCTGAGGACCCCGCGGAGCTCGCGCGAATATGTGAAGAGGTCGAGGCGCTCATGAGTGAGCACATCATCGAGGTCCAGGCCCGCGAGGTCGCGCTGATGACACACGAGGAAGGCAAGTGGCGTCGCAGGCAGGTATTCCCTTTGTCGGAAGCCCCGGCACCGACAGGCGATACACCCAGGGTGTCCGAGGGCGACGAGAGCGACGAGGACGAGGAGACCGATGGCTGAGCTGAGGATCGGAACCTCCAGCTGGAAGTACCGTTCATGGACCGGCCTGGTCTACTCCGCGCCGGAGGGTATCGACTTCTTGTCGGAGTACGCCCAGAAGTTCGGTACCGTCGAGATCGATCAGTGGTTCTGGTCGCTGTTCAAGAGTGACGCGGCGCGGATGCCGAACGCGTCGGACGTCGAGTCGTACAGGGCCGCTGTTCCGGACACGTTCCGGTTCACGGTCAAGGCGCCGAACAGCATTACGCTGACGCATCACTACCGCAAGTCGAAGATGCAGGAGCTCGAGCCGAACCCGCACTTCCTCTCGCTCGAACTCGTCGATCGTTTCCTGACGGTCCTCGAACCGATGCGCGACACGCTCGGCCCCGTGATGTTCCAGTTCGAGTATCTCAACCGGAAGAAGATGAAGTCGAAGAAGGCGTTCCTCGAGGCGCTCGCCCCGTTTCTCGAGGGTCTGCCCGAGGGTTACCGGTTCGGCGTGGAGCTCCGGAACGCCAAGTGGCTCGATGCGCCGTTCTTTGAGCTCATCGAACATCACTCGATCATCCCCGTGCTGCTTCAGGGTTACTACATGCCGTCGATCGTGGAGCTCTACATCAAATGGCGGGACGAGCTGGCGAAGCACGACGCGATCGTCATCCGACTGCACGGTCCGAACCGACAGGGTATCGAGAAGCACACGGGCAAGGTCTGGGACCGTATCGTCGCACCGAAGGATGACGAGCTGTCGGCGATCGCCGGCGTGACGAAGGACCTGCTCAGCCGGGGCGTGAATGTGTATGTCAACGTCAACAACCACTATGAGGGCTCGGCGCCGCTGACCATCGAGAGGTTTCAGGAGAGACTGCTCTAGAGCCGGTCGTGCATCGCTGCGAGACCCCGGGAGGGACGCCGTTGAAGACACTGCGATACGCACATTCGCGGGAAGCCATCGACAAGGCGATCGGGTATCTGCGCGAGAAGCACTGGGTCCGAAGCGACGCACGGTTCAATCCCGAGGCGGAGGGTGGTCTGCGGAGCGAGATCGGCTATCGCGACTACGACCTCCTGCTGATGCTCGGGCACACGCCGGACGAGGACCCGGCCGTCGAGGGGGCTCTCGACCTGCTGAGGAAGCACGCGCTGATCGCGCCGGATGCCGGCGCGTACGATCGCGACGTGTTTCTCGACATGAGGAAGCGCATCGCGAAGTTCGATGGGGCGTGGACCTCGTTCAGCGACGTGATGGAGCGCCTGGTCTACGCGCTCACCGCCGCCCGTCAGCCGAAGGTCCTGCTCGAACTCGGGAGCTTCTGGGGGTACACGCTGGCCTGCTTCGCGGGTCCGGCCATCGGTCCTTCGCCCGAGTATCGGGCCGATCGCATCTACGGCGTCGATGTCGACGCGACGATGTGTGAGAAGGCGCGCGCGAACCTCGCCGCGCTCCCGAACACCGACGCTGTGACCATCATCACCGGCGACGGGCGCGACGTCATCGACCAGATCGAGGGGCCGATCGACTTCCTGTACGTGGAGGCGAAGCCGGATGACGGCTCCGAGTTTCTCTACCTGGAGCTCCTCAAGCGCTACTACGACAAACTGGCACCGGACGCGTGGGTGATCGCGCACGACACAACGGCACGGGGTCATCTCGATGAGATGGCCGAGTACCTGCCGTGGGTCCGCGACCCGGCTCACTTCCAGGCAAGCATCTGCTTCGACGTCGATCGCTACGGACTCGAACTCTCGATCCGCTAGCTCGCCGCGGAGGAGAACAGTGCCACACCGTCGGTCGAGTACCGACAGGGAGACGCACGATGGACCTCTTCGACGCACAGATCACGTTCTGCTACACGCTCGACCTTGCGGCGACCGCCCGGTTCTACGAAGAGGCGGTCGGTCTGACGCTCACGCTCGACCAGGGCGGGTGCCGTATCTATCGGACGGCGGAGAACGCGTATCTCGGGTTCTGCGGTCGGGCCGAGGCGGGGCGACCGGCCGGCGTGATCCTCACGCTCGTGACGGACGACGTGGACGGTTGGTACGCGAGGCTCAAGGAGGCGGGCGTTCCATTCGAGAAGCCGCCGGCCGCGAACGACGAGTACGGCATCTACCACTGCTTCTTCACCGACCCCAACGGGTATCTGCTCGAGATCCAGCGGTTCGATGATCCGGAGTGGGACGCATCGTGAGGGCGGCGACACTCATTCCGACGGCCATCTTTTTCTTGTCGTTCGCGGCGACTCCGGTCGCCGGGCAGGGGGAACCCGCCGTCGACGACCGCGGATGGCTCGGTGTCTATACCGAGGCGATCGAGGAACTCCCCGTCGTACCGGATGGCGCGTGGGGCATCGAACTCACCGAGGGAGCACAGTCGGGTCTCCGCGTGACCGTTGTGTTCCCGGACTCGCCGGCGGAGCGCGCGGGGCTTCTGGAGGGTGACGTCATCGTCGCCGCGTCGGGGCGGCCGCTCTTCTGTGTCGCCGACAGCGCGCGCACCGTGTTCTCGTCTCGTCTCGATGGGAAGAAGGCCGGCGCACCGTTTCCGCTCCTTGTCGTCCGCGACGCCGTCGAGCGCTCGTTCACCACGACGGGCTCTCCGGCGATCGACGAGATCGAATCGGACCGACTGTTCTGGGACGAGCCCACACGCGTCGTTGACGCGCTCGAGCCGGGGCAGAGCTTGACCGCGGGGGCGTCGACCGAGCGTGTGGTCAAACTGGTTCCCGTTGTTCTCGGGCTGCGTCCGGAGGCGCGATGGCCGGCGCCGCGGACGAACCGGGAGATCGAGCGGGGCGTGCACTACCCGGTTGCGGAACAGGCGGCGGCCGTGTGGTCGCTGGTTGGCGAATTCGACGTCCGGCGTGACACCGAGGATTTGCTCGAGCGGCTGGCCCGCTGTCACGCGGGGAGCGACCCGCATCGCCTTGAGACGATGATCTACGTACACCGCGACCCGTTCCGGCTCGAGGGCGTCGCTCGAGCCCTGATATCGGATTGCGCCGCGGTCCAGGACGCTGCTGGGGAACTCGAGGATGTCGCCGGGCTCCTCGAGGTTGCGACGAACGTTCTCGTTCCGATGTTCGAGCCCATGCGAGCGCTTCCGGACTCTGCCGCGGGAGCAGTCCCACGCCAGGGCGCCGCCGCGGTCGAGCTGCTGCTTGATGGTATCGAGGCCGCGCTCGAGCGCGCGGCCGGGTGCCACGCGATGGCGTTTGCCGAGCTCTCGGACGACGACCGCGAGTTCCTCTCGGAGCATCGGTGGGATCTCTCGGACGCGTTCGCGGGTGAGACCTACATTCACTTCGACGAGGACCGCGAGCGGTTCGCACGCAACAAGCGCATTCTCGACATCGCAAGACGTGTGGACTACGGGGCGCTGATGGAGTGCGCGGACGCCACGGCGAGGCTCTCCAGTCCCGGCTGGGCCGAAGCCGCCGCCGAGCTCATCGAACACGCGTTTCATGATTCGCTCGGCGGTGCGATTCTCGCCGAGCGTGCGACGGAGCACGGTCGCATCGTCATCGCCGGAACAGGCGACGACTGGCACCGCGAGGAGAACGTGGCGTTCCTGCTCGATGTCGGCGGCGATGATCTCTACACGGGGAGCGCAGGTGGGGCGACCGGGTGGGACGTCCCGGTCTCGATCCTCATCGACGTCATCGGCGATGACGCATACGAATCGACGACAACGAGCTGTCAGGGAACCGGTTGTCTGGGCGTCGGCGCGCTGCTCGACCTCGCGGGGAACGACTCGTACGTCGGTATCCAGTGGGCTCAGGGGACCGGGTATCTCGGGGTCGGCTGGCTCCACGATGCGGGCGGCGACGATGTCTACCGTGGTCGCACGTTCTGCCAGGGTGTAGGACTATTCGGTGTCGGGATCCTGCTGGACGTCTCGGGCGCCGACCGGTACGAAGGCGACTGTCACGTCCAGGCGTGCGGGCTGGCCGGCGGCATCGGGGTCGTTGCGGACCGCGCCGGTGACGACGAATACTACGCGAAGGGTCTGTATCCGACCGGGTACGGGGATGCCGGGATCTTCGACGCCTGGTCGCAGGGGTGCGGGATGGGCTTCCGCACGCTCGCATCCGGCGGACTGGGCCTGCTGCTTGACGCCGGCGGAAGCGACCGCATGGAGGCGGGCAACTTCTCACAGGGCGGCGGCTACTACTACGGCATGGGAGTACTCGCCGCCGGCGGGACGGAGGACGACCTCTACATCGGCTCCCGCTACAACCAGGGTTTCTGCGCGCACCAAGCGGTGGGCGTGTTCCTCGAGTCCGGCGGGAACGACCGGTACACGACGAGGCAGGGAGTGGCGCAGGGACTCGCGTGGGATGAATCGGTGGCACTCTTCCTCGATGAGGCAGGGGACGACTCGTACGACGGTGGGTCGTTCTTCTCGCTCGGCGCCTCGGCCCACAACAGCGTGTGCCTCTTCATCGACCGCGGCGGCGACGACGCGTACGAGTATCCCCCCGGAGTTGGACGCGCCGGTGGGAACGACTACCATGGCGGGACGAGCCTGTCGCTCTTCATTGACGAGCAGGGACTGCAGGGGACACTGCTTCCGGACGACGCGGCCGCCGCCGACTACTCGTATCACCCGGAGCACGGGTTCGTGCTCGACTTGAACGGGAGCATCCAGGCGTTCATGTCGGAGCGGTACTGGTAGCGAGCGCGTCCCGCTGAGTTCGGCGTCCCATTGAGGTCCGCGTCCCGCTGGGGTGACACGCGGCCAGCGCCAGAGGGGAGTGGCAGGCGGTAGAATGAATCGGCGGTCGTGAATTATCTTCACGTCACGCTTCAACTCCGCTGGTAGATGCGATGTCAGACATTGTGCTGCCTCGCACTGGGCATGTGCCCGGTGCCGCGCCCGGAAGGACCTGGGCTCCGGAAGGGCGCAGGGCGGCAACCCCCCGGCAACAGGGCCAGAAGGCCTATGAATGGGGGTTTTTCAAGCGCTCCGGACATGGTGGTGCTTCGTGGTACCACTTCCGTGGAGAGTCCGCAGCGCATCGAGGGGGTCGTTCATGAGCCACACACTCGCCATCGATGCATTCGAGCAGCTCGGGCTTTCGCGGCTGGAAGCCGAGATCTACGTCTATCTGCTCGAGAACCCACCGTCGACCGGATATCGCATCGCCAAGGCCATCGGGCGCTCGAAGACGAACGTCTACCAAGCGGTCGAGGGTCTGGCGGCGAAGGGCGCCATCCTCATCTCAGAGGGGGAACTCAGGCTCTGCACCGCGGTGTCGCCCGAGGAACTCCTCGACCAGATGGAGCGTGGTTTCAGGGACCGGAAGAGCCTGGCGCTCAACGAGGTCCGATCGCTCATCAAGCCCCAGGCCGGTGGCGGTGGCATCTACCGCATCAGTTCACTCGACCAGGTGTACGAGCGAGCAAGGAGGATGCTCCACGAGTGCGAGCAGACGGTCTACATCGATCTCTATCCGGGACCCCTCGCGCAGATGAGGCCCGCGATCGAGGAAGCCGTGGAGCGAGGCATCAATGTCTTCGCCGAGGTGTACGAACCCACCGAGATCGCCGGTGCGACCGTCATCGACCGGGCCCAGCTCCCCAGTCTCTGGACGGACTGGCCGGTCGACGTGCTGGTCATCTTCGTCGATGGCCGTCAGCACATGATCGCGTTCCTCGAGCGGGGTGGTGGTCGGGTTCACGACGCATTCTGGAGCGACAGCGCGATGTTTTCATGGGCGTACGGGATCTACGTCATCTCCGATCTCGTCGTCGCCGGATTCACAAAGCAGCTCGAAGACCAGGATGTTTCACCCGTTGACCTCCGTGACTATCTGCGTTCGCTGAGCAGGAAGTTCGGGGCGGACACGCTCCCGGGCTATGGAGACCTCAACGACATGTTCGGGTGGGGAATTCCGAAGAAGGACATTCAGGAGTAGCGCGCCGGACCTATGGGCGAGGAGCTGCGCGCTGCATGTGTTTGAGATGGAGGTTTGTGCTCGTGATGGCCGACGGACGGATCCTGTACGCGCTGGACAAGAAGGCGACGCACATGGGGGGAAGTCCGGTTTCGTCGGAATCCATCGCGGGAACGGTGGTTCTGGAATCGGCCGGGCTCGAATGCGTCCGCATGACGGAGAGCGTCTTAGGGGGGCGACCCGTATAGCCGGCGCAGTTCGGTCCCGGCCTTCCAGGCCACCAGTAGCTGACATGTCCCCCGGTGTCCGGGCGGAGTTCCGGGCCCGCGGAGCGCCGCCGAATCGAACACATCGGGTGCCGGGGGGACTTCATGGCCCGGATTCGAGGGCCCGGATTCGAAGGAGCGATCAGCAGTTCTCGACATCACGGTCAACGCAGTACTCAACGCCGCAGCTTGATGAACGCAGACCGGAACGCCCCCGAGTCATGCACATCATGAGGAGGAGGCCATGACCCACCACCGCGCATATATGACCGCGCTCGCCGTGCTCGCCGCACTCGCGCTCGCCACACCCAACTCTCAGGCCGGGTTCACCGAACATGGCATCACCGGAGATGACTTCGGCCAGACGCTCTTCGCGATGGCAGGAGACCTCGACGAGGACGGATGGACAGACATCATCACGAGCGATACGACCCCGGACATCATCTGCTGGATCAAGGGGCTTGGCGGCGACTTCTCCGCGCCCACGATGATCGACACCCTCGTTGTGGGAGCCATCCAGGGGCGATTCATCGACATGGACCACGACGGCGACGTCGATGTCATCGGCGCGATGTGGGGCGGCTCCGTCGCGGTCTGGTGGGAGAACGACGGCTCGCTTGCGTTCACGAAGCACACCATCGGGACTCTCGGGAACGCTCATTCGGCCCTTCCGGTCGACATCGACGAAGACGGCGACTACGACGTTGTGGTCTGTGGGAACGCCGGTGGCAGCGCCTGGTTCGAGAACGACGGTGCGATGAACTTCGCGAACCGTACCCTCATCTCCGGCGTCACGAGCCAGTACTGCGACGCGGGAGACCTCGACGGCGACGGAGACATCGATCTGCTGACCAACGATATCGACCAGGGCGTGCGGTGGTGGGAGAACGACGGGAGTGAGAACTTCGCGTCGCACGTGCTTCCGTTCGTGGGAGCCCACAGCGTTCGCGCGTATGACATGGACGGCGACGATGATCTCGACGTTCTGTGCGGCGCATACAACCCGTCCGCGGTCCGGTGGTGGGAGAACGACGGGTCAGGCGGATTCACCGGATACGACATCGCCACAACGACCGTGGGGATGATCATGGCCGACCCGTGCGATTTCGACATGGACGGCGACGTCGACATCTGCGGCGGCGGCGAGCAGAGCGACGACATCGTATGGTGGGAGAACGACGGCGCGATGGGCTTCACCGAGTACATCCTCGCGGACGGCACGCTCAACAGTGTCCAGACCTGCTGGGCCTTCGACGTCGATGACGACGGCGACGGCGACATCCTCGCGGGAGGCAGGTCCAACCCGGATGTCCGCTGGTTCGAGAACGACGCAGTGAGCTGCGCCGTCGCACCGGATCCACCGGCGGGCGTCGCGCCGTTGACGGTGCAGTTCACGGGCTCGGTCACCGCGCCATCGGTGGCGAGCAACTACTCGTGGGATTTCGACGGCGACGGTGTGATGGATGCGAGCGGGCTTGCGCCCGAGTGGACGTTCGATGAGCCCGGACTCTACGATGTGCTGGTGACGTACGACGTCGGGGACACCAACGGGAAGTACCTGATTCGCGAATGCGTCGAGGTGTTCGAT
>Ga0180435_10001409_pt1 | contig 25098 bp, 19 predicted proteins | sample SS_ome_3_FD_132467 | JGI IMG/M metagenome (GOLD analysis project Ga0180435, IMG submission 132467) | Hypersaline lake sediment archaeal communities from the Salton Sea, California, USA - SS_3_S_1 metaG | ecosystem: Environmental > Aquatic > Non-marine Saline and Alkaline > Hypersaline >... | reverse complement strand
CCTCCATCTGTAACATATACCGCACCAGGCGTGTCACCTGACACCAAACCGGGACGATCCAAATAATCTACATTAAACTGTCCTACATATCCATAATCAAATAGACGATCCTGGTGGATCAAGTCTTCGTTTCTTCCACTTGCATACTCGTATCCCCCTTCAATCGTGTATACCGCATTTCGGATAGTGGCATTAGATCCCGCTTTGTCTTTATCAGAACCTGCTCCGAAAGATTGTCTACCCAATCGGTGACGGAATCTGAAAATTCCACGATATCTGTTGTTGTATTGATAAGGGTTACGTGTGTAGTTAAATACGTCCCAACCTCCCGGAGTAAACCGGTCTGTACCATCAAAATAGGTACCTGTAAGCTGGATATCAATATTATCACTCACCTTGAAATCCAATTTCGCGGTGATATCTAATTGTTCTTCATTCTCGTTCGGTCGTGCAGACAATTCCTGCACCGGACCGCCACTCTTTGCATCTCTGTAGAACTCTGCTGAAGGAATCACAAATCCATCCACATCAGTTAATGGGTTCTCTTGCAATGCTGCGATTGATTCTTCTGTAGCTCTGAATACTCCTAGAGCGGGTGGATCATCTTCTTCACGCAATCTGTACTGAGCCGCGATTCTGAATCCGATCAAGGATTTTCCTTCGCTATCCTTTAAAATCGGACCACTTAAGTTTCCATAGAAAAGATTGTATCCGAAAGGATCCAAAAACTCAGAGGTTTCTAATTCCAATCCTCCGGAAAAATCTGCTGAAGGTCCTTTGGTAGTAATGGAAATCGCTCCCCCTGCAAGGTCACCATACTGAGCAGGGATACCCCCTGTCAAAACCTGCATTTGTTCAATTTCCGTTTGAGGAACGATACGACCTGTAACCCGCATACCATCTATATAGTATACTGTCGCAGATGCCCTGGCTCCACCGATATTGATGGCTCCTCCATCCTGAGACGAAACACCGGCCGCTGTAGCTGCCAAAGCGTTAATGTCTTTCAGAGGCATTTGACGAATATTTTCTGATGTAATCGTACCTCCGGTGGTGGTATTATCTTGTTCTACAAGAGGCACCTCGTAGTCAACGACTACTACCTCTTCAAGATTAATTCCGGAACTTAATTGAATGTCTAATTTGTTTGCTCGACCGGCATTCACAAATACACCAGCTTGGCGTTGTGTCTGATACCCGACATAGCTAAACTCTACATCGTAAGTGCCCGGATCTATGTTGGTAAAAGCATAGTTCCCATCAAGGTCGGTATCCGTTCCTGTGACCAATACACCATTCTTGTATAAAGCAACGGTGGCAAAAAGCACAGGTTCTCCGGTTTCTTGGTCTGTTACCTTACCCTCCAAAGAGGTCTGAGCAGCAGCACTCCAAGAAATCAACCCCATTACAAAAAGTAGGAGTAAACGTTTCATCATATTCATTGTCTTTTAGCTGAATTCAATAGCCTAGTTTGCAGCAAGCAATTATACGAAATAAATCAACTGCAACAAAAACTAAAAACCTATCTCATTTTTTCTAATTTGTTTATCTCCAAACATTATTTCGATGACTGCTTGAGATCATAGAATTTCAAAATTTTATTGCAAACTGATTCCGCGATTTTAAACAAGGATTGATGACTCCAACCGGCCACGTGGGGCGACACTACTACCTGTTCAAACTCAAATAATCGCTCGTACTGCTCTTTCTCTTCTATCGTATAGGTCTCGACCTTTTCATTTTCAAAGACATCCAAACAAGCTCCCTTGAGATAATTATTTTCTAATGCTTTGATTACCGATGCTGTTCGTACCACTTTCCCTCGAGATGTATTGATCAAAATGGCGCCTGATTTACAATTTTGAAGAAAAGTATCATCTACCCAATAACGCGTTTCCTCTGTCAGAGGCACATGCAAACTAATCACGTCTGAGGCTCGCTGCAACTCTTCCAAACTAGTTTCCTTCACGAAACGCTCCTCTGTTGCATAGCGCTGCTTGTATTTATCAAAAGCAAGAACTTTAACATTTAAGCCGGCTAATTTCTGTGCAAAGGCCCGTCCGTTATTGCCATACCCAATGATGCCAATGGTCTTCCCTTCAAGTTCATCGCCGCGACAAGCCTCTCTTTGCCATAAAAATTGCTTGACCTCCCGGTTTGCTTTAAACAGTTGATGTTGCAAGGCCAAAAGCATTCCTAATGCATGTTCGGCCACGGCATTGCGGTTTCCCTCGGGCGCGCTAATGACATGTACTCCCTTTTCTTGGCAATAAGGGAGGTCAATGATATCCAGGCCAGAACCCAGACGTGCAATCCATTTCAGCTTTTTTGCGGAAGCGATCTGAGCACGGCGCATAGGCGACTTACTGTTGATGACCACACCTTCTGTATCGCGAATCCTCTGTTCAAAAGTTTCGTAATCGATATCCGGCTGATAATCCAGGAGAAAACCGAAAGACTCCAGTTGTTGAATGAGATAAGGATGTACCCGGTCAGCAATCAATACATGATCCCTTTTCATTTGGTTTGTTTTTGCTGGCATTTTAGCTAATATAGCACCAAATCAAAGAGAGCAGCGACAACTAATGAAGTATCTGATCACAGGATTAGGAAATATAGGTATGAAATATGATCATACCCGTCATAATATTGGTTTCGATATTCTGGACCACCTTGCGGCAAAATATGATGCGAGTTTCACCCAGGATCAGCAAGGCGATATTGCCCGCATAAAACATAAAGGCAGATCTTTGATTCTTTTGAAACCCTCTACCTACATGAATCTCTCAGGTAAAGCGGTGCGTCTGTGGGCGACCAAAGAGAAAATACCTCTGGAACGGATTCTGATCGTCGTAGATGAAGTAGCCTTACCATTGGGTAAAATCAGAATCAAAGGAAAAGGTAGTTCGGGCGGACATAATGGGCTCCAAAACATAGAAGATATGATGGGCACTTCCAAATATCCAAGACTGCGTTTTGGAATTGGAAATGACTTCCCCAAAGGACGGCAAATCGACTTTGTATTGGGTAGGTGGTCAGAGACCGAAGAACAGGTGATTCAGGAGGCCCTTCCGACAGCAGTAGAAGCCATCCTTTCATTCTGTACCATAGGTTTAGCGAGGACCATGAACCAATTTAATTAGACTTCAAACCATTTTTCCAGCCGTTGGTTGATGGTTTGGGCCATTTGGGTTTCGGCTCCCGAAGGAAGCGCCTGCGCAGACTGTAAAATAGCCGTTGGGGGTATCTCTTCCAGCTCCGACTGAAAAATAACCGGCCAATGGTATTGCTCCTTCCACAAATTTGCCAGATATAACTGCTCCGGTTGTCCGGGGGTAGGCACCAAGACCGCCTTCTTGCCCAAAACGGCAAGGTCCATTAATGTGCTATACCCGGAGCGACAAATCAAAGCTTTGGCCTCGGCCATCAGCTCTTTTAATGCAGAAGCTTGTAAATGTCCAATGACCCTAAGATTATCAGTGAGCTGCTGGTCAGAATGATCTTCCACCTTGCCCCGAACGATGACAAGTTGCTGAGAACCGGACTTTGCAATCCGGACACATAGTTCTTCCAGCTTTGATCTTGCAGGTTCCGGCCCGGACAGCAAACACAGCCAATCATACGTATAGGCAGCTCGCTCTTCCAATGCTTGATCAAATCTGCTGATGGGACCCAAGAAAAAATGAGGAATATCAATGGATTCATGAGAAAGTTTACCCGCCAAACCCGGCTCTTCAGGCGCGTCGGGCACCCATATTTCATCAAATCGGCTCATCCAAAGGTGATGTAATTTATTAGCCATCGTGGTGGTCAGGGCCTTTCGAGCTTTTAAGGAAACCTGATGAGTGATAAAAACTGAGGGCACCTCATCCAAAAAGCATCCATACCTTTGGTCAGAAATGATGAGGTCAATGGGATCCTCCTGATGTAAAGATTCTAAAACCTTCTGCTCTTCGGCGATCGCTCGAAACATTTTAGGCGCCTGCATGGCCATATTCATCGCCATATTATTCCATCTGTATTGCACTCCGTAGTCAGGCAATTCTACAAATTGCAAGGAGGGTAGCGCATCTTGCAAAAGGCGTAATGCATCCATGCTAGAGCAGCAGGTAATCCGATACCCTTGACGCTTTAGGTGTTTTATGATAGGAATTGAACGCGTCGCATGCCCCAAGCCCCAATTGAGTACACTGAAAACGATGTGCTTTGGAGGTAAGGGCATAGGACTAGTTCAATCTGATTTCATCATCGTTTCCGTCATAAAAATGATAATCCATTAAAGGTAAATCGGTATTTGGTTTGATCTTCACCCATTTTCCATATTTCAGATACCACTTCATTTGCGTGCTCGGGAGACCTTTTTTCAAATAAGCTTCAATAAATGGATGTAGCTCTAATTTGAGTTTGGTTTTGGGTCTGGATTGAAGTATAAATTCCAGATCTCTTTCGACTTCATCCGTCACCAAAATAGTGGCATTGACCTTACCGGTGCCATTACAGGTGGGGCAAGATTCAGACGTACTGATTTTTACTGCAGGCCGCACGCGCTGACGGGTAATTTGTACCAATCCAAATTTGCTTACCGGCAAGATGGTGTGTTGGGCTCGGTCTTTAGCCATATGCTCCTTCAGGGTGGCAAACAGCTTTTTACGATTCTCATGCTTCCGCATATCGATAAAGTCCACCACAATCAAGCCCCCAATATCTCTTAAGCGCAATTGGCGAGCAATTTCCTCTGCCGCTTCCAGATTGACAGACAAAGCTGTTGACTCCTGGTCTGAACTTCGGGATTTCGGTCCGGAGTTTACATCAACGACATGCATCGCTTCCGTATGTTCTATGACCAAATAAGCTCCACTAGGCATCGTGGATGTTTTACCAAAGGCTCCTTTGATTTGTCGAGTGACACCAAATTTGTCGAATATGGGTTGGGCGCCGCCATAGTAATTGATAATCTTGCGTTGCTCGGGCGCGATATCCGAAAGATATCCTTTCAAGCTTTTGTATAGTTCTTTATCGTTGACCAATATTTTATTGAAGGAATCAGTCAACAGGTCTCTCAAGATGGAGGAGGATTTATCCAGCTCAGAAAGCAATTTCATAGGTGCTTTTGCCTGATGCAACTGGCTATAGATATGCTTCCATTTCCCCATCAATTCGCGCAACTCATTGTGCAGATCTGCTACTCCTTTGCCTTCTGAAGCAGTCCGAACGATCACTCCAAAATTGGCGGGTTTGATACTTTCGATAAGCTTCTGCAATCGTTTACGTTCATCGGAGCTCCTTATCTTTTTGGAAACGGCGATGACATCATTAAAAGGCGATAGAACGATATATCTGCCGGGGATGGTCACCTCACAGCTGAGTCTGGGTCCTTTGGTTGAGATAGGCTCTTTCAGAATTTGGACAAGTATGGGTTGTCTTTTCTCCAGCACTTCGTTGATTTTGCCGTTTTTATGGATATCCGGTTCAATCTTAAAATCTTGAAGAAGTTCTGTTTGCTGACTTCCGGCAATACTTCCACGTACGAACTTCTGAAGTGACTGTAACTTGGGGCCTAAGTCGGTATAATGGAGAAATGCATCTTTTTTATGATCGATATCTACGAAAGCAGCATTGAGGCCCGGCATCAATTTCTTGACGCTAGCCAGAAAGATATCTCCTACTGTAAAATTGCTGTTGGTTTTGTCTTTATGAATCTCAACCAACTTTTCATTCTCCAACATCGCAATCTCTACCTCAGTAGAGGATGCGTTGATGATTAGTTCTTTTTCCACTGAACATTCAAATTAAAAAGCTTAACACTAAGCAAAGGCGTCGTACTTCAATGTCGAAATACAATGATGTATCAGGTACTACCATAGGAGCAATAACCTACTAGTTATTGCTAACTGAATGGTCCAATGGTTCTGGGAAAGGAAAAATTTATACTCGCTTGATACTGGTAACCTACAGGACGCATCTACAAATGAATTGCAGGGCAGAGGTTTGGGTACCTGCTGCCGCTGCAATAAGTTATTTCTGAAGAAAATTATTTTTTCTTCTTATGACGATTTTTTCTCAATCTCTTTTTTCTTTTGTGTGTAGAGATCTTATGTCTCTTTCTTTTTTTACCACTTGGCATAACTTGATTTTATTTTAGTTATAAATTCTGTTCACATTTTTCCCGAGCTATTCGGGCTTTATCTGTATTTCCTATGGCTTCATAGGCTTCTACTAATAAACAATACGCTCTGACGCGATTCGGTTCCATTTCGACCACTTTTTCTAAGCGACCGATGGCCTTTTCGTACTGACCTGTCTGCATACCGAAACGACCCAGTTGATAAAGAACCCCAGGATGATCCGGATAGTTCCTGCTCAAGCCCAAAAGGGATTGAATACCCTGCATAGGGTTGTCTTCCGGAGGGAAATCGGCATAAGTAACTGCCAGATTCACCCTGTGGTCAATATTATCAGGATCCAATGAAATAGCACTTTCAAATGCCGCTCTGGCATGATCCAAAGCATACAACTGCTCCTTTGAGCCGTTGTCAGATTTCTTAGCAGCTAGAGCAAAAGTCGTGCCTGCAATTCCCCAGGCATTCGCTGAAGCTTCCAAAGCTGCTACGCGTTCGGCATAAATCCCTGCGACCACAGCATTATCTGCTGCAAACCAACTACCCGAGAGACTTTTATATAAGTCCAGGCTATCTGATCTGCCAGCCGCTTCCCGAACACTCAGTCCTAAGGCTCTGATCTCGGATTGCGCTTGTGGCGGCAGCTGCTCTAAACCCTCTCTGATGAGCACCTCTTCACTAGTGGTAGAACCATTCATCGACCGCACTTTATCAAACTCTTTTGATTCGGGCGGTCTGATATCAAAAAGAAAATAGATAGCTCCTGCAGCTATAAAACCCAGGGCTAGCAGATACCATTGTACTTTCCCCATTACTCTTCGCCCGGAAGGGTATCTACATTATCTTTTACTTTTTCCACAAACACTTTTGAAGGCTTAAAAGCCGGGATATAGTGTGCGGGAATTTCAATCGCTTTATTTTTCGTGATATGTCTACCGATTTTCTTAGCTCTTTTCTTCACAATAAAAGAACCAAATCCTCTTATATATACATTCTCTCCTTCAGAAAGAGAGTCTTTCACTTCTGTAAAAAAGGTCTCCAAAGACACCAATACATCAACTTTAGGAACTCCTGTTTTCTCTGATATAGACGCTACTAAGTCAGCTTTTCTCATTATTACTCTTTGGTTTTGAATGTGTTATAGAAATTGCCCCCCTTTTTCAAGAGCGGGACAAAAATGAGAAAAATTTACCTTTCCAAAAAGAAAAGTTCGCATATTTTGTTCAAAATCAAGCATCAAGATGTTGAGCGCTGTTTTTTTTGCCGAAAGGCGAACCTCAAGAATCCATCTAAGAGTCCTATCTTTAGGGCGTATAAAACATCCTTTATGATCTTATCTATGACCGGTTATGGGAAAGGTGAACAAGCCTTCCGAAATGGCCAATTGATTGCTGAAATCCGATCTTTGAACAGCAAAGGTTGCGACATACGCTGCAAATTGCCTCAAATGTTCCGAGAAAAAGAAGTGACCTATAGAAGGTTTCTTCAGGATCATGGTATCAGAGGAAAATTTGATTTAAGCATTACGATCGTAGGAGAACAGGAGGAAGTATACCGATTAGACATTCACCAGTATAAGGATATTTATCGTCAATTGAAAAGTCTTCAAGAAGAGTTAGGGTACTCGGAAGGCGATATTGCACAAACCATTCTTAGAATCCCTTCAGTCCTGCATTCGAAAGTGGAGACTTTACAACCTAAAGATCACGCTGTCGCTATGGAGGCTCTGAAGCAGGCCATGGCAGAACTTGATACATATCGGTCGGCAGAGGGGGAAGCGACGCGAAAAGACCTCCAGCAGCATACAGAATCCATCCTTGATAAACTGAAGGCAATTGAGACTCACGAACAAGAGCGCAACGAATACGTTCGGGATCGGCTATGGACACATTTAAACGATCGTTTTGAAAAGGGAGACATAGACGAATCGAGATTCGAGCAAGAAGTCTTGTACTACCTTGAGAAACTCGACATCTCAGAAGAGAAAGTCCGATTGAGCCAACATTGTGAATACTTTATGGAACAATTGAACTCTCCCAAAAAAGAAAATGGTCGCACATTAAATTTCATCTCTCAGGAAATGGGCAGAGAAATCAATACGCTGGGTTCCAAGGCCAACTACCATGAAATACAACATCTCGTTGTACAGATGAAAGAGGATTTGGAAAAAATAAAAGAGCAAGTAGCGAACATACTATGATCAGCGGACATAAAATGATCATCTTAACGGCTCCCTCCGGTGCCGGCAAAACTACGATCGCAAGGGCTTTGATGCAGCAGCTTCCGTTTCTGGAATTTTCCATTTCCGCTACCACCCGGCCTGTGAGGGATTATGAGACCCACGGGGTCCATTATTATTTTTACAGTCCGGAGGAATTCAGGTCCTTAGTAAAGGAAGAGGCATTGGCAGAATATGAGGAGGTTTATCAGGATCAGTTTTATGGGACTTTAAAAAGTGAGATCGAACGTATTTGGGAACGCGGACTGATGGTGCTTTTTGATGTAGATGTGAAGGGAGCCTTAAATCTTAAGAAAATCTATGGTGCGTCTTGTCTTGCCTTATTTGTGCAACCCCCGTCTTTTGAAATATTACGCAATAGATTGATCGACCGGAATACCGAGGATGCTGTATCTTTACAAAAACGTTTGGATCGAGCAGAATTTGAGCTGAGCTTAGCGGATCAATTTGATACCATTATCGTAAACGACCAGTTGGAGGAAGCCATTCGGGACGCGAAACGCAAGATCCTGACCTTTGCAGGAATAGATGAGAACAATGAATGAATTGTGCCGTTTAGATAGGGACAAGACAATTTATGAGTATTCTAGTAACAAAAGGCATTAAAGTTGAAGCTCATCCGACTTATCAGGCGGATTTGAGCAATCCCCTTCATCATAAGTATGTTTTTACTTATCAGATTACCATTCGTAACAATAGCAACTATGCTGTTCAACTATTGCACAGAAAATGGTTCATTTTCGACTCTGCAGGTATCAAAAAAGAAGTTGAGGGTGAGGGTGTTGTAGGGCAGCAGCCTTATTTGGAACCCGGACAAGAGTTTAGTTACGAAAGCTGGTGTCCTTTAATTTCTGAAATGGGCTATATGAAAGGGCACTTTGTGATGCATAGGGCTGTTGATGAGCAAGAAATTGAAGTGGGCATCCCTCAATTTGATTTGATTGCCCATTATGTGATGAATTGACATCCGGAAGAAGCATTAACGCCTCCCTCATTGTGGCGTTCTAGGCGTTTCCGCACATCCTCGCTCTGGCCTATATAAAACCTGCCGCTTGTCTCGCTTTGTAATATATAACTATAGTAAACAGTCATTTCCTTTTCATAAAAAAAGGGAAAAAACTTTCGTCTTTTCCATTATGCTATAGTAGCACCTTCCCGTGAAGACCAAATAAAAAAGGAGTAGCAAATGCTACTCCTTATGTGGTACCTCCAGGAATCGAACCAGGGACACCAGGATTTTCAGTCCTGTGCTCTACCAACTGAGCTAAGGTACCTTGCTTTTAAGCGATTGCAAATTTAGAGTAATTTCGGGAAACAAAAAAGGAACCCCTGAAAAATTTATTAGCTCAGCATAAAACACGAACTTAATCGTTCTCAAACTAAAGAGATTGACATGGTATTATCGCGCGCCATATTTTCTGTCCTGGGATTATTGGGAGCTTTTGCCCTCTACCAAATTTTTTGGTTAGATGCATTAAGCTGGAGATGGATCCTTGCCGCCCTGATCTTAATCGGTATTATGGTGTATGTATTTCAGCCGCAGATCAACTATTGGTGGATGAAAAGGCAAAATGTTCAACTGAATCCCTTGGAGCACCATTTCTTATTGTCTCACTTCCCTTATTATCAGCAACTTTCAGAAGAAGATCAAAAGGCATTCGGTCAACAGTGTTTGTTTTTTGTGGAAGCCAAAGACTTTATTTTACAAGGTGTTCCTTCGCTTCCGGACGATATCAAATTGTTGATTGCCGCACAAGCAGTTGGATATGAGTTTCTTTTTGCCGAAAGGCAGAGTTGCTTTGCTGATTTCGAAAGAATTGCCATCTACCCGCACCCTTTCATCAGTCCGGATATTGATCAAGTTCATGCCTCTGAGACGCATTTTGGAGATAAGGTTTGGATTTTCTCTTTACAACAATTGCTTCCCGGGATCACCCAGCCCAAAGCCTATTTTAATGTGGTGGCCTATGAATTCGCAAAGACGCTGAATTACAGGCATCCTGACTGGTTTGCCGAGCTGAAAAAGCTGAGTCATGAAGAGATATGGCTGAAGCTCGAACAAGAATATGGCAAAACACTTCCCGCTATTCAACGCTGGATCAACCTTGAGGAAATTGACCCCATAGCCGTGTACCTTACAGAGCTATTATTCAATGCTTCCGCAAAAGAAATTCCGGTACATCCGAAAGTCTTACCTCGATAGATAAATCGAACGATTTCTATCCAATTCGCGGAAAACAGGATCTTTTAAGTGCTTAATGAACTGAATGGCTTCTCCGGTAGACTTCATTTCCGGCCCTAGGGCCTTGTCCACATTGTTGAATTTATCGAATGAGAAGACCGGAATCTTTATGGCATAGCCATCCAGGTTCTTATTGATTTCAAAGTCCTTCAGTTTTTTATTCTCCAACATCACATGAGTAGCAATATTCAAATAAGGCACTCCATAGGCTTTGGCGATAAAAGGGGTCGTCCTCGATGCCCTTGGATTGGCTTCAATGACATAGACCTTTTCATCTTTGATGGCAAATTGGATGTTGATCAAGCCTTTAACATTCAAGGCTTTGGCGATTCTTTCTGTATATTCCTTCATGGTCTCCAAAGAGGCTTCTGAAATACTATAGGTTGGAAGTACTGCAGAGCTATCTCCGGAGTGAATCCCCGCAGGCTCGATATGTTCCATGATTCCCATGATGTGGACTTCATCACCATCACAAATGGCATCAATTTCTGCTTCCTTCGCTCGATCCAGGAACTGGTCGATCAACACTCTGTTGTCCGGTAGGTGCTTGAAAATATCCAGCACATGGCGTTCCAGTTCATCATCATTGATCACAATACGCATGCGCTGTCCACCCAATACATAGGAAGGTCTCACCAATACAGGGTACGTAACTTCATTGGCAATTTGAAGGGCCTCATCCGCGCTTTCAGCAACCCCATATTTTGGATAGGGAATTTCAAGTTCTTTCAGTAAGTCAGAAAAACGGCCTCGGTCTTCGGCCAGGTCCATATCATTATAGCTGGTACCGATGATTTTGACCCCCTTTTCTTCTAACTTTTCCGCTAGCTTGAGCGCTGTCTGACCGCCTAACTGGACAATCACACCTTCCGGCTGCTCATAATCGAGAATATCTTCGATGTGCTCCCAAAAAACGGGCTCGAAATATAATTTGTCTGCTATATCAAAATCTGTAGAAACGGTTTCAGGGTTACAGTTGATCATAATGGACTCATAACCGGCCTCTTTGATAGCTAAAAGACCATGCACGCAGCAATAATCAAATTCAATCCCCTGGCCAATTCTATTGGGACCCGACCCTAAGACAATCACTTTCTTTTTATCGGAAACCACACTTTCATTCTCTTCTTCGAAAGTCGAATAGAAGTAAGGGGTTTGTGCTTCAAATTCTGCCGCACAAGTATCCACCATTTTATAGGCTCGACGTAAATTTCTTTCTTTCCTGTTTTTACTCACCACCTCCTCATCTATACGAAGCAACCAGGCGATTTGAGCATCAGAATACCCGTTCTGCTTCAATTCCAGGAAAAGATCATTCGGAATATCTTCCGGAAGGTTGTATTTCAAGAGGCGATCCTCCAACTTGACCAGTTTCTGGATTTGCTTAATATACCAAGGGTCGATTCCGGTCAATTTACAAATCGTCTTCACGGGCACCCCCAACCGAACGGCATCTTTGATACGATAGACACGATCATCTTTGGCTACTTCCAGTCGTTCGAGAATATCTGCGGTGCGAATCCATTCCTTTTTGTCAGCTCCCAATCCCATTCGGTTGTTTTCCTGAGACTGACATGCTTTTTGCAATGCCTCGGTAAAGGTCCTTCCGATAGACATCACCTCCCCTACAGATTTCATTTGCAAGCCTAAGCGGTGATCCGCTCCTTGAAACTTAGAAAAGTTCCATCTCGGCATTTTTACAATGACATAATCTAGAGTCGGTTCAAACAAGGCGGATGTGTTGCCCGTAATTTGATTTTTCAATTCGTCCAAGGTATATCCTATTGCCAACTTGGCTGCGATTTTTGCGATAGGATAGCCGGTTGCCTTTGAGGCCAATGCTGATGAACGGGATACCCGTGGATTGATCTCGATCGCAATCAATTCCTCATCCTCCGGGTTGATCGCAAACTGGACATTGCATCCTCCGGCAAAATTCCCCATGGAGCGCATCATCTTGATGGCGTCGTTTCTCATTTGCTGAAAAGCGGTATCGGATAAAGTCATGGCCGGCGCCACTGTAATACTATCTCCGGTATGAATCCCCATAGGGTCCATATTCTCCACCGTACAAATGATGACCACATTATCGTTGGAATCGCGGAGTAATTCTAATTCATACTCTTTCCACCCTAACACGGCCTTTTCAACCAATACTTCGTGAACCGGTGAACGATCCAGCCCTCTTCGTAAAGCCTCATCAAACTCCTCTTCTTCAAAAACAAAAGCACCACCGGAACCTCCTAAAGTGTATGAAGGTCGAATAACCAGTGGAAACCCAATCTTTTGAGCCGCTTCTTTTCCCTCAAGAAATGAATTGGCTATGTAAGAAGGGGCCACTTTCATCCCTATATCACCCATATGCTTTCGAAAGGCTTCTCTGTTTTCTGCTAGTTCAATGGCATCGATATCTACACCAATCATTCGAACGCCGTACTTCTCCCATAAGCCAATACTATCTGCCTCTATGGCCAGGTTGAGTGCTGTTTGCCCTCCCATGGTCGGTAAGACAGCATCAATCCTTCTTTCCTTGAGGATATGTTCCAAACTATCGGTAGTCAAAGGCATGAGGTATATATGATCGGCCGTAACCGGATCAGTCATAATCGTCGCCGGATTGGAGTTGATCAGGGACACTTCAATACCCTCTTCTCTCAAGGATCTAGAGGCCTGGGAGCCGGAATAATCAAATTCACAAGCTTGTCCAATGACAATAGGGCCACTACCAATAATCAATACGGAACGGATGGATGAGTCTAACGGCATAGGTATGGTGTTTTGAGCCGCGGTCAAAGGTATTAAAAGTTTACCTCAATCGGGAATTTGGTCCAAAAAAGACGATTAAGCGGAAGGATTATGTGTGTCGGACTTGAAAGAGGGTAATTCGCCTTTGATCCATAAGTCTCGCTGAGGAAACGGAATCGTCACATTATTCTCTCTGAACTTACGGTCAATTTCAAAGCGAATATCGCTCTTTACTCTTTCAATAAACATGAAATTTCTGGACCAGAAATACAATTCAAAGTCGAGAGAGGAATCTCCGAAGCCTGCAAAAAAGACAGATGGAGAAGGGTGCTCCAATACAAAGACGTTGTCTCGGGCGACACTCAACATCAGTTCCTTTACGAGTTCTGTATCGGAACCATAGGCTACACCGACCGTAACTTTAAATCGTGCTTTGTCATCAAAATGGCTCCAATTCACCACTTCATCGACAATCAGCTTGGAGTTGGGTACAATGATAATGATGTTATCCCGGGTTTCAACCTGAGACGTTCGAAGGCCGATTTTCCGCACAATACCCACAGTTCCTTTCAAGTCAACCACATTGCCCACCTCAATTGACCGATCGAAGAGCAGGATAATTCCTGAAGTCAGGTCATTGAAAGTTTGCTGTAATCCCAGCCCTACTCCCACCAATAAAGCAGCTGCAGACCCCCAAAGCACGGTAAAATTCATCCCTAAACTCTCAATAGAGAAGAAAAATGCCAGTACAAAAATCACATAGGTAACCAATTGGTTGACGGCATATTGCGTCCCTACATCAATAGAGTTGTTGCGGTAATAAGGCATCATGATTACCCTGGTCAACACCCAGGCAGACAATCGGGCAAAAACAAAGATCAAAATGGCAAAAAGGAGATCAGAGATATTCAGTCCTACCTTCCCATTTTGGAAAGTCATGAGCTCTGCATCCCAGCGAAAATTTTTCAAGACAAAAATCGCCACCAATAGATATACAGCCCACTGAATCGTCTGATTGGGACCCGATTTTTTGATTAGCTCTATATTCTTCTTTCGGTCTGCCTTTTGCTGACGTTCATAACTTCTGGTGAACCATCTGGAGATAATTCGATCCATCATTCGAGCCAGTAAGATGAGAAAGACACCGGAAAGTAAAAGAGATAAACGAAAAGGGTATTTCGTAAAATAGAGTAAGTCCCAATCGATCTTCAGGGCCCACATAACACCGAGCAATGTTAACAAAATCAATAGGAAGAAGGATTGACGATAAATACGGATCCGTGCCTGCTTTTCAAATTGTAAACCATTGAGAATCGCCGGCATCAGAATCTTCGTGAAGATCCGGTATAATAAGAAAGACAATGCCAATACAAGGCCCAATGCGATTACTTGTCGAGTAGTCCATTCTATAATACCCAGATCCAAAATCACCTCATCCATATCACAATTTAGTCACCTTTCCATCTTGTAATTGGTACTGCTCCTTGCTTTCAGGGCAAACCGCCCATCCATTCTCGTCAAATTCAAGCCGATGACCGTATTCGCTCATCCACCCCAGCTGTCGGGCAGGATTTCCTACGACGAGCGCATAAGCCGGAACTTCTTTAGTGACCACTGCACCCGCGCCAATAAACGCATAAGCTCCGATATCATGTCCGCAGACAATGGTCGCATTCGCGCCGATACTAGCGCCTTTCCCTACCCGGGTGCGTGTATACTGCCCTCTTCTTACCACTGCTGATCGGGGGTTCACTACATTCGTAAATACCATACTCGGACCCAAAAAAACGTCGTCTTCACAAGTCACCCCTGTGTAGATCGAGACATTGTTCTGCACCTTAACGTTATTCCCTAAAATCACATCCGGGCTGACCACGACGTTTTGGCCAATATTGCAAGATTTTCCAATTCTGCAATCTTTCATAATGTGAGAGAAGTGCCAAATTTTTGTTCCTTCGCCAATTTCACAAGGCTGATCGACCACTGCTGTTTCGTGTGCAAAATACTTTTCTGTAGACATAGGTTACTGCTTGATGGGAATATAAGAAAACTGGACTAGCCTTGAACGTACATCAAATATTTTTCTTCAAAATAAGGCTCTTCAAAGTATTGATCCAGCATTTCAAACTCAACATATTCATGTCGCTTTAAGAGTTTTCGTTCCTTTCTGGGATCACCGCCCTTTAGGGTGATCAAGCCATTCGGTATGGCATGTCGATGCTCTTGGGATAGAATTGGTCGTGACCATTCCATGAGCTTATCCACCGTAGCCACGGCTCGACACACCACAAAGTCCATCTTGAATTTACTTTCCTCAGCTCTCTGATGCAAGACGGCCACATTATCGAGTTGAAGCGCTTCTTTGACCGCTTCGACCACACGCAGTTTTTTGCGTGTGCCATCGATCAATACAAATTGAGTATCCGGCAATGCAATAGCCAAAGGTATCCCCGGAAATCCTCCGCCGGTTCCCAAATCACAAACAAGTGCTCCTTCCTTGAAACGGATAAACTTCAAGATAGACAAAGCATGCAGCACATGATGGGTATACAGATTGTCAATATCCTTTCGCGAGATCACATTAATCTTGCTGTTCCAATCCCTATAAAGGTCTCCCAGGGCAGCAATTCTTTCTCTAAATGGGGTCTCCTCCAATTCCGGAAAATACTTGAAAACTTCATTCATGACCAGTTGGATTGGTTCCGGCTCAAAGTTACAAGAAAGCCGATGCCCTGAAGCAAAAATTCAAACGGCAGCAAAAGGGGAGCCAGAAAAATCGAAAATCCTGCAGGAATCACTTTTGCGGAAGCAGCCATTACGCGCAAAGCAGAAATGTAATAGATCGTAATCAATAGCATTGCAACCAAAGGGTAACGAGATAATAATAAGAAAATACAAATGATGCCGACAAGCATAACCACCGGGGCTGAAAGTAGCAATAAATTCCACTTCCATTTATACGCTTTATAGGTAGACATATGCCGACCCCTCTGACGCATATTTTGAAAGAAACCCCCTTTTTCCTTTGTTTTCACCCAGCTTTTAGGATCTAGGATGACTTCAGTACCGGAATTTGCATTTAAAGCCTGGAACACCAGGTCGTCATCTCCTGATGCAAGCTCAGCATGTTCCTCAATGTTTTCATTTTGCAGGTATCGATCTGTCTGAACTGCCCAGTTTCCACCCATGGCCATATATGCCCACCGGCGTTGCGCAAAGCCTAAAAATTGAATGGACTTCCAAAACGACTGAAAGCGTCTGAACATGCCCCACAGATTCAAAGGCGATTTGACCAGAACAACCCCAAGGGTTACTTCAATATTATCTAGCTGAAGAGGGGCTATCATATAATTTATCCAGTAAGGGCTGTTGGGACGGCAATCCACATCGGTAAAGAGCAGATACTCCCCTTTTATATAAGGAAGCGCAGCTTTGACTGCACCCTTTTTTCCGGCGATTTTCTTTTGATCTAAATGCAAGACTTTAATGACTTCCGGATATGCAGCCTCCCATTTTTTCAAAATAGCCAAACTCTCATCCGTACTTCGGTCGTCTACAAGTAATAGCTGTTTGTCTTGATATTCTTGCTCCAAAATAGCCTCAATAAATGCATCGATTTCAGACGCTTCGTTATGCAGACATACCAAAAGGGTCACCTTTCCGCGCGCAAAGGTCAGCTCTGATTCCATGGGGGCATAAAGTTGCGTCCTGCTTAGATACAGCAGAATGTAAGCACACGCCCCTATCGCTATCCATAGTGTCCACATCACGAGCAAGATATCAATTCTGCCCGTGAAAGGACGTTAAAATGTAAGACAGTTGACCGATTATTATAGTAAAATTGGAATTCATCGATCTGTGGCGTGTTAGAATTATTACTTTTATCCATGGATCTATAACAAATGAAAGCAACTCTTTTCATAGTCGGCTTATTCTTTCTGATACCTATGGCTGCGCTTCCGCAAATGCGCATAGGGAATGATACTTTGTCCGGGATTGAATGGATTCAAGAGGGGCAAACCTACTTTCAAATTCAAGTGACCGAAGAAGGGATGTATCAAATATCTTTGGACCTCCTGAGGGAAGTACAAATCCCTGTCGATCTTATCGCAGATGAGCACTGGCAGTTATGGCATAATGGCCAAGCGGTGCCCTTATTGCCTATAATTGAAGAGAATCAACTCCAAGCCTTGATGTTTTACGCAGAAAGCCCAAATGGAGGCTTGGACCAGTATTTGTTCGATCAAGGTGTTGCCGATCTCTTACATCCCGACTACGGATTAATCACCGATACGATGTCGTTTTATCTGAGCTGGAGTGCAGAAGGTCCACAGCTGTTTTATGAACGTCTGGATACAGTTGTCACCCAGCCCCCGACCCCTCAAAAGTATTATTGGGCAGAACAAGAAACAAGCTACCATGAACAATGGGTGAAGCCCTACTTCAAGCTGAGCGGTGCAAATGTTTATCGATCGAAATTTTTGAGAGGAGAGGGATTTGCCTCCCCTTTGATGCATTCTTACACTCAAGAAATCATAGCAGATCAAGCTTTTGAGGGCCCCGACGCGCAATTGAGCGTTCGATTTCTGGGAGATTTTGAGCCACACCTTTTTACATTGGCTGTCAATGGTCAGGAACGCTACCGATCCAATCATCCCTCTTTCGATCTCGTGCAGATTGAATTACCGATTGAGGCTCCTACCTATACTCAGCCTTTTGAATGGAGTATGCAAGGAAATCTGGACGCCTTGGATCGCTTTCAATTAGCCAGCGTTCGGCTGGCATATCCCCGAAAACCGATAGTGGAAAATGCAGCCTATTTGGAAGGTATTGCTGCCGCTTCGGCTCCCTTTTATCAGTTTGAGGGTGCAGGCGAAAACAGGCACTATCTGGATCTGGATGGATTGAAGTATTATCCAAGCAGATTTACAGGATCCGCCGCAGAAGTGTGGGCTTTTGCCTCCGCTGCACAGCATCGTTTTGTATTCTTTGAGGAAGAGGTACCTGAGATCACTTCCCTGAAAGAAGTAACCCTCATCGATACAAGGCCCTTGACGACTGCCGACTTTATCATTCTAAGCAGCAAAAGGTATGAGGCGGACGGCAGCATTCAAGCTTATGCATCATACCGGGCTTCAGAAGCCGGAGGGAGCTATCAAACCGCGATTCTGTACTATGAGGATTTACTGCACCATTGGGGCTATGGAGTCCCCATGCACCCTCAAGGAATTAAAAACTTTGCGTATTGGCTCAGCCGGCAAAATCCCAACGACCCAAAAATATTTCTCATCGGGAAAGGGCGTGAATACCCTGTCGTTCGATTGCCCGAACAAAGGTCTGCCCCGGAGCATGATGACTATGTGCTCCCTACTTATGGGTACCCCAGCTCCGATCATTTATTGTTTGCAGCGCCGGGTGAGAGTGCTGCCCGCTTTGCCATGGGTCGATTGAGTATTTCCCAAGCTGCTGATATTCGAGACTATCTGGCCAAAGTCCGGGCCAAGGAAGTGCCCAATCCACAACCCACTTATGAAAACGCCTATTGGCAAAAAAGAATCATCCATCTGGAAGGAGGAGGCAGTTTAAGTCCTCTGGTGTCTACTTACATGGCAGATATGCGCCATACCCTGGAGGATACCCGATGGAGCCCGGAGATTCAAACATTCAACAGACTTTCATCCAGCGGTATCGAAAAACCGGTAACGGACCAGGTCTTTGATGAGATCAACCGTGGCGTGAGCCTGGTCTCTTTTATCGGACATTCCGCGACCACGAATCTCGATTTTGATATTAATAATCCCGAGAAATATTCTAATTACGGAACCTTCCCTTTGCTGGTAGCCCTCGGTTGTTATTCCGGCAATATCAATACGGCACAGCAAAGCATCGGTGAGTTATATACCTCTTATGAAAACGGAGGGTTCATTGCTTCACTCGCGACATCCGGAACCGGAGAGTTGACCCAACTCTATCTCTTTGCGCGTTCCTTATACAGAACACTTGGAGCCCATGCGCATGAATGGACTATTGGGAATTTGATTCGGGAAGCTTTGCAGGATCGACAAGCATCCGATCCTCGACACGTAGCTCAATTGATGCTTTACGGTGATCCGGCTATCCGTTTATTTCATGCGCAAGGGCCTGATTACACTTTTGATGTGAGCAGTTTGCAAACCGAGCCGGAAAGAATCGACAGTAATACGGATAGTGTAGACGTCTCCATTGACATTATCAATTTAGGATTGCAGTCCGATGAGGAAATTCCTATTGTCCTTAAGCACTCTTTTGGTGCCAACCAAGAGGTCCTTTACCACGATACGATATCAGCGGTCGATCAAAGAACCCGTTTTCATCAAAAAGTGAGCATTCGCTCTCGAGACGGGCTGAATATTAATGAGTTGGATTGGACGATAGACCCGGAGAACAGCCTTACGGAATTACCGGATCCGGCTGCACGCAATAACAATAACAGCTCCGCTTTACTCAACCAACCGCTTTCCTTTTATGTGTTTTCAAATGGCATCACTTTAGAACAGCCCTATCGCTATGCTATCATTGATCAACCGCAAACGGAATTAGGGTTCAGTACCAATGACCCCCTGCAGGAAAATGCCCGCTATTTTATTGAAATGGCGCATTCGAAAACATTCTCAGAGGATGTCTTGTACCGGGACACTATAGTGTCTGCCGGCGCCTACATTCACTTACCCTTACCCCTTTCTTTGGATAGCGGCCAGGTATATTTTTGGCGGGTTGGTTTTGACCGGCAAGATGGTGTTCGGGAATGGAAAAGCTCTTCCTTTCTCTATCTTCCCGGAAAGTCGGGCTGGAACCAAAGTGTTGCAGAGCAATTTGAAGAAAATCCTATTTGTGACTATCGATGGCATGAGGACCGTATGTTCTTCAAGAAAGAATTGGTCTTCTCTGAGATACTGAATACGTATAAAGGAAATGGGATTGGCGAAAATGGGATTATTTATGGAGGGGTCAATTTTCGATCTGTTCGCACCGCTTTCCAACAGATTGAAGAAGGGATAGCTATTACCGTCTTCGATACCCTACGCAATTTTTTTCAGACCAATACGGAAGGCTTGTATGGTTCTGTCAATAACAGCGGACAAGTCATACATGCGTACCCCTTCAGGACTCAAACCCTCGAAGACCGGGTCAAAGTCATAGACTTTCTTCAAAATCATATTCCGGATCACTCCTACGTTTTTGTTTATACCATCGCGGACAATGAAATCAGAGGCGAGCAGCTGAATATTCGCTCCTGGTTGTCCGATTCTGTCGCTTTGGGTACCAGTATTGTGCATGAATTGGAAGCCTTGGGTGCCCAAAAAATCAGGCAGGTCGCCACAGAAGGTATTGACATTTATACATATGCTTTCCGGAAAGGTCAGGGAGCCCTCAATGAAGGCTTTACCTCCCAGGAATTTGAGTTCTTAAGGGTGGGCATGACCCTAGGCAGAAGATTGAATAGCGGCCGGATGAGCAGCCCTGAGATCCGCATGCAGGAAGGAGAACCTTTTATTACTGAATGGTCCGTCAGACAAGAAGAGGATACCGACTTTAATTTATTGACTGTGCAGGATGAACTCGGACAAAACCTTAATCAAAGCAGCGCCTTTATTGGGTCTGATAGTTTGAATGCTCCGGGTAATCGGGTCAATTTCGACTACTTTTCGGCAGACTCTACCCTTTTCAGAACAGCGCCCCAGCTAGACTTCATTCGATTTTACTATGCGGCGCCTCACGATTGGCTATGGGCTCCTGATTTATTCTATGAAGTTCCTGATTCTATTTTTGCAGGAGATGCCCTCCGCATCCGTTCTGCGATTCGACAAATCGGATTATGGGATCAACAGGCGTTTATTCCTGTGCGAGTGCAGCTGATCGAAAACGGAAAAGTTATCCAGGACAGTATCACCACTGCCGTAAGACAAGACTCTTTTTACCTTTTGGATTATTTAGCTGCATCAGATGAGTTACAGGCCTCTTTCCTCGATATACGATTACAGATCAATCCTCTGGGCGCCTTTTCAGAGCGGAATCCTGATAATAATCTGTTGAACACACGCCTTACAATACTGAAGGATGAGCAAGCACCTTTTTTGGAAGTTCGGCTCGAACAGCAGCTGATGCAGGATGGACAATTCGTTTCTTATCAACCCGAATTTGAGTTTTCAGTTTGGGATTTTGAAAGCCCGCTTCCGCTGCATCGACAGCATCTGCAATGGAACTGTATTCAGCCTGATGGCTCTGCTTACCCATTGGTCCCAGACGAAGAGGTTTTTCATATCGAGTCCGGCCTGCAAAATCAAAAACTAGAACTCTTTTGGCATCCTAAATTCACCCAGGAGGGCACCTATGAATTGCAGGTGCAGGCCGAGGATGGTTCGGGAAATGAAGCCCCTTTGTTCCAATCTCATTTTACGATTCGAGCCATCGGTGCCCTAGAAAATATACAGGTAGTGCCCAATCCTAATCAAGGCAGTTTCCAACTTCACTATGATCTTTTAGCCTCAAGGGTTCCCGAAAAAGCTGAATTCTCCCTGATCAATGCACAGGGTCAAATGGTGCTGCAACAACCCCTGGAAGATTTCTTGAGGGTCGGAAGAGCACAGATCAGTAAAACTATTGAATGTCTTGAATGCGTACCCGGGACGTATCTGTTTCGAATCCATCAAGGTGCATCCATTCTTCATGAAGGAAAAATTCTTGTCGTTGAATAGTCCCAAGGTGTATCAATACGGCCCCAAAATTCCACTCACCAGCTACCTGAAAGATGCCTGGCATGGCCGAGAAGTCGCCTGGTATATGGCCTTACGGGATATGAAGGTACGCTATCGAGAGACCCTACTGGGGTGGAGTTGGGCATTGGCACAGCCCTTGATCACCGTGCTATTCCTTGTTTTTGTCTTTCAATCCATTGCGCAGGTTCCAACCGGAGGAGTAGCCCCTTTTCTATTCGGAATGAGTGGCTATCTGATTTGGGGAAGTTTTGCCAATAATATTGCACACTCGACACATCTTTTGCGGAACAGCCGTTCGATGATTCGGAAAATATACTTTCCCAGAATACTTTTACCTACCTCCGGATTTTTGGTCAACATGATAGAAACGCTGGTGGCATTGATGATGCTTTTTGCGGCAGCCTTTTACTATGATCAATTCGACATACAACACCCTTTGGCTCTTGTGGTGGTGCTGCTGTCTGCAGCGCTGGTCAGCTGGGGAATCTCCTCTGTCTTAGCAGGAATCAACCTCAGATACAGAGACGTCAATTTCATCATTCCTATTATCCTGCGAATGGGGCTGATCATTACGCCTATTGCTTTTAGTGTACAAGCTGTCCCCGAAAGCTATCAGCTCCTCATGTACTTCAATCCTGCGACGCCCTTTATAGAATTACTGCGCTGGTCCTTATGGGGCCTAGAATGTGAAATGTCAGCCGTTTACTTTGCGTGTGGATGGACCCTCCTATTGCCGATGATGGGTATTTTGTATCTCAATTGGCTGGACCGATTTATTGCCGATGTACTATGAAAAATTGGGCCATTCAAGCGGAATCATTAACCAAAGAGTACGATCTGTCCAAGGTACAACGAGGACGATTGATCGATCTGTTGACCACCCGTCGGCAACAGAAGGTGGTCAAAAAAGCAGTCGATGAGGTAAATCTCAGCATAGCCAAAGGATCTGTGGTAGGTATACAAGGCGTCAACGGTTCCGGGAAATCCACCTTTATCAAATTACTGGCCGGAATTACACGCCCGAGTTCAGGAAGGGTTCATCTTCGGGGAAAGGTAGCTTCTCTGCTGGAAGTAGGCACCGGTTTTCATCCTGATCTGAGCGGCCGTGAAAATATATTCCTCAACGGCTCCATTTTAGGCATGAGCAGAAAATACATTCAATCCAGATATAAGGAGATTCTTGCATTTTCTGAATTAGAGGCTTATGAAGATGTCGCGATCAAGAAATATTCGACCGGCATGGAGATGCGCCTGGCATTTTCGGTAGCGATTCACATTGAAAGCGATATTATTTTATTGGATGAGGTGTTGGCAGTCGGTGACCCCGCCTTTCGGCAAAAGTGTATCCGTCGTTTAAAGCAGCTTGCAGCTTCCCATAAAACGATACTCATTGTGAGTCATAATCAAGACATGTTGCATCAGTTATGCGATCGAATGCTGACTTTTGAGTCCGGGAAAGTGGTGAAAGATGTCTGAGAAACCCTATATCAAAATCTACGGCGAACGTAATTCCGGCACAAAGTATCTGGAAGCCTTAATCGCATTGAATTTGGATGTGCATATTCTTCGCGGAGTGGAAACGCCATGGGTAGGACGACAACGCAGAGAATGGATCAAGGATGCTTTCTTTCGATACAATGAATCCCGGTTTTTAGGTTGGAAGCATGCCATGCCTCCCCTTTCATCCATCCTAAAATTCAACTCCCATAAGCGACTCATTCTGATTTTCATCATAAAAAATCCTTATGCCTATTTGTTGTCCTTATATCGCAGGCCATGGGAGTATATAGGGGTAATGCCTGATACTTTCGAAGAATTCTTGAAGAACCCCTGGCCCACACATGGCCGCGATCGGCTAAACAGACGTATTCTTGCGGGGCCGGTACAGCTATGGAATGAAAAGAATGAGGCATATCGGAAAATACATACGGATCCGCGGATTACTTCTGTAATGATTCGATATGAAGACTTACTCGAGGATCCGGAAAAGAACCTCCGCTCACTGGCCGAGGCTCATCACATACGATACTCCTCGCCAATTCGGCCAATCCTGAAGAGTTTAAACCAAGATACGGAGGATGAGTATGAGGATTATAGGGAATATTATTTGAGTGAAAGGTGGCGACAAAAGTTAGATAGAGCGTCTATAAACACCATCAACCGTCAACTATACCCAGATTTAATGGGTTGTTTTGATTATTTTTTAATCAATTGATTATAATTTAATCCATTTCGCAACCAAAATCTGACAATTCGAGTCATAGTACGGGGTCTTTTTACAAACAAGCCAAGCAAAAAAACACTTTGAATCAATCTTCGCAGCCATATGGGCAGTCTTTCATTCAAAGAAGGTTTTAATTGAAATATTAAATAACGACTAGCAAATATTGCTTTTGCATTAATACTAATATCTGTTCTATCAAGAATGTGGATATGCTTCTTAAAAATCCTCTTTCTATTGTATTTTTCAAGATCATAGCTCATATTGAGATCATGTACTCGCCTTACTGTTTTAAGATATTCTTCCCCATATAAGTATTTTGGCTTTCCATAAATTGCCATTCGAATATACAAGTCATTATCCTCTCCATACCATAATAATGAATCGAAAGCGCCATTCTTATTCAACCATTCCTTCCTAACTAAAACACCTCCTAAGTGATATGTTGAGTTGGATCGTAAAAGGCTTTCCAAGGGACTTGCATCTTGAAACCTTGTATCAAATTCCATTAATTCATTTTGTTCCGCAAAATTCTGATCGGTTCGCTCCCCTTCTAAAATCTTATTCATCGTGGGCAAATACACAGCATCATATACAGGATTATTTTCCATAAAACCAACAACCCAAGTAAAACGATCCTTAAGATAGAAGTCATCAGCATCTAAAAATGCAATAAATTCACCAGAAGAGTTACGAATACCTGTATTTTTTGCATTCGCCTGACCAGAATTCTTCTGTTCAAGGTATTTTATTCTTGGATCCTCGATAAATTGATT
>Ga0180435_10001407_pt1 | contig 25140 bp, 27 predicted proteins | sample SS_ome_3_FD_132467 | JGI IMG/M metagenome (GOLD analysis project Ga0180435, IMG submission 132467) | Hypersaline lake sediment archaeal communities from the Salton Sea, California, USA - SS_3_S_1 metaG | ecosystem: Environmental > Aquatic > Non-marine Saline and Alkaline > Hypersaline >... | reverse complement strand
TGTAACTGACTGCCATCAGACCAAGCCCTCCCGCTTTTGCATCAAGTCCATGGCCACCAGCGTCAGGAATTGCATCCAGGTGTGCTTGTTTGACAGCGGCTTGACGAGCCCGTAGTGCGAGCACACCATCCTGATCGCTTTCTTGGTCTTGGGGCCACAGTCCCCGTCAAGATCACCCTCGTAGAAGCGCTTGGCTTTGAGCACAGCCTGAACGAAGGTGACCCTGGTGTTGGAGCCGAAGCCAGTCGATCGATAGCCTACAGGCGTCCCTGCGTCGATGTGCCAGTGGTTCCAGTGCGCCTTGTTGTAGTGGATGCCAAGCACGGTGCCGAAGTGCTTCCTGATCACCGCCTCGATGGACAAGTAGAGCAGGTAGTCGTCCTGCCACGCCAAGGGCTCGTTGTTGTTCTTGCGATGGTACTCGCGAGCGAGATCGATCAGGGACAGGCTCTGAGGACTGTGCCCATGGAAGGTTCGCCAGTGCAGTCCGCCCAGGTCATAGGCCTTCCCCTTGCCGTGGTGCCCCGCCTTGGGAACGTAGGCCCCTCCGCTGACGATGGCGTGTAGCTCTCCCATGTAGGGGAACGTCATCCAGGCGATCTCCTTGACGCAGGTGTCTAGCAACGCCAGGAAGTCGGGATTGATCTTGCGCCACTGGGTCTTCTTGACCTTGCTCAGGTCCCCATAGGCTGCGTTGACTCCTGCGTAGAAACAACTGACTCCGCCTGTAGCTGCGAACTTCACCAATTCGATCTTAGCCATTGGACACCTTCGTCTCCTCGCGCCGATACTTGTTCCTGCCCGACTTTCTCACCGACGGCACATAGGGTCCCGTCTCCGGGCCACGCCGATGGTCTTGCCGCCAGTATATCAGGATAGCCAGCCACTCGTCCTTGCGCTTGGGCGCGATGCCACGCTTGGCCATGTGGATGGCTGTCTCTACGTCTGGTGGGTTGTCGATGAAGATCTTGCGCCTCTTGTCGCGGCGCAGCTTGCTCTCCAGCTTCTTGTCCAGGGGCTTGGGGCCGCGAAGGTAGCGGCAGACCCAGGCTCCTCGTACGTCGTACTGGTGCTCGGGGCTCTTGCGTGGGCGCACCGATTGACGCTGGCGCAGCTTGCGGAGCCACGCGTCCTCATCGATCAACTCGTCCTTGAGGTAGACCGTGTAGTAGGGGGACGGGATTGCCCGTTTGATCCTCCACCGCTTGCAGAGCTTCTGGTAGTCGCGGCGGTAGCCGAAAGTCCTGGTACTCTCCTGCACGCAAGTCTGATGGTCGTTGATCCACTCGACCAGCCACCGGATGATAAATGGGGACGAGGTGAGCATGGGGGAGTCGATGTGTTGCCAGTTGCCTTTCCGCATCTCCTGCAACGCGTAGCAGCCTGGACCTTCCGGGTGCTCAGTGCGAACCAGTACGAAGGCCCAGTCAGCGCTCACAAGGTAGCCCAGGTAGGTGGCCTTATCCGTGTCGTCAGGGCATTGGTAGGCAGCGCGCTGGTCTGCAGTCATGACGACCGGGTAGCTGAGTCCGAAGTACATGATCTCGAACGGAAGCTGATCAGGGAGACTCCAGTCCTCTCGCAGCTTGCGAAACGTGTCCATGTACACTTCGATCTCTTCTTGCGGAAGCTCGCGCTCGTCAGGCTGGGTGAACTCTACGCCCGCTTCCTGGCAGACAAAAAGCTCAGTCTCATAGTTGAGCTTCACGAACAGCGACGTCGGTATCTCGAAGATGCGAGCCTCGGCAAGGGACGCGTGAAGCATTGCCACCCTCTCCGGATCACTAGTAGTGATCGTCCCATCGGGCTCAGCAGTGCGCAGCATCTTCTTGATCAACAGGAACTGGTCGATCACGTACTGACGGCTCTGTGGTGTTCGCCCATCCCCCTGCCTGAGCGCAGCTTCGAGCGCCAGCTGCTCACCTATGCCGTGCTTGACGTACTCGGTCACGCTCATGTTGGCGCGAATCGCAAGGTTTTCGATCTCCTTGCGTTTCTCTGCTTCGAATTTAAGATCGAAAGACGAGTGCTCCCCAGCTTTCACGGTGATCTTAAGCTCTTCGTCGTCCTCGTAGTACTCGCCGTGCTCCGGATACAGCTGGTCAGCAACCCCACGTTTGACCGCATCCACCAACCCCGGGTTCCGAGAGAGGAGGAGCTTGGTGGCGGCTATGCGTTCCTCCTTAGTCATGTTGCTCAGAGTCTGGTGGTGGGTTGGGGACGCGTTGATGGCCTGCATGCTGTTCAGCTCTGGGTCTTTCTGCACAGCTAGAATGATCTCGCGCATGAGCGTCTGAAACTGCTCAGGGTCCTCTTGCATGGGTGGCAACAGGTTGGCATCCCGCAGAAGTATCAGCCCTTCAATGACCGTCTCTTTTTGGCGGTCATTCAGTCCCTCGAAGGGGTGTACGCCTTTGTAATACTCCGTATGAACCTTGGCGTACTCAGCCAACTCCAGCATAAGATCACCACGTCTGGACTTGCCCCGTATGATGTAGCGGTCCCCTTCGGAACGCTTCTTCTTGCGCCGCTTGCGTGGCCTATCTTTCCGCTTCCGGTTCCCTCGGCGTGCCATCGCTCTGCTCAGTTCTTAGATGATCCTGTCCCCGTTCCGGTGGGTTGTACAGGTAATGGATACTGCGGGATAGGCCCATACTGAGCTTCGAACTCCTGCACCTTCTCCATGAGGAATGCAGCCAGGCGAGCAGCATGCGCTGGGGTGATGACGTAGCGGCCGTGCACCAGCACTTCCTCTTCGTTGATCCCCTGCACCATTTCGAGCATAAAGACCTCGTTGCTGTAGCCCATCGTGATGTTCTCACAGAACCTGGGAGCTTCCATGCCTTCAGCGTACGTGACCTTTATAACATCGATCTTGTCGTCTTCGGTACTCACCAGTTACCTCCAGCTGTGTCCGCTTCTCCAAAGGTGCAGGGGCCACACATTCCGGTCACGGGGACCGTCGGCGTCGCTCCGCAGACCTCGCAGGGCGTGTCGTAGTCAGGTTCAGTGCGGGGATCATCCTCACCGGCAGGCTGCTGGTTGTAGCGGTGGCAGCTGCTGCAGTAGCCCTCCTTCACGTCGCTGGGGTTGTGGCTCACCATGCCGCAGTAAGGGCACTTGTAGCTTTTTGGACGTCTACGTCCCATCTTGATCCTCCACCTTCTCTGGTTGGAATACAAACGGCTCGTTGACCCCCTCGGGACACCAGCCGGGCTTGGACAGCCGACCCACACTGACGGCCAACTGCATAAGGGCCATGACCGTGTCGCCGTTCGGGGGCCACTCCCCGGGTGTCCACATGCTGTCGATGATACGCCTGGCCTCCTTGGAAACCTGGATGGCACGCTTCGAGATCGGAATCACACCGCTCATGAGCCGTCCCCGTGCTTGCTCTTGGCGTAGTTGATCGCGTCGGACCAGCCTCCTCCGTCCCCTGGAAACCGTGCCGCAGGGCTAGGAGCGTCAGTGGGATGTCGCCCAGTGGACTTCTCCTGCCGAAAGTGAGGGTCGATCCTCTTCCAGCGCAGCGCCTCCTTCATAGGCGTACAGAGGAACACCATGACCTTGGTTCCCTCGTAGTCGCATTTGGGGCAGCTGGGGTACTTAACCTGCAGCACGAGATGGGCACCAACTTGCTCACAGTCCAAGATCTCGTAGTTCTCAGACTTCATCTGCATGGACTCAAGCTCGGCCTCTAGCTCCTTGACTTTGTCCTTGTAGATGACCAACCGATCGTCACTGCGTCCCGCTTCACGGCGGCGCTGGCGCTCAGCGTGCTCCTCTTTCGAACTGCATCGACACGTCATGCTGCCTCCTTCAACGAGATCTGTTTGATCTCAAAACAGTCCTCGCCTTTGTAGTCCCGGAGGCGCTGCAAGCTGTGCTCCAGGAGGTAATGGTTATGGAAGTCGGCAAAGTCCACCACGATCAGTTTGCCGCTCCCGCCCAGCCGGATACCCCGGCCTACGCGCTGCAGGGTCTTGATGCTGCTCTTGCCCCCACCCGCCATGATCAACACGTCGATGTTGGGGATGTCGACTCCTTCATCCAGGATCGATGTGGCGATCAGCACCTTCAGGTCACCGTTTTCGAAGTCCCGCAACGCCTTCTGACGGACATCGGAATCCATCGTACCGTTGATGAACTGGTGCGTCAGGAAGGAGCGCTGCTTGAACGTCCAGAGCCGCTTGTCTAGCTCCCAGCCGTGAGCGATCTCCTTCACCAGCACCACCACGCTCTTGCCCTTGCGGACGAACTTGTCAGCCATGACCGCTGCAGCACGGTTGCGATAGACGTTGGCGACGATACCCGTCTTGTAGGCCTCCGGGTAGAGGACGCCTTTCGGGATCGTAGGCTTGCGGATCGAGAGCATCTGGACCTCAACCTCGCTGCTGATACCGCGCTCGATGAGGTGCTTGTTCCTGATCTCGACAAGGACTGGACCTGTGACAGCGAGCAGCCGCATGTCCGCACCGTCTGTCCGCTTGAGGGGCGTGCCGCTGAGCCCGAAGCGGAAGAAGGCGTCGCAGGCCTTGGCCACCTGGTACCAGGAGTCTGATCCTGCCTTGTGGCACTCGTCGAGGAACAGCAGGTCGGTGCTCGTCAGCAGGTCCCAGGTCGGCTCGTGCTTCTTGGTGAGCCGCTGGAAGAGCGACGCCACCGTGCTCACGGTGATCCAAGGATTGGGCTCGAACTTCCCGTCCCCGATGATACCGATCTGACCCTGTGGCACCTGCAACCTGGTCGCGAACCGCCTCTGGGTCTGGTGAAGTAGCTCCTTGCCGGGCACGCAGAACAGCGTCGGCACACGTAGGCAGGCCGAGATGAGGCAAGCGATCTCGGTCTTGCCTCCGTTGGTGGCGATGGCTGCGATGCCTCGCTGGTCCAGGATCATCTTCTCCATCGCGTCCAGCTGGTAGTCGTAGGGGTAGTCGAAGGACACCCCGTGGAGCGTGATGTCCTTGGTGACAGGGGAGATGGCTGGGCGAGCCCGTCGATCGTCGATCTGGACCTGCACCCCCTCCTCCTCCAGCACCGCTTTCACGTCCTGCGCGAGGCCTGCCGGGAAGGTGCGCTTCAGTTTGCTGAACAGCTTGACCCTGCCATCCCAGAACCCACGAAGGTACTTGGGCATGAACTGATAGCCCTGCTTGTAGTACGAGGTCGCGTCGATGACCGGAGCGAGCGGGAACTGTCCGTCGATCCTGGCCTCCGAACCTTCGATGATTATTGTCGCACTCATGAGTTCCTCGCGTGCTAATCGAAATCAGGCGTACCTCGCGGGCATGTGCCGATAAAGGCGCACGGGTGAGGCTTGGTCTTAGTGGTAAGCCAGTGGTAGCAAGCCAAGTCTCCAAAGAAAACACAGTCACCGCAAGTAGCCTGCTTGCCCGAGCGAATCGCCTTCAGCAGATTGTAGAGGGTGTCCGACTGACTCATTGACTGATCTTTCCCATCAAGTAGCCCATCACCCAGGCTACGAACATCAAAAAAATGATTGTTGTGGCTGGAGCGCTTACCACTGCAACACCTTGACCGGCGCACTCCACCACTTGGTGTTGAACCTGCCTCGACGGATGGGGCCAACAACTTTGACCTCGATGTTGGGAGGTGCAAGTTCTGTGAACGTCACATGATCACCCGCGCGTACTGTAGCCCCCAACGTGCACCCGACGGCTCTCCAGCAACCCCACTGATCGTCATAGCAAAAACCTGCTGGCTCTACCATTCTGCCTTAGCCCTCCGCTCAGCCTGCTTTTCCTGGAACCGCTCTGCTCGGGATTTTGCCACCTCGTGGCGCTCCTCGACAACCAGTTCGGGCGTGGCTTGCCCGTTGTCCGTACCTTTGGCAGCCGTAAGATCAACTACCCGACCCACCTGCTGTACGATAGGCTTACCTCTAAACTTGGGATCAACCTGAGTGCCCTTGATGATCCACTTCTCGTTGACTTTCGTCTCAAGCTGCTCCTGCACGACTGCAGCAGTAGTGGCCACTGCTAACTGAGGACCAGCCTTGACGAAGTGCCCCTCGATAACTTCTGTCTGACGCTTGAAGCTCCACTGCAACGCGACGAAGTACTGATCTGGTAGCTTGCTTCTCGGCTGACAATAGACGTCGACCCAGTACGCAGGGCGCCGCGCGAAACTCTTCTGCAATGCTACAGACAGCACAAGCTCGGTCCCTTTTAGCTCAGGGATGCTCTTGTCATGTTGAAGGGGTCTCCACTCGTAAGCCACGCATTCTTCTCCTGCCCTGTACTAAACCACCGGAGCAAGAAAGTGACGTGGCTAGTCGAGAGAAACTTCTTCAGAAGAATCGGGCTCTTCTGGAGGTGGGGCTCGCCCCGTCAAGAAGAAACTGACGCCAGGCTGGAACTGCATGACCTGGCCGCGCCCCTTGATAATGCTCCAGGCCGAGCGATTGAGCGTGTAGACTGAGAAGTCCTCCAGGTTGCGCCAGAAGGCTCCAGCGGCGAGGCTGGTAGGCTCAGCGCGCTTGCGGAAGTAGAGCAGAACAAGATCAATCTCTGGAGGGAGCACTTCGTCGAATAGCATCTTCAACCGTGTGCAGAGCTTCTCCATACAGGTCTGCCCGACGTGGCAGGCGTTGTCCTCATAGAGACAGATCAAAGGCTCAAGCTGCGGTGCTTTCTCTCGGTAGAGAAAGCATTCAGGCAGTAGGTCTTCGAGCTTGAAGAAGGCTGTCTTGCTAGAAAAGATCACAAAGTACATGATCTCTTTTTGAGCCCCACCAGGCTTGATCAACATAAGCTTCTCTACCCTTTGGTTGTATACTACTTCCACCAAGGACGATGCACAAGGACTTGATCAAAGTCTTTGGGGTCCCCCTTGAAGGTGACTGCGCGATCATCGATGTATACGTCGGCTCTGATCTTAACGCCAGCACCCTTCGGCTGCCAGGGATGCCAGTTGAAGTAGTCGAAAGGAATCTCGTACTTCTTGAGGTGGGCGAGGATCTCAGGCGTCTCTTCCCGCACGGTCCAAATCACGATAACCCACCCCAGAGCCTTGAGCCGGTCAAGCTTCTTCTTGACACCTTTGATGGGTTTGCCAAGCTCCGCTGTCCCGTCACTCTCCAGGATGGTTCCGTCCATGTCCACAGCAGCGATCTTTGGGCGTTTGATCTTATCTACTTTGGGCATGCCCAAATTACGTTGCTGCCGTTGGCGCTCCACGTCGTCGAACCACGCATCGATCTTATCCTGAGGGATGCCGTCTTCCAGCCAGTCCTTGGTGATCTGTGCGCGCTGACGCTCGCGCCAGCCCGGGTCTTCCTTGTCCATCTTGCGGCCATATTCTTCCAGCTGCTCGAAGGTGATGATGCTCTTGTTGATCGGCCACAGGCCGAGCATCTCGTTGAAGACCTTCACCGCTGGGTTCTTGGTCGCGTCAGGGTTGATCCCACGAGCCTTGAGCTTCTCCTGAAACTCCTCTTCCGACTCGTAGATGTAGGGGCTCGTGGTCTTGGCCAGCCGCTCGGCTGACTTGATCGCCTCTTGAGCGGCAAGGAGTGCGGCGCGCTGCCTGTGGTCGTGTCGTTCCATCACGGATTCCAGGGCCAGTCTTTGAAAAGGTTGGGCAGGCTGGGATTGAGATTGAAGTCAACCTCGTACTCCCAGACAATACCACTACCCATACAAGATCGACATGTCTCAAACGCAGTTCCAGTTCCAGACCAAACGCCCGTGGTCTGGTTATAGAAGCCTGCGCTTACTTGTCCGCTACCACGACAGACTGGGCAGGTGTGCGGCTTGGCCATCGTGTCACTCCCCATGGCGCTTTCGCGATGCGCCGTTGTTTCTTGCACCAACGCGTGACGATGAGTTTGATCTTTATATTCTCAACCGCCATTCGCAGTTCTACGTTAACTTCAGCCATCGTCCTTCACGGTTAAGATCACAGCCAGTACTGTGGCTACGATTCCCATCACCGCTGCGGCACCCCAGCCCAGCCAGGTCATGATGGAGGGCTTGTTCTCCGCGAGATGCCTCAGCTTATTCTCCTCAATCCACTTTTTCGTCAATCGGACCCTCTCATCTTGCAGGATCTTGACGTTTAGGTTAACCACTTCTAACTGCTTGTTAAGATTGGCATTTAGTTTAGTCAAATTCTCCTGCAATTTGATGTACTTAGGAATCTGCTGCGAGAAGCTCTCCAGGTCCACGTCCATCTTGAGCAAGACCTTGAAGTCCTCCAACGTGAAGCCCTGAAACGTCCCCTGAGGCGTCGTGAGCCGCTGACCTGCTGGGAGGCGGTAGCGCTCTCTCGCGCCCGCTATGAGCGGCTGAGAGGCCAAAGCTGCTGCCAGGAGCCCTGCTACCAACCCCATATACCTGCGACGACGATGCTCTATCACTTACGGCCTCCAGCAATTTCAGCTACTTAGACACTGATTATCAATGCTTTGATTGATATCCCGTTGATAATCAATGCTTTATAAGCCCCGTCCTGGGAGGTATATATACCTCCCAGGATCACTTCGCCTTCTTTCGGAAGGGCCTAGGTTGCAGCCGGGGGATTCCCTGAGGCTTGACCGCGCCAGAGGTCACCTTGGGCTTTCGACGCTTCAGCGCTCCGCTGATCAAGGCCTCTAGCTCGTCCTTCTGCATCTTGGCAGTCTTGGCCTTCCCCGCAAGGCACTGGTGCAATGCCTGCTCGGTCTGCTCCACTTTCGAGTAAAGCTTGCCAGCAGACACACCAGCTTGATGACCTTGAAAGAAGATCATCCTGCGAGCCATCTTCTCCAACTTCTCGCTCTGGGTATTGATGATCCGCTCCTGCTTGGCTACCCGCTCCCCTAGCTGCTGGATCAAGTGATCAATGTTCTGTTGAGCATCGTCCCCTTTGAAAAACCCGATGGTGCCTACGATACCAGCGCCCATAACGGGCAAAATGATCCCCAATGCCTTGGCCCAGTTGGCTGCCCGCTCTCCCAGCGTCAACATTTTCTTTTCGGACATTTAACTACCTTCCAGGGCCTACAATCGAAGTCAATCCAGCAGCCATGTAACTACCAATCTCGACAGCACCAACTCGATTTGGATGAATAGCAAACGTAGCGTCATACCCAGCTACAGGATCACAATGCAGCTCAATTACATTAGACCACTTAGCATAAATACGCTCATTGAGTCGTGCTCGAATCGTATTCCATTCGACTTGTGTAGGGCCTGCTGGGTATCTAAATGCCCACGAGGCATCGTCCGAGCTTGGTTCAGGAATAGTACAAACAACTTTTCGTACTCCGGGGAAAGCTGAAGCCCATCGACCGTGCACTATGTCTGCATGTCCAAACATAATATCGATAGCTGGATCGGGGTTTGCTGGATTGGCGTTAAAGCAATCATTAAGACCCAAGAAAAACACGACCTCGTGAGGTGTCACTCCAATCTCTGCAACATAACTTTCAATGTTACCTGGAGCAAAAGGAGACCCCACGTTTTCATCATAAAGTTTGTAAGTCCATCCAGGATCACCTTGATGGCGTGTACCTTTAGCTCCAGATCCCCACTTCTGTCCTCTGCTGATCCACCTGTAATTGGAGTTCACTTCCATCGATTCTGCGATATACCCTGTCGTCTGAAGGGAATCACCGACCAGAACCATATTTCGAACCAACTGACCTCGCGGAAGCATATTACCCGATCACCAGTCTTGATCCAATTCGAGGTGCGATATTACCTCCAGCTCCCTTATCAGCTAACTTCATTCGCAACGTAGCGCCTGTCGCTAGCGTCAAAAACCCACGAATCGTAAAGCCCCGAGCATAGGTAGTCTGTACGCTAAAGAACCCTGTCTGACCTATGGCTGGATCGCCGTCATCAACGCTTGGTCCGAAATCAACATCGTGGGTAGCGTAGCTTACCGCACTAAGGGCAAACTCATAAGGCATTGTTTCGCCAGAGCCCGTGTAAGTTAGAATGCCTGCACTATGGGTAAATTTATTGAGTGCGAAAGCTGAGAATACATTACCTGTCTGGATCAATGTATCAAAAACTCCACCACCCGTCGTAGCCCATTGCTGAGCTGTCGTCAGAACCAGCTGAGCACGAGCAAGCGAACGCGGCTCCCATACTCCCGTGTTCGCATTATACAAACGAACATCTTGGTCATCGGGAGTAGCCTGATCAGCACTGTCATCATCAGATCTGAACAGCTCATTCTCCAAGGCTGAACGGACCTCGACTGGGAGTATTCCTTTAAGGGCGTCAAGTATGCTCATTTTGATCTCCTATGAAGCGGCACCTTCCCCACCGCCGGGTGCCAACCCTCTGGCTCGCGGCCAGCTCTACCTGAACTCGTCCATACCTTCCCAGCTCGTGATCTTATCGATCTTGGCTTGCTCAGCTTTCCTGGCAGCTTCAATCTTTTCGATCTCAGACTGAGTCTTCTCAATCTTTTTCTGAAGGTTATCCGCCTCTACTTGCAGCCTTGCCTTCTCGACCGCATTCTTTTGAAGCTCAGCGTCCACCTCCGCTTGCTTCTGCTTCTCTTTGTCCACATCGATCTTGTGCTTGAGCTTGGCAATCTCCTTGCCCTTCTTCCATGCTGTGTAGGCAGCATAGGCCAGGGCGAAGAACACAATCACCGCCATGATCAAGCCCATGACCCAGCCCCAGGACTTGCCACTGGCCTTGGACTCTTCCTGTCTCTTGTCCACCCAACCAAGAACACCCTCGATGTCGTCAAGCTTGGGCAGCTCTTGTGGCTGCTTTCCTGGCTTCTTCACAGTAGGATCTTTGTTAGGATCACTCATGGCAGCGTCTCTACTCGAAACCAGTCAACCATAGCAAGGGTTTTGATCGCAGTACCAGTGTTGGTCCACAAGTTAACGCCGATCCTGTTAGGAGTTGCACCTAGTGTGGTGTAATCCAGGCTCGTCCCAGTAGGAACCCAAATCACCCCGTCATAAGAGTACTCTGGGATCAGAAGCGTGCTCGACTGATCATGCCGTAGCCCAAGGATGAAGTAGTCTCCGATCCCCTTATCCAAGATGGCTGTGGCATCCCGGTCATAAGTCCAAGCCCCGCTATCTCGCTTGTCCCAAAATCTTGTCGATGCAGACCCTACGCTGAACAGCATCAGATTGTTCCAATCCGCATTATTGCGGACGATCAATCCAAACCTTGAGAAGTTGACTGCGTAATCAAACAGGTGAAGCTTCACCGAAGCTCGCCAATTACCACTCAGGCTAGGAATGGTCTGCTCAATGATGTGAGCGTCATTGCCGATGTCGTCCCCGCCTCCGTCCGCCTCTAAGAGAGCCGACAATCGTCCAGTGCCTATGTGCCACTCTTCGTTTCCTCCCGATGGCTGCCCTGCTCCTACCCAGGACCACTTAACGTCCAAGGTTCCGTCTTCAAATTCCTCATCGTAAGCTGACGGGCTAGCTGGTAGTAAATCTTCTGGAGCCCTGCGCTCAACAACGCTTACACGCTCTTTCAGCGACCCAGCAGGGAGACCAGAAACATCCCCCAGCGATTCAGCGACCGACTGAAGTTTGTCTTTCAATGTGTTGGCGTGTGATGCCAACAGTCGATCTCCATCTAAGGCCCCTGGAGCTGTGTCGTCTACAAGAGTCGGCTGCTCAGTCCCAGGCGTATCCTGCGAGGTGGGATAGCTATTTGTCCAGGGAGTATTTTTCGGAGCCATTAGCTACCTCCGTAGGTGCTTGTACCAAAAGTACCTGATCCGTAAGTTGAAGCTGGGGTAGTCGCCCCCACTGTAGGTATAACTGCTAAACCACTAGGAGTACCGCCGCCAATCTCTTGGTCACTGATCCCAATCGCAGTCAAAATATGGGTCAGCGTACTCAGCACGTCTTTGGAGTACATTCGTGGGAACTTCTGGACGATGTCGTCAACCTTCGTGTGCTGTGTTATGAAATCAGCTGACAGCGTCCCTGCTGACGAGCCGTCCGCAGCCAACAGCAAATTCGACACCGTAAGCTCGTACTTAGCATCGATGACTGGTCTGGTTATTAAAAGATCAACATAGCTCAACTCTGACAAATCAGCGTCGTAAAGTACTCGCAATGCTTCTAGACCATCTGACAGCGTGTAGTTGGTCTTCTCCAGCGCCTCAGGAGTCACAGCGATCGGTGACGGAAAGGTTGCTCGAAGAAAACGTTCCGCAAAGACAGTAACCACCAAAGGCATCAGAAGCTCCCTCCGATCTTCTCATCACTGATCGTGACAGCTTGCAAGATCGACCTGATCCTGCTGTCGATACTACCGTCGTAAACACCAGGAAGGCTGGACAGTACAATGTCAGTCTTGGTTTGGTGGTGAGACCAGGTTGCTGACATTGTCTGAATCGGCACACCAGCGGGTGTGTAGATCAGCCCTGCAGTGTCGTTTCCTGGAAGATACTCGACAACCGTTCCTATCGACGGGATCGTTAGAGAATAGGAACCGCCAAAGGTAGCCTTCGGTGACAATACCAGAAAAACAGATGTGGTCGTTCGCTCCTCCAGAGGCAGCACGCTAGCTACGGCTACTCCTCCTGTGATCTGGTAGCTTGCCGCATTCATCAGGTTTGCCTCGACTGCGACAGCTGTATTGAAGTTCACCTTGATCACATCTCTAGCAACTACGTCAATGCTAGAGACAAAAATGGCAGATGTCGTAGGTAGTGGAGTAAGGTACTCCTCAGCCAGCGAATAGCCCAGCAGATTCATGGGCCAGAAACGGTACCAGCTCCAAGTACTGCCTCCGGGATAGATTTCGCCCGTCGTCACATCTACGGTACGGTAGGAAACCAAGCCTCCGATGTGCGGCAGTCGGCCCCACTCATCCCGGCTACTGCCGAAGACCTTGTTGTCGCTGACGCAGAAGCAGGTCAACCACCAGGCTGTGGAGAAACTGATATTCGGCAAGAAAAGATCACTAGCTGTGACGTTGATCGGCGCATTAAACGGAGTGTCGTGTTGAGTGCCTGCACCCGTGGTTACATCAACATAATCCAAGCGGGTTCCGCCACCCAACCCATCGGGCTTCCAAATAGCCAGGCGCCACGTTCGACTGGCGACTCCAGGATCAAACCACCGCACACCCTCGATCACGGCTGGGCTCAAAAATTGGTAAGGTCGGCACGCAACAACATTTGTTCCGTTGTCCTCAACAATCGACAGCGCAGCTCGGTTGCTGTAGTACGTGCTCCAACGTCGTCTTGGGGTTAGTGCCATATCAGGGGGTCGTCAGATTATCCGCCCAGCCAAGAGGCGAGATAGGGAAAGAGTGAGAGCCTGTGTAAGTCATCGGTCGGGCGAAAGAGCCGCTAGCGTCATATTGGTCTGCGGCTTGCCCTGATCCCCCGTATCCGCTCAGCTCGATCATCTCAAAGCCGATGTTCCGAGAGGGCTTGTTCATCCACTCAGTGATTGTGCGCGTAACCCATGGCTGATCGGACCAAATACCAACCCGCCAACCAGTGGCAGGGCTGGCTGCTATCTCTGCGACCGTGACACGGTGGGGTGTAGCAAACAACGCATTGTAGAAGCCTGGAGCTGTTGTCTGAATCGTCTTCGACCCAAGCAGATTGCCCAAACGATCCCAGATACCACAAGTCACATTCTGCGTGCCTGCGTAGAGCGTGTAAAACCGCACCCCATAGAGCAGTCCAGGGGAAGCTACAGTGAACGCGCCGCCGACTGTCCAGTTGTTGTTGAGCAATGTCAACCCAGCAGACCCGCCAAGACAGTCCGCGTATGGTGTCGGCTCGTAGGTTAGGTCCGGTGGAAGGATCAACGGGTCGATCGCCAATGTGTGGGTTCTTCCGTTGGCCGGTCGCTCGGTGGTGGCCCCAAGAGGGTTGAAGTAAAGGCCCAGATCGTCCATGTGGTGACGGCACCAGCCTACGTTGTGCCGGTAGTACCACCACATGTTCGCGGGGACTACTGGGAGGACGGTGTGCCCCACAGGATCTGGCCCCAAGCCAATGGTGTAGCACGTATAGCCACCCCAAATCTGTGAGGCCAAATCCGCCTGAGTGAAAGTGTAGGGGCCACCATGGGCAGCATCAAACTTCAGGTCATAAGCCTTAGCTGCTGATCCGTCCAGAGAAAACGTCTGCTCGCGCGTTCGTGTCCCGTCCTCACCTGGTTTCCAGAACTTGACCGTGGCGTTGTGTGCCCCAAGTTGCGCTGAATAGTAGCGTGCTCCTACGAGCTGCGCTCCGGGAACCATGCCCCAAAAAGCCTGCCCAACGTTAACCAACTTATCCACGGTGTAGACCGACGGCGAAGACTGAGGGGCCATCCAGGTGAAAGGCGTAGGATCATATGGTGGTTGCATCAGATCACCATCAGGGCTACGGCGCTAGAAATCTACTTTCCATTCTGCTCTCCGAGCTTGGCCTCGATCAAGCTCTCCAGCTTGTCCACAACCCACTGGTCCAGCTTGTTGGCCTCGGCCAGCTCTCGCCCCTTCGACAACGCCCAATCGAGCTTCTGCGCGTTGTCAGTCTGCTCAGCTCCGTCCTTGAGAGCCTTCTTGCCCATCTGCTCCGCGAAACCAACAGCCTTGGACAGCAGCTCGTTGAGCGTTCCCATGTCCGCCTCGATGCCCTTCTTCTTGAGGTAGGTCTTGAGCAGGATGAGGAGCACGGGCACACCCAATGCAACCACGATCTCCATCAGATGCTGTAGGATCACCTGCCAAACAGCTTGCTGCCCATCAGCGGCAAACGCCAAAGCAGGGATGAACAGGACGAACAGGAATGCCACTAGACTGATCTTCTTCATTTTTGATCTCCTTTTGCTGTTAGTAACCTACTGCACCCACGCCAGCAGCGTTGGTTGCTGCCATGGTATCGATACCCATGACTGTGGCTGCAGCGTTGTAGCCAGCTGTGCCGTTGCCGATCGCTCCGAGATTGCGGTCAACCAGGTTGTTGGCAATGATGCCGCCAGAAGCGCCTGTCGCATCGTTATTGATGTTCACGGTGGACGCAGCCCCATTTTGATCACAAACGTTACTGTGGATGAGATAGATACCGTTATCAGTACCCCCCATTGTGATGTTGTAGGTACCGGTACCTGCCACCCGAGTAATGTTCGATGCGATCACAAAACGATAGGCATCGAGCAGCGTGATGTTGTCCGTCGCAGCCGTGGTCGTGTAGATCGTGTTTCCAGTGATGCTGAACAAGCTGCAGTCCGAAACTCGAATCCCAGCACCCGACCCATGGTTGATCGCATTGCCCGTGATCGAAAACTGACTTCCGCCAGTCCCGTTGTTCGCAATGGAGACTCCGTACGTCGTTCCATTGAATGAGTTGTTCGCTACGGACACTTGAGCCAGTGCCGTCCCAGTCCAGCACCGCAACTCTACGCCACGATCAAACGACCCGGTCACTGTGTTGCCAGAGACAGACACCCGCTCCACGCCGCCGACGTTGTAAGCGCTTACGAAGTTGACATCGGCATCTGATCCGGTTGCTGTGTTACCTACCACCGCGATGTCGGAGAACACCCCAGCGTTGTTGTGGTGTCCGATGCAACCAAACTCATTGACCTTGGCCCCTCCCATAGACAGGTCTCGGAACACATTCCCTGCGAATGTGCTCTTCTGCATCCCGTAGGCCGTGATGCCCCAAACTTCTGCACCTGCAGCACCAGTGACGATGTCCTTGAGAGTGTTCCCCTTGCAGACGATCTCTGTCGCAACATTCGTGCCTTCCGACAGGATGATGCCGTTCGCATCTTCGCCATCGACGCTGTCGATGATGTTGTCCACGATCAAGGCACGGTCCAAAGCAGCGCACCTGAAAGCAGCTACGTTGGCGTTGGGGTTTGCGCTGTCCCCTACATTCACGACATGGTTGTTCGAGATCGTGATATCCTCGTTGGTACTGCTCTGAAGATCAATCGCTGCCCTGGTCCGCCCCCCTACCGTAGTGCTGTTCCCAGGATTCATGTTGATGAACTTGTTCCCGATGAACGAAGCGTGATAGAGCTGAGCGTTCGCTCCTGCAATGATCCCCAACTTCTGGTAGGACGCTTGCGTGACACTGGCGTCCCGGTCGTTGAAGTTGTTGCCCTCAACATGGATCCCGTAATACTGACGGGCTCCCACCGTAGCCGCAAAATAGACACCAACCTCGGTGTTCTTGAAGTTGTTGTCGACAATCTGGATGTCCTTCATGTCGCCAGTGCCTGCAGAGCAGTCAAAGATCACACCGGTACAGTTGTTGTTGCCCGCCTCCACGGTGTTGTTGATAAGGCTGATCCCGGCCATCAAAGTGATTGCCTGGGTCTCGAACCTGAACGGACTCTCGGTCAACGCCGTCGCACCACCTGCGTAGATCTTGCAGTTTCTGATCGACACATCAGCGCAATCAACACAGCGCACAACGTTGTACAGCGTGCCCAAGCCGGAAGGCTGGACAGCTCCGTCCACAGCGATTCGTACTGAACCGTTCGCATCGACCAACCGAGACAGCGCGTCAGCATGTACGCAGTTGACCACGGACAAATTCTCTCCGTTGTCGAACCAAATGTGGCCGCTTGTCAAGGCAGCCGCTGCGGAGAACTTGCATCGCGTGAACTTCACCACGCTAGAGAGTGACCCACAGTCGATGGTGGCTGTGTTGGCCAAGGTGGAGTTGAAGAGGCAGTCCACAAAGCTGGCGTCGACCAGCCCTGTGGTAGCCCCGCTGGTGTCAATGCAAGATCCGGCCAGAGCCGTGCCGGTGACGTTGGTGAAGGTGCACTTCTCCCAAGTACCTTTGATCACGCCCCCTGCCGCTGTTGTCTGCACCAGTGTCTGGTTTCGAGTCACCGTAGAGAATTCGCACTCCTGTACAAACGTGTCATCAGGGAGGGCTACATCGATATCCAGCGTTGTGTCGATGAAGTCGCAGTTTTTGATCTCGACACGCGACGGAGCCGACGTATTGATATCGACACCAACAGTGGTTGAAAGGTACGTAAACGAGAGGCCTTCAATCGCCATGCGACCCGTGACCTGAAAAACAAAGCCTCCACCATTGCATCTGATCACAGTGGTAGGGAGGCCGACAATGTGGACGTTGTCGGTGGTCACTGTGACGTTTCCGGTCAAGGAGTAGTTACCTCCCTTGATCACAACTCGACCACCCCCTGACGGGAGAGAGTCGATCGCTGCCTGGATACTAGTCTGAGTTGCCCCTGTAAAATCGCCCCAGGAGCTGACCCCATCGCCCACAGTGACGTCGATCGCCCTTGCCCCCTGGATACCGCCAGCCGCGTCGTAGTGCCGAGGGGTGGTCGGGAATGCTGTGGACAACCCCGGAGGCGTGCGCGTAGCAGACGTCAAGCTGACCGTAGGATCAGGCACCCCCCACTGCATCTCCTGCAGCTTGGCCGCTAGGAAGTCGATATGATCTTTCAGAGTCTGCAGGTTCACATTGCTGCGCGGTACAGGGGAGCCGCCTGCGTGGTCGGACATGAGGATTTCGCCATGAACCTCATCCCCTCGGAACAAGAAGTCCCGCTGATCGTACTCCGATCCTGTTCGCTGATAGCGAGGTGTGTTCTGCTCCACAAAAAGCTGAGGAGCCCCCGCGTCGTTGCGCGCGACAATCTCGCCCGGATTGTGGACGTTGATGATGTTGCCGGTCATCGTGACCAGCCCAGCGTCATAGTCCACACTGGCGATGGTCAGGGTCTCGGAAGTAGCCAGCCCGACTCCGAGGTCCACGTCACCCGTACCGAAAAAGGTCGGGTCCTGCACACGAATGATCCCAGGGGTTGTCTGCACGATCTCCAAAACCACCGTAGCAGGATCAGCCGCCGTACCGGAAGTGATCGCATTGGCGACATCAGTCGTCAGCTGCATCAATGGGACCTTGGTCGAGTTTGGGTTGGTATCCCGCTCGAAACCGCTGGTAGCAACGGGAGTCACGATCTTCCAGTCAGAAGTCCGTCGGGTCGCAACCGTGTTCCCAAATTCCTGACCATCGGGCTTGGGGTCTCCAGAGGGATCGTTGCCCTGGTCCACTGTGGGGTCCCAGAAGGCCCGAGCATCGCTGTCTGAGTCAGCGTCTGTGAACTCGATCTCCAAATAGAAGGTCGTGCTGACTCCTTCCAGCGTGATCGTGCGACTCACGTCGAACTGGTCTTCGTTGAGCAACTCTTGCCCATCCGTGTCCAATGCCAGCCCTGCGTGCACGATCACGCGGCCCGGATAGATCGTCTGGTCTGCTAGCTCAACGCGAAACCCACGCGCAATACGAGCCTGGTTGTCTTGGATGAGCCGTTCTTGACGGAGATTCACCAGCTGCTGCGGGAACTCGGCGGCTCCGTGCAGGTAGTCGTCCTTGTCGATACGCTGGGCGGCATGCGCCTGAAGCTGCTTGGTCATGACGGACTCCTATACATCCGAGGTAATAACCACCTCAACCCCGGCGGCTCTTGCAAGATCAAAAAGAAACTCCAACCGGTCAGCCCAGGCTGAAGGCAAATAGAAAGGATACTCGTTACCGTACACTCGGGGGATCGCCTGCTGCGTTACAAGATCAACTGGCTCTCCCGAAAAGTGGTCTTGCCCAAAGTAGGCACCCAACTCCTCGTCGAACACAAGCCGTTCGTTGGCCCCGCCAGTGGCTGTCGTGTCGAAGGTAGACAGCTCTTGCTCCCCAGGATCGTACGAAACCCAAGCATCGTTGCCATGCGTGTACACAGGATCGCCGTCGGTCCCGACTGCGAACGTGAGAACGTTACCGACGCGACTGGCGACTTCGACACGCTCCTCAATGCGACTGCCTCTCCCGATCTTGACCCAAAAGTTTGCTGTCGGGAACCCACTGCCGTCCACCACAGTCACTGTGGCAGCAGCAGGAGGCATACCTGAGACCTCGTAGACAGTTGTTCCTGCGAAACCCTCGGTCACGCCAGAAGCATTTTCGTAGGAGACAGTCGTTCCTCCCTGCGCCGTGATGATGAATGTGCCGTCGTTGCCTGAGCTGGTGGCGCGGCGTACCTTCAAAAGCTTGCCAACATCAGCAGCAGTGAACGCAGCACCAGCGTCCGTGAGCGTGACAGTTGTTCCGGCGATAGCGAAGCTGCTTGCGCCTAGGGGACCTATGGTAGTTTGGTCGATCCTACTTTCGTGAGGCAGCACCTCGCGGCCCATGTTCAGCTGAGCAGTCCCTCCACCTGACGGAAAGAGTGCGGCGCTGGTCACATCGATGTAGGCTCGAACTTCTTCCAGGAGCGCCACACGGCTGCTCTGTGCTGGTGCAGTAGCTGATTGCCAGTCTGTTCCGAATAGACCAGGTACCAGTTTTTGATTGTCCGCGATAGGAATCGCTCCATCATGGTCATTGGCCAACGCGTCAATCACCAGCACATCTGCCAACAAGAAGACCCGGTCAAGCCCCGTATGGTTCCCTACGACAGGCGTCGCCAAAGTCACTGTCGCACCTGACACACTCGCAACGATTACAATCTCTTCAATACCGCCACCTGTAAGATCATCGTCGATGTAGAGCCGATAGCCATTCGCGTTCGGGAGACCTGCAGCCGACAACGTAAGCGTCGTAGCTCCAGGAGCAGCGACAGCTCCAAGAGCCAGCCCGACAACGTCTTTCTGAAGCACGATGTTGGAGATCGTACGTGTCTCTCTGCCGCCCAAGCCACGACCTACCTGGACTTTCTGGTAGTCGCTACCGACCTTGCGGAACAGGGACGCGTCGCGGGCTTCGAGAGCAGTGTGCCCAGCGCGCTGACCCACAGCCAGGGACGTTGGACCCGCTACGTCCTCGGCCAGTGTGGTTACGATCGCGCTGCCGCCAGAGTCAGTTGACCGAGGCGCCTTGTCTGCAGGGCTCCACACGTAAGGTCCCTGATAGCGGTGCAGAGAAGCTGTGAAGATCTGCCCGTCCTCTAGCTCATCAGAACCATACTGTACCCGGAACAGATCAACTGTCTGCGCTGCCGCGTGAACCGCCGTCAAAGGACGCATGAGGTACAGCGCCTCGGGACCTCGATGCTGGTTCCCCGTCAGCTGATTCCCAGGCTGTATGACGTCGAATACGTTGTTGACAGAGTTGTGTGCCGCTGTTGTCGCGGTAGCCAGGGTAAGTTTGTTCGTAGCCGCGTCGATGCTCTGGATGGTCACCGTCTCAGGTACACCACTAGGATCGATGACAGCTGTGGCAACGCCCAACTCTGCAGCCAGGACAAACGGCTGCACGTTGCTCACGTACAGTGCAGTCGATCCTATAGGAACCGTATTACCCACAGGCGCTGGTTCAGCTGAAAGCAGGTCAGCCACGTCCTGGTCGCGCCTGTAGTAGCTGATGTACTCAGGAGTGCCGCCCACGTCGATCACAAGTACACCAGATGATGGAAATCCGGTTCCCGACACCAGCTCGATGACCGTGTCCCCGATCTGCGCAGTCGTCGCCAACGTCGAGCCGATGGCTGGAGGGTTGGCAACTGCGTCGTGCAGGTAGGAGGCGTCAATCAGGCGATTCTCCTCCAGCACATCCGGCAAAAAGATGTCCACCAAGTTGGGATCTGTCTGACGGACATCCCACGCAACGCCTTTGACCTGGACCTGAGCCATCTGCACAGTGGCGCCATCAATCGCCAAAGTGATCATAGCTGTGGTGTAGCTGTTCTGGAGAGGACTTTTGAGATCAAACATGTTCTCATCGTCATCTCTGTCCCCATAGCGGACAAACTCCGACGGCGCACCTGTGTCCTCAGTGACGATCAAGCCTCCACTGCCAGGGAACTCATTGACGTCGGTACCAAAGACCTGCATCGCCCCCGGAGACGCCAACACGTAAGGTGTCGTCAAGGCACTCGTGCGCGGACTAAGATGGTCATTGACCAGAGCACTTACGGTCAGCACGTTGCCTGCCTTGGCTGAGCAGATCACCACCTCCTCGACATCAAGGTTCTCGACGACCCAGGTCCCTGGGAACGCCTCGGCCACACCTGAAGCGTTGATCCAAACGATCTGCGTAGTGCTGATGAAGCGTGAGATGAGGAAGAGCCCGTTGTTGGCGGCGGTCGTCGCCCCCGAGATACGGATCATCTTGCCCACAAGATCAGACGTAAACAGACCAGCTGCATCAGTCAAAGTGACTTCAGGTGATGCGAAAGCAAAGCTGTCACCCGCGCCAGAGCGTGTCCCCTTCTGTCCAGCGTCCAACAGGATCGGATAGTTGCCGACCGTGGCCGGGTCAGGGAAGAGGGTTGCGTCCTCTACGGTGATCGACACCGCTGCTGTGGCTGCGTCGGCAGCCAACAAGCTCTCTTCGTAGTCGACTAACGCAACATGGCTGTTGGTCAAAGCAGTATCAAGGGTCACTTCCCCCGTACTGGGATCCAGAAAGCTGTAGTCGACAGTCTCCTCTGTAGCGAGCCCTTCGTCCAAGACCAAAGTTCCTCGCTGAGGCAACTCGGCATAGCCTTCAGCAAGGAAGATCTCCTCGTCGCCTACGTCGGCGTCGAGCGCTAGTACTACAGCGGCAGTTTTCTGAGGGCCAAAGATGATCTCCAGCAGGTCGTGAAAGACGGGCAAGACCTGCTTGTAGTCCAGCGCAAGGCGCCGCACCACAGCACGCCACACTTCGTCGCTGGCGAACCCGAACAGAGGGCGGTCCATACCCAAGTTGGCTGTGACCACAGACAAAAACTCACCATCAGCTCTGTCGAGGAAAAGCTGATCTCGTACCTCGCGAATTGCTGATTTGATTTCGGCCATTAGAGCACTGTCACCAGGCTGGTCCCGCTGGAGTTAAAAGACTTGGGAAGCTCGTCTTCCAGGATCGTCAAATCGGCTGTGGGTGACGTTATCTTGGCATTTGTTACTCCGTCAACCTCCATCACCAGGTCAATGATCTGCGCCAGGATAACATTTTCTCCGATAGTACGACTGTCAAGATAGTTCTCGATCACAATCTGGACGTCTTCCTTGATCTCGGCCTCGTCCTCCCCGTTCGCAACGGAGATCGAGATGATGACCGAAATCGCACGGATCGTAGGAGTATCGATGTAGATGATTGTCCCTGCGGCAGCCAGTCCCGGGTAGCTGATCGGATCATTAGGATCACCGTTCAGCACTTTCTGCGCCTGGGCGAACAGCCCGGTGTAGTAGGTGTAGGCCAAAACAACCCGCGTCCCAACAGGGAGCCCCGACCCACTGTATTGCAGCTGCCCGTTGGTGCGATTGAAGAAGTAGTCGGTCCCTTCAGTCTGCAACTCGAATACACCGCTGCTATTGTCATAGACAGCGATCGTGTTGCGACGCACCGGGAAGTTGGTCGCCTGGAAGAAGTTCTGCCCTTCCTCAGCAAGGCCAAGATCATCCACAAGACGAACCACATCCCCGTTGAGGTGAGTGGCGGTTGTGTTAGTGGCCAGGGTAAGGATGTTCCCGTTCTTCGACGTGTACTCCAGTACCTCGGGCTCATCCGTCCCTGTGACCGCCGTGACAATAATGATCTTACCGCTTGACGGGAAGTTGGAGGCATCATTCAGCGTGACTGTGCCCACTCCGATACCCACAGCTCCGTTGAGCGAAGACGTTGCCAAGATCACTGTCGTAGGGGTGAAGCCAGTCCCGTCGTCGATATAGAGCAGGTGCTCCTCGGTCATGAAGTTTTCAATCAACTTGGCCGTGACCACGCGCTGCCCTGTCACAGGATCTTCGATGCCAGTGATCCCGCCCTCAAGTGCTTTGGGTGTCCCTCGTCCCAGTGCCTGCAAGTGTAGCTTGATCCTGTCGCGAAAAGCCCTATCGGTCTCTTCGTCACGCCCACCACCTGTTGACAAAGGGTTCACCACAAGCGCGCCCGTGAAAGGAACGCCTCCGGTGAACTCGGTGATCTTAGACGCACCGATGTTCCCGAACGAGCCTCCGGTCGTGGCGATTACTGACACCAAGTTGGACTGGTAGTCGCCCAAGGCAATCGTACCCTTCTCTGTTGTCTGGTATACGAAGGGCTCGTTGCTGCTGCCAGCCGGTACCTGAACCTGCGTGCCAGAAGCAATCGTCTGCTGAGAGCCCGAAATCTCGGTGACGCGGTCTCCTGCAGAGTGGGGGTTGGTCAAGGCCGCAACTGTCAAGACACCTGTGATCGTGTTCAGAGCTGAAACTGCAACGTCCTCGACGTCGGCAGTGCCTTCCCCAATACGGATGTTGTAGGGGAACCCTGTTGTGGAGAACTCTGACACGTCGTCTACGGTGATCGAAACCGCAGCAGCAAGCGTGTTAAAAGAAAGCTCCGAAGTGACCAGCGCCCCATTGCGAAAGCGAACCTTGCCCACTGACTGCGTAGCCTTCAAACGTTGAAGGTTGAAATCAGCTGCACGCTCGTCAAGATCAGTCCCTGTAGCAGTAGAAAATCGAAAGTCGAACAGCAGCTGTACCATCTGATGGTACTGCTCATCATCCTCCAAGGCTGACGCCTCCAGGATGGTTCTGATCATAGAGCCAACACGGAAGTCAGTCAGGTTGGTATTGGCCCGAACGTAGGCCACCATATCAGCAAGGATCTGCTCAAAAACCCGAGGTTGGAAAGCCATCACGTCCTCCTGACCGCAAACTCAACAGGAAACGACGCATCGGTCTGCTTGAGCTTGGCCTTGGCGTTCACGTAGATTTTGTCTCCGGTGGTGTACACACGAAACTTGAAGATGTTGGCCACCCTGTCGTCAGACATCATGGTGGCGCGTGCGTTGAGAGCGAACTCCTGGAGACGGTTCAGGCCGACCTTGGTACCGATCGGAAAGGCTGATCCAAAGTCGGGATGAAGAGGTAGCTCTCCCTCCTCGATAGAGAACTTGATCAGCATCCCCTGCTTGGCATTTGAAACGCTCTCAACCACGGCAAGGTCCCCCCCAGGACCCACCCCTACATCTGCCAAGCCCTGTCCACCAGAAGCAGAACCTACCAGCAAAAGATCGCGTCCGTAGCTCTGCAGCACAGGCGACAGGCTGCTGTTGTCGTCGATGTTGGGGTCGTCGGTGCTGAGATCACCCTCATTACCTGACTGAGGCACCTGTAGAGTATCGCCAGGGGCCTTCACACCGTCGCCAGAAACAGTTGAGATATAAGGAGATTTCAGATTGTTTAGGATCGCAATTTGTTTCCAGTTGGAGACGTCCCCAGTCGTTCGCTTTGCAAAGCTGCGAATCGTCTCGTCCTTCTTGATCTCTTCCTCTCGGGTAGAGGATGGCAGCTTGTTGTTGCTGGGGGTCAGCGGAGAGCCGCCAGTAGGAGTAGTACTCTGCCCATCCTTATTGTAGGCCGCAGCGTAGTCCTGAACCGTGACCTGCTTGGGAGCCTTGAAGAGAAAGTCTTGGGCACGGATCTGGTTCGCCACTCGCACGAGCATTCGGGCTGCACGAATCGCCTCGTTCCGTTGAATATCCAGGACTGCCTCGTCCTCGATAACTGGAAGATCAACCACCCCAGGAACTGCCTGCGTGGGTGTCGAGGCGAACACTCGCTTGTCACCCTGAGACCTTCCGCTCGCGAGGACTGATCCCAACCGGGCTAGCTCCTCGCAGTCATTCTCCCACTGCTCCAGGAACTTGTGATCAAAAGACTTCCCGAAGCGCTCTCCGATGGTAGCGATGTTGGCCAAGGCCCCCATCACCGACAGAGCGCTAGACAAAACACTGTCAACGACCCTGAAAGGAAGCTGCTGCAGAAACTCTACCAGATGGCCCAGCTGCTCCAGCCCTCGGACAACGTCCTTGATCGCGTCCTGGACAAACCCGAGCCCCTGACTGATAGACGACAGCACGTTGAGAGTATCTCGGGGACGCTTGATCTTGGAGTCGTACTTGAAGAGCGTTCGCAGCTGGATGTTGTAGGTATAGCCCAGAGGGTTGGCCGCATCGCGAGAGGTCGCAAAGCTGAGCGGCTCGACAATGTAGACTTCGTTCTCCTTGGCGTACCACCAAATCATGACAGTACGGCGAGCCCACTCGTTGTTCTGTTTAAGATCAAAGTAGTACCGGAAGATGTTCCTCAGGAACATGATGTCGTCGAAGCCAGTTGCCTCTTTCGGGTCAAGCCCTCGGTCGTCCTTTGAGCGAAGCGCAGTGGTCAAGGCATTCGGCGTAGAGATCACATTGCCTTGCGTGACCGAAGTTGCTCCTGGAATCTT
>Ga0180435_10001406_pt1 | contig 25156 bp, 28 predicted proteins | sample SS_ome_3_FD_132467 | JGI IMG/M metagenome (GOLD analysis project Ga0180435, IMG submission 132467) | Hypersaline lake sediment archaeal communities from the Salton Sea, California, USA - SS_3_S_1 metaG | ecosystem: Environmental > Aquatic > Non-marine Saline and Alkaline > Hypersaline >... | reverse complement strand
ATCGCCGACATACTTGACACCTTTCTGTTTCTCACATATTAAATAACCTTGTCTGAACTGGAATACGGCTGTTTTATCTGCGATTTTGACAATTTACTAAATAAGACAAGGGGACCAACATGAGTCGATGTTTTGTAACCGGTGCCAGTGGCCTGATAGGAAAACACCTGGTGGACATTTTGCTGGACAATGGTCACCATGTCACCCTTTTACTTAGAAATCCCGAAAGCCCCGATAAAAAACGGTTAACGGACAAATGGGTTAAAAAAGCCGAAATGGCCCGTAAACACGGACGCGGTTCGGATATCAGCATCTGGAATGGTGATGTAACCAGGCCCGACCTCGGTGTTGACAATGGGCTTGCCCTCACGGACATGGATCATATTTACCACCTGGCGGCTGTTTATAACCTCGAGGCGAATAAAACCATCACATTGGACACCAACGTAAAGGGAACGGAACGCCTTCTGGAAAAAATGGACAATGACAAATTCAAGGGGTGTCTTCACTTCGCAGGCTCAGTCTCGATTGCGGGCAATTACAAGGGCGAATTCACGGAGCGCATGTTCTCCGAAGGCCAGGAGCACGGCCACGTTTACAACCGGAGTAAATATCTTGCCGAAAAAATCGTCCGGGAAAAACTCGCCGGCCGGAGCACCTACGATATTCGCATCTACCGCCCCTCACACATCGTCGGCAACTCGACAACCGGCGAGATGGATAAAATTGACGGCCCGTATTACGGATTTGTGGCCATCTCCGCAATGAAGAGAAAGCTTCCTCCGTGGTTTCCCATCATCATGCCCAAAACCAAAACCCTCATGGATATGGTGCCTGTGGATTACGTGGCGAAAGCGATGTACACACTTAGTATGATGGAAAAAACCGAACTGCCGGATGACCTGTTCTGTTTTCACCTGACCGATCCCAATGCCCCCACCCTGACGGAAGCAACGGAAATGATGCTTAAAGCGGCGGGCGGCCCGAGGGTGAATTTTACATTTTCAACCCAGATGGTAAATGCTTACCTCGGCCTCTTTAAGCAGGCAGCCAACCTGAAAGGTGTCGAAATGGTGAAGGACGGCATCCTGGACAGCCTTAACATTCCGCTGGGGATTTTTGACGCCATGCTGTTTAATGTGCGCTTTGGTTCAGGAGAGACCACCCGGATATTAAGAAAAAAAGGCCTGGAACCGCCGCCGTTTGAATCTTATGTCGAAACCTTATGGGATTACTACCATCGCCATCTTGACCCCGAAAGGACCAAAGAAGAGCTAAGCGACGCAGCCTTCAGAGGAAAAGTGGTGGTAATTACCGGCGGATCAGAAGGAATCGGGTTTGCCAGTGCAAAACGCTGCGCCCAATATGGAGCAACGGTTGTTCTTGCCGCCCGCAACCGGGAAAAACTGGAGATAGCATGCCGGGAGCTTGAGCCAATTGCAAAACAAAATGGCGGAAGTGTGGAGGCCGTCACGTGCAATGTGTCCGACCTCGACGACTGCGACAACCTTGTCTCACATGTCCTTCAGCACTACGGATATGTGGATATTCTTTTTAACAATGCGGGGCTGTCCATCAGGAGATCCATAGGTAAAGCCGTCGACCGGTTTCATGACTACCAGCGAACCATGCAGACCAATTACTTCGGTCCGCTTAAAATCGTACTCGGCCTGTTGCCGTCCATGGAAAAAAGAAGAAGCGGCCACATCCTGTACTCATCCACAATGAACACCATGGCACCTACGCCCTGGTTCAGTGCCTATGCCGCAAGTAAGAGCGCCATGGACGCCATCGGCGATTCTCTTGCCGGAGAATACGCGGATAAACATATCTATTTTTCATCCCTTAAATTCCCGTTAATTAAAACGGGGATGCTCGCGCCGACGAAAGACTATGATGACATTCCGCTCGCAAGTCCCGACTTTGCGGCACAAATGTTCGTTGATGCTGTTCTGAAAAAACTCAGGAGAAATATAACCGGCCTTGGTCTGGCCATGAGTATCGCCGGTCTTTTCACGCCGAAAGCGCTGACGCAGGTGTACAACTATATCTTCAGGGTATGGGCGGATGAAGAAGGAGACTACCCGGAAATGAAGCCGGACCGTGCCATTGTGAAAAAGTTTATTCGGCACACACCGGTATAAGGCCGACCTACCAGGGCTCACATAACAGTTCGAAATAATCCGTGGCGCGCACGCACGCAGGGCATTTATCGGGAGCGATTCGCCCATTATGAAGATATCCGCAGTTGCTGCACCGCCAGACAACCTCCCGGTCCCTCTCAAACACTTTTCCGGACTTGATATTATCCGCCAATGCCAAAAAGCTTTTTTCGTGCTGCTTTTCCGCAACGGTGACGGCGTCCCACAGGTCGGCGGCGCGCTCAAACCCCTCTTCCCTTGCGACTTCCGCAAACCCGCGATACATGGTCACGCCCACATTGTTTTCAAGCTCTGCCGACGCAATCAGATTGGCATGCGTATCTCTTATTACGCCGGTGGGAAAACTGGCGGTGATTTCAAGCTCACCGCCATTAAAGAATTTGAAAAACCGCAGTGCATGTTCGAATTCCTGCTCTGCGGTTTCTTCAAACAAATTGGCAATTTGGATATAGCCGTCCTGTGCTGCTTTCGTTGCAAAAAAACGATAGCGGGAGTTGGCCTGAGATTCAAATGCATAGGATATCAGTAAATTTTTTGCCGTCCGGCTGTCTTTGAATCGACCCATATATCCTCCTTGGCATCCTTCCCGGGCATTCATCCGGGTCTACCCGTCACATCTTCTACTCGGTTACCTCAATGGCGTCCGCACCGCATTCCGAAGCAGCCTGCCGCACGACATCATGATATTGTTCGGGAATTTCATCGAACTTCACAATGGATTTCAATTCATCTTCATCATACTCAAACACTTCAGGGCAGAGATCGTTGCAGTTTCTGTCTCCCATACACTGTTTTGTAATGACAACTTTCATAATATTCCCCTTTTCCGGTTTTAAAATGTAATTATGTCAAAACCATCTTCCTGGTACTGCACCATACCGGGATGCCCCGCTATCCCTTCTAAGAGATCAAGATCCTGGGACTTGATCCCATCCGCAACACCCAGCTTTTGAGAACAGGCGCGGCAGGCTCCGGCAACAAGGCCGTCCTTTCTGCACGCTTCCCACAGCTTGTGCAATGGATTGTCTTCTTTTGCAACTTCGGGAACCAGCGTTGTTGCCGTACCCTCTATGATGATTTTCACTTCATGCCCGTGATCATTCCAGGCCTTCGCATTCAAGAGGACATGGATAAAGCACATGGGATCACCGTTAAACACAAAAAGAGCGATTCTTTTCATATTCTCAACCTTGTCAATGCGCCGGGTCGTCAGTCGAACGCCTGCCCCGGTTTTATTCCGAATTTCTTTAATATTTTTGCCAAAGGACAATTCTTTGTGAAGGCGGATTGAAAAAGATTGGCACCGACAAAGGCGGTGAGAAGCAGCCAGTACCGGCTATGGGTGACAGACAGTAAAAGGCTGAAGAGGATCAGGGCCCCTGCAAATGCAACTACAATTCTATCAATGTTCATCTTCACTAAACTCCTTTAAGACAGAAGGGATTGAGCCCGAGCTCAACCCCTTCCTTACGCTTAAGCCTTCCAAAGGCCATGAAGATTACAGTATTCACGGGCCGTAATGCTGTCCGCATCAATTTTAAATGTTGCTTCCGGGACATCGCCCGGATTCAGATATTGAAAATATGATTTGCCGTCCGCGATAATCTCCACCCACTGGATGTAATGTTTGTCTTCCATGGGATGGGGGACGTCACCGACCTTAACCTTGAAACCGTCTGCTGTTTTCTCAATCACCGGGACATGTTTTTCCTTGGCCGCGTCTACTGTATTTTCAACAAGCTTGGTCATGTTTTGATCGCAGCATACCAGCGTACCGTCACTGCCATGCAACACTTCAACAATATTGCCGCAAAGATCACACTTGTAAACTTCAAGTCGTTCTGCCATTTCTCCTCCTCCTTTTAAGAAATTGATTTATGGAACCAGAGGCCTACCAGTTTTCAGCCAGAATTTCATAATACGCTTTGGGGTGGGCACATGCCGGGCACATTTCAGGGGCTTCATCCCCCTCGTGGACATAGCCGCAGTTTATACAGCGCCATTTTACTGCTTCTCCCCTTTTGAAGACCTCTCCGCCCTCAATATTCGCGCTCAAGTCATTGTATCGTTTCTCGTGCTGTTTTTCTGCATTGGATATGGCATCAAACACCATGGCAATGGCCTCGAATCCTTCTTCACGGGCTGTTTTTGCAAACTCGGGATACATTACGGTGTGCTCGTAATGCTCTCCCCCCGCGGCAGCCTTCAGGTTGTCGAGGGTTGTTCCGATAACACCGGCAGGGAAGGCCCCGCTGATTTCCACATCACCGCCTTCAAGAAATTTGAAGAAACGTTTTGCATGTTCTTTCTCCTGGTTTGCTGTTTCTTCGAATATGGCGGCAATTTGCACATAGCCCTCCTTTTTGGCCTTGCTGGCAAAATAGGTATAGCGATTACGTGCCTGAGACTCACCGGCAAAAGCGGTAAGAAGATTTTTTTCCGTTTGTGTTCCTTTTAAATCTCCCATTTAGTTTCTCCTTTCAATTGATATTGGTGTTTAAATGTTGCATACATGGCAGGATAGCAACCCCCTTCTTTACGTTCATGATGAAATCAATGACGGTTGCCGAACCTTTCTCTCTTTTCTTTTCGTTCTGTGCGTTAAACAAGACCGTGATGGACCCCGTCGCCGGAGTCCTCTTTATGATAAACAAAATCCATGCCATAATGTTCTTTTGCATACCGTGATCCGATTCTTTTTTCTGCCTCCTTGACTGACAGGGCTTAAACGATTTATCCCATGACGTAAAATCCGCTTATTGAATCAAAACCAACGGATCATAAAATTAAGGCCGTAAACTGCTTAAAAAGTCGTCTAAAAACGTATTTGTGAAACACTTTCGTATCACATATTGTCTCAACGTAGAAAATGAATCAGGAAATAAATCATATACCTTCCCTTAAAATACATTGCAACCGCTATTTTAGGCGGAAGTATCACTCTGGCATGCATCTTGATTATATGAAATCGGATGTTCCTATCTGTCAATACGGCTTGTGTCAAAAAGGGAGGACAAAATGACGACACCACAACATTGCCCAGGCTTTGAAAATTTCAAGAACCTAAAATCATTTCAGTGTAAATGCCCGGAGTGTGGAGAAACAAAAGAAATATTCTCCGATGAATTTGATAAGACCCACACATGCGAAAAATGCGGAAAAGCGATTGATTTTACCCAGTGTTCACTGGACGGTTCAGCTTAACCGCCCGGATACTAATCTCAGCTCTATATTACCCCTGCTGCTGAAGTTATCTTAAACGTACGTCCACTCAAGGTGACTTCTTAAAGGGCCAAGGAGGATTCATATGGATGTCGTTCTGTTATCGCGGCTTCAGTTTGCCGCCGCCACCATGTTTCACTTTTTATTTGTCCCCCTGACTCTCGGGTTATCCATACTTGTTGCCTACATGGAGACAAAGTACGCAAAAACCGGGGACAAAACATATCTTAGGATGACAAAATTCTGGGGGCATATTTTTCTAATCAACTTTGCCCTTGGTGTGGTCACCGGCATAACGCTGGAATTTCAGTTCGGGACCAACTGGTCAAGGTACTCTGCGTTTGTCGGCGATATTTTCGGATCCCTCCTTGCCATTGAAGCATCGGTGGCCTTTTTCCTGGAATCCACGTTTATCGGCATCTGGATATTCGGATGGAAAAAGCTGTCCGCCAAAGCCCATGCCGCGGTCATGTGGCTGGTCGCTGCCGCGGGAAACCTTTCCGCGGTCTGGATCCTGATGGCAAATGGCTGGATGCAGCATCCGGTCGGCTACACTATAAGAAATGGTCGAGCGGAGCTGACTGATTTTGCTGCGGTTGTTTTTAATAAGTTTGCATTGTTGGAGTTCTTCCATACCGTGCCGGGGGCCATGCTTCTTTCGGCCTTTTTCGTCATGGGTGTCAGCGCCTATCACCTTCTCAAAAAACAGCATATCGACTTCTTTACCCGTTCATTTCGGATAGGAATTGTGGCGGGACTGATTTCATCCTTTGTTGTGGCGATTACCGGTGACATGCATGGTGTCCATGTGGCGGAAGTCCAGCCGATCAAACTGGCGGCGATGGAGTCTCACTTTGAAACCACCACCAGGGCCCCGATTCATATGTTTGCCATTCCGGATCAAGAAAACGGCAGAAACATCGTGGAAATAGGCTCCATCCCCAGCCTGTTGAGCTTCCTTGCATTCCATGATTTTGACCACGAGGTAAAAGGGCTGAACGATTTTCCCAAAGATGAATGGCCGCCGATTCTACCAACCTTTATCGCTTTTCGAGGAATGGTGGGACTTGGCACCCTTTTTATTCTTCTGAGTGTGGCAGGCTGGTTTTTAAGGAACCGATTGCTGGAAAGCAGAAAATATCTGACCATAATGCTATGGTCCATACCCCTGCCATACTTAGCCCTTCAGTTGGGATGGATCGTGGCCGAAGTGGGGCGTCAGCCATGGATCGTTTATGGCTTGATGAGGACATCGGATGCAGCATCGCCTGTGGCAGGGTCCCAGGTTCTCGTATCGTTAATTGGTTTTATACTGGTTTACGGCCTGCTGGGAGCAGTCGGGTTTTACCTGATCATCCGGGACGCCAGAAAAGGACCTGAGACATCAGAATAATTTACAGGAGGCAAGATAATGGAACTGCAATCAATATGGTTTTTTTTATGGGGACTGTTATGGGCCATCTTTTTCATGACCGACGGATTTGACTTCGGCGTGGGAACCCTTTATCCGTTTTTGGGAAAAAGTGATACGGATAAACGTGTCATGATCAACTCACTAGGGCCGCTTTGGGATGGGAATGAGGTGTGGCTGATAACAGCCGGCGGCGTTACATTCGCGGCATTTCCCATCGTATATGCAGTCATGTTTTCATCTCTCTACTCCGCTCTTATGCTGATTCTCTTTGCCCTTATTTTAAGGGGGGTTTCATTTGAGTTCCGCGGCAAAGTGGACAACCCCCTTTGGACCAAGACATGGGACAGTTGCATTTTTATCGGAAGTTTTCTTCCGGCACTTTTATTCGGAGTCGCATTCGCCAACATTTTTCAGGGAATCCCCTTTGATGCCGACGGTCTTTACCATGGCAACCTGTTTACCCTGCTGAATCCCTATGGTCTCTTGGGGGGCGTTCTGTTTGTTCTTTTGTTTGTCGTCCACGGTGCGTTGTGGATTGCCATTCGAGCAGAAGGCGACCTGCACGACAGAGCCGCATCCATGGCCGGAAAGCTCTGGGCAGCGCTTTTAGTGGTGTCTGTTGTTTTTCTTGCCGCCACCTATTTTTCCACAACACTTTATGATAATTACCTGGACTATCCCATCCTTTTTATTGTGGTCGTTCTGGCGGTAGGCGCACTTTTGGGCACCAGGCTGTTTATCGCGCAACAGGCTTATTTCAAAGCATGGTTCTCATCATCTTTGACCATCGTCTCCTGCACATTTTTCGGAATTATAGGGCTGTTCCCGAATCTTTTCCCTTCAAGCATCTCCGAAGAATACAGCCTGACCGCGTTCAATGCATCATCGAGCCCGTTGACCCTGAAGATTATGCTCATCGTGGTCATAGTCTTTATACCGGTGGTGCTTGCCTACCAGATATGGGCGTATTCGTTGTTCACAGGAAAAATAGCTGAGGAGGACCTGGAGTATTAAGGGGCGTCAACCGTTTACAACAATAAAAGGCTTCCCCGGAAAACTATACTCACCGGAGAAGCTGTTAACTGATAAAAAGAAACATCCCTGTAACAATTGTTATTCCTGCCAGTGGTGCGGCAATGAACGGTGTGCGGTCTGCAGGGAAGAAGGCGGCAGCGACATAAATGGGAGATTTCCGAAAGATAAAAAAACAGATTCGTGATTATCTTTTGGACCGGGATATGAAAACAGGCCTGGGTAAAATCAGCCGCATCGAGGGGAGAAAGGCCGTCAACCCCTTATTCTCATATTTTTATGACGGGAATGAACTCCTGCGTTGGAGATCCGTCACGGCAATGGGCATTGTTCTTTCACAACTTGTTAAGTCGAACAAAGAATCCGCCCGGATTGTCATGCGCCGCATGATATGGAATCTCAACGACGAATCCGGCGGCATCGGCTGGGGATCACCGGAGGCAATGGGTGAGGCGATGGCCCGATGTGCGTTCATCGCCGATGAATACCATCATATACTTCTATCGTATATCATGCCCGACGGTAATTTTATCGAGCACGAAACCCTTCAACGGGGTGTATTGTGGGGAATTGCCCGGCTTGCCCACAAACGACCGCAAATGGTAGAGCCGTCGGCAGCCCTTCTGTTGCCATACCTGGCCTCGAACGATCCCCCGCGCCAAGGACTCGCGGCATGGACTGCAGGGCTTTACGATTGCCCGGAAACAAACGGAGCGACAGACGAACTGAAACAAAACCCGGTGAAAATCAGGGTATATACAGGCCGGGTCATGGAAGATGTCGCCATTGGCAATCTGGCATCTTCACGCGTGGGGTATGACGAGTTCCCTTTTTCTTAACCGTCATTGCAATCCGGCCGTGTTGAAAATAGTTGACAAAAATTTATTATGAATAAGATTAAAGGCAAGGTTAAAAATTTTCAACGCCGCCAAAGCTAGACGGCACAAATAAGAAAGACCGGGCATTTAACTTAAAGAAAGGCATGTGACATTTTATGAAAAACAACTTGGAACAATATAAAATCTACAACCCCGCCACCGGGGAGGAGACAGGCTCTTATGACATAATGGATAAAGACTCGGTGGATGACGCCGTCAAAAAGGCCGGAATCGCCTTCAAATACTGGTCGAAATCCGACTTTTCCGTCAGAAAAAAAATTATGAAAAAAGCCATTGCCATCATTGCAAGTGATCCGGAAAAGTATGCAGCCGTCATTTCTTCCGAGACCGGCAAAACCATGCACGACGCGCTGCTTGCCGACATCTATTCAGCCCTTGATATGCTTAAATACTATGCCAAACATGCGGAAAAATTCCTTAAGCCCGTCAAAGGGACAAGCGGAATCCTGCTTCCCGGACGAAAAGCCTACTATGTTTTTGAACCCAAGGGTGTTGTCGGTATTATTGCTCCGTGGAACTACCCTTTCACCCTGGCCTCAAGCCCCGTGGTGTCAGCCGTTATGGCGGGTAATTCAGTGCTGCTCAAGCCATCGTCACAGACAACCGGCAGCGGCGTAATAATTAAAGATGTTCTGGAACAGGCAGGACTTCCGGAAGATGTCATCCAGGTTCTTACCGGCCCGGGGGGATTGACCGGTCAGGCATTGATCGAACACCAGGATATCGACATGCTCTTTTTCACCGGATCAACGGAAATCGGAAAAGAGGTGAACGTAGAAGCCGCCAAAAAACTGATCCCCGCCATCATGGAGCTTGGCGGCAAAGATGTGGCAATAGTGACAAAAAATGCGAATCTAAACCGGGCCGCCCATGGCGTGCTGTGGGGAGGAATCACGAACAGCGGCCAGACCTGCATCGGGACGGAAATAGTACTTGTTGACCGGACCGTATATGACGAGTTTCTGGCCAAGATTACCGATCTTGCCAAAAATCTGAAGTCCGGAAGCAAAGGCGGCAATGTGGGTTCAATGACAATGAAATCCCAATACGCGATTGTGGAAGACCAGCTCCAAGATGCCCTTGACAAGGGCGCCAAGGTGGCTGCGGAGGGCAAGATAGACCGCAGCCGCCCGGGGCTGTATTTCCCGCCCACGATCCTGACCGATACGACACCGGAGATGAAGGTCAGATCGCATGAGACCTTTGGTCCGCTGCTGCCCGTTGTTCCCTACGACACCCTGTCGGAAGCCATAGACATGGCCAATAATACAGAATACGGACTTTCCGGAGCCATCTACACGAAGGACATGAGCGAAGGAAGGCAAATCGCAGCCAAAATTAATACCGGATCCATTAACATCAATGACTCATTGATAACGTTTGCCATTCCGTCACTTCCCTTTGGCGGTGTGAAACATTCAGGAGTCGGAATATACCATAGTAAATCCGGTATCCGTGCGTTTACCAACATCAAGTCTGTTACAGAATTTAACTGGAACCTGAAAAAAGAGATTTTCTGGTATCCCTTACCCGAAGGATGTGAAAAAGTAACCTCAAGAGCCATTACCGCGTATTTCTCGAATAATATATTTACGAAAATAAAAGCCTTCCTGGGTGCAGCGATTCAGGTTTGGCATCTATGGAAAAAAGGAGGTTAATATGGCAGAATTTATTTTTGGGGGAAACCCTTCAAGGACGATAGGCGATCTTCCGGCACCGGGCGAAAAGGCCCCGGATTTTCTATTAACACGTACCGACTTTTCCGATGTGTCTCTTTCTGACCTGGCCGGAAAAACAGTGGTGTTGAATATTTTTCCAAGCATTGACACTCCTGTTTGTGCCGCATCGGCAAGAAGATTCAACCAGGAAGTTGAAAAACTGCAAGATGCGACGGTTCTTTGCGTCTCAAAGGATCTGCCGTTTGCCCATGCCCGCTTTTGCGAAGCAGAGGGGTTGGAAAGCATCGTTCCGGCGGCGGAGTTGAGGAACCTTGATTTTGGAACCACCTATGGCGTCCGCATTGCCGAAGGCCCCTTAGAGGGGCTGTTTGCACGGGCCGTGATTGTGATTGATTCAACCGGGACCATCGTCCACTCCCGTCTCGTCTATGATTTATCGTCAGAGCCTGATTACGATGAAGCACTTAAATTCATTAAAAAAAGCGCTGAGTCCATGGATGTCTGCAATTCAACGAGCACAGCCGAACATGCCAGAGCCGATGCCGATGAGCCCTGCGATGACGGGAGGGCGGGATAACCCTTCCAATGATGCGATGCAATATAATCCAATGTCATCATTTAAACGTCTGACAATGCCGGCCGCCAAACCCTTAATATAAACGTTTTTGGCGGCCACTCCCAACACCCCTTATTTTGTGCACTGCACAATTTTATCTTGACAACCCCCTCCCATTGCCCTATTATTTGCATATGAGGCGTTGACCGCCCGAGGAAATCAATGGAAGTTTAAGGAGGTAGCTATGCCTGATTCTATTATGACCCTTTTCCCCCAGGCCGAAACTTACCTGAACGGATTGAAAACAAGCTATGAATTGAGTTCATTACTTTTAGAATCCGGAAAAAGAAACCTGGATGCCGGGTTCAAATTATATGAAGACAATATGGAAGCGACACTGAACGGCCCCTTGTCACTATTCTCCGCCACGGGCACGGATGATCAATCAAGGATGGAAATACACCGTTCCTTATTGGAAACCGGACGCCGCATGCTTGACCGGCCGAAGGAAAACATAACGCTTGCCCTGGATCGATTCCAGCGGGATGCACGTGACCAGGTCGACTATCTCCGCCTGTTTACGGATAAACCCAAAGCGCAGGATTGGTCTTTCGGATATAACAGCACGGATATTCTGCTTGACCTTCCCGGGCTGAGGCTCATTGATATCTCCCTCGACACCAAACATAAAATAGGCAACTACACCGTTGTATTTGCACCGAGAGCAGGCCACCACTCGAATATTGCGGAAAGAACCGCCCGGTTTATGAGGGACAGGGGGTTGACCCGGATGGCGGTGGTGGAGCAAAAATGCGCATCGGACATACCGCTTTACGTAAACGGCCAGCGTCATCACGAAAACTTTGACGGCCAGGTTGAACAGTATAGGGCCGTGCTCGAACATCTGCGGGACATCACGGGGCATCCGCCGCATCTCGTTGCGGTTTGCCAGCCGGGCCCGCTGCTTGCCGCAACCCTGATTCTATATCCGGATTTGGGGAAGACCTTCGGCTCAGCAGGCTCCCCGATGCATACTGAAGGAGAAGAAAGCCTTCTCACCAACTTCTCAAGGCTAATGGGTGAAAACTACATTGATGTCCTCATGAACTTTTTTTATCGAAAAGTGCCGGAGGGGGAAGTCGGTGCAGGCAGAAAAATATATGACGGCCGTCTCCAGGTCCTTGGGTTTTACATGCTGGGCATTGACCAGCACGTGAAAAATTTCCGAAAAGCCTATTCCGATATTCGGAAAGGGAACAGGGATGCCTATCTCAGGCAGAAAAATTTCTATGAGTGGTACAATTATGTGACGCACTTTCCTGCCGGCTTTATCCGGGACACCTATAAAAAAATATTTGTCAACAATGAACTCATCAGGGGCACAATGGAAATCAACGGGCAAACCGTGGACATCAAAAATTATCCGGGGGACGTTCCCATCTGGGCCCTTGGCGGGACAAAGGACGATATCGCCCCTCCCCTTCAGGCAACCGGGCATGTGCCGCTGATCGAGTCCGTGCCGGAAAAGGACCGGCTCGTTGTTCCGGCAAACGCCGGACATATGGGGCTTTTCCGCTCCCAAAAGGTTCTGGAAAATGATTACAGCAGGATTACCCAGTTTCTTTTAGAACGAAGCGACTAGAAGTGGTTTATTTAGTATCCATCCATAATGAAACATTATGGATAACAGCTATTAGCTGTTGGCTGTTAGCCTTTAGCAAAAAATTATATGAAAACAATCTTTTTAGCTAACGCCTAAGGGCTAATTGCTCCATTCAGAAATCTTCGATTTATGGATGGATATTATTTATCTTCTTTGTCGGCCTCTTCTTTAAAGAAATGATTTTTGAAAGGATTCAATAAGGGGTTCAGGCTGGTGATGTTTTCGGCTGTCTTCCTGGCCATGCCGGAAAAGTCCTGCCCCATGTTCAGCCATTTCCTGAACTGATCATCCGCCGCGTTCTTATAGGCCAGATAATTTTCCACCGTCTGCTCCAGGTACTTCTCAAAAAACTCGGCAAGAAGGTTCTCGCCATGCCGAATGACAAGATGAAGAAGGGGAACCGGCAAAAGCGTATTTCTCTTTTTCGCCTGTTCAAGAATGATCTGGGTGAGTGTAAAGGCCGTAACATCCTCCCCGGTTTTCGCCTCCACAACCCTCACATCCTTTCCCTCTTTAATGAGGTCTCCAAGCTGGGCAAGGGATATGTATTCACTTTTTTCCGTATTGTAAATCCGACGGTTCGGATACTTTTTAAACATCATGGTTTCAGCCATGGCGACACCTTTGCATGTATTGTTGTGATGCACAAGAAACAGATAATAGAAAACGTTTAAAAAGTCAACAAAGAACATTTAATATTGTTTTTCATATTAATTTCAATATAATATATATTCATTTGTTTTTTAGAGAAAAAATTGTGCAGTGCACAATTTTTTCCTTGACAAGACCATTTCAGGCGTTATCTTGTTGGTAAAAGAAAGACCAAACACAACCAATATAAGACTCAAAAGGAGGCCCAAAATGGCTAACACACAATTCGTAAGAGAAGCGGTAAACGCAAATAGAGCATTATTCGAACAGGCATACAATGCAGGTGCTGCGCTTCAGAGTGAAGCGGAAAGAGCCGTGCGCGGTATTCTGGACAGGGTTGGACCCGTAAATGCCGGCATCATAAACGGGGACGTGCGGGAAAACATCAACCGGCTGGCCGATGCATGGCGCCAGGAACAGGACCGGTGGAAATCTTATGTGGATGACGGGTTCGACAACCTCGAAGGATTGCTGGAGCCGGCCGCCCCGAAACGGGCAAAAGGCAAAAAACAAACCTCCGGATAGAGCCATGCTACTTGGCCCGAATATTGCTTTATTCTCAGGATAAACAACAGGCCCGACGTCGGCCGGGGAGGACACCAAAATGGATAACAAGCAGATGTTAAAGCAGATGGTCCGGTTCAACAAAACCGCATTTGATAACGGGTTTAATGCAATGAAGATGGCCCAGGAACAAGGTGAAAAAATGCTTGCCGCGTTTCTGGATCAGTCTTCATGGCTTCCCGAGGAGGGAAGGAAGGCCGTGAGTGACTGGGTTGCGGCAAACAAAAAGGGGTGCGACGACTTTAAGGCGGCAATGGATGAAAACTACAAGAAACTGGAAGAATTTATGGGGGGATAGACTCCATGGTTGATTCAAAAGACAATGCATCGTCCGGCGGGAGGTCCATGTTCGAAGCATGGACCTCCGGCATGAAGTCATTGGAAACCCTTCAAAGCGCATTTACCATGCCTGATGCCCTGGAGGCCGCTTTCAAAAGCATTCAGCCCTCCCCCGAGAGTGTGCTTAAGATGGCTGAAACAGGATGGAAGAGCATGCAGGAGTTTATGGGAGACCGGCAAAAGGCCGGTGAACCGGGAAAACATCCTGAGACACTTGTGTTTCCAAATCTCTACCAGGACGCCTTGTCCAGCTGGTCGGATCTTTACGACAACGAATTCAGAAAATTCCTGAATATTCCTCAACTCGGCCTGACACGATTCCATCAGGAAAAGATAAACCGCTCCCTTGATGCCTTTGTCCGCTTTCAAAACGCCATGTCCGAGTTTCTGCTGCTTTTATACAAGCCCATCGAAACGTCGGGTAACGAATTGCGGCAGGAAATTACCAGCCGAGTGGAAAACGGGGATTCTCCGAAGGAGCCCAGAGAGTACTACGGTATATGGGTCAAGGTACTTGAAAAAAAATATATGGCTCTTTTCAAAACACCCGACTACCTTCAGTCCCTTGGCAAAACCATGCGCGTCATGGACGAATATCATGCTGCCCGGAAAGACGTTATTGATTCTCTGCTGCAGACATTTTCCATTCCAACCACAAAGGACATGGATGATGTGTACCAGGATATGTATCTTCTGAAAAAGCGGGTTCAGAAACTGGAAAAAATGGTGGGAGATCTCAAAGGAAAACAAAAAAGGAGATAAGCATATGGCCAACCCCGGAGTCCCAGTCGACCTAATCCTTTCGAAACTTGCCCAGGATGCGGGTGATTTTCAGGCGCGCCTTCAAAAGGCTTCGGATGTCCTTCTAAGCCCCCTTGAAACAAAAATTGCATCCACCCCGTATGAAGTTGTTTACCATGAAGACCGGGTAAAGCTCAAACACTATAAAGCGAAGAAGAAAAGCCCCGGAAAGGGCAAAAAGTCCCCAAAGCTAAAAACGCCGCTTCTGGTCATATATGCCCTGATCAACAGGGAAACCATGCTGGACCTTCAGCCCAGCAGGAGTGTCACGGAAAGCTTTCTCAGTGAAGGCATTGATCTTTATATGATCGACTGGGGCTATCCATCCCGCAAAGATAAATTCCTGACCATTGATGACCATGTAAACGGTTACATAAATAATATCGTGGATTTTATCCGGGAAAAACACGGCATTCCGTCGGTGAACATCATGGGCATCTGTATGGGAGGAACGCTCAGTGTTATTTACTCGTCCCTTTATCCCGACAAAGTTAAAAACCTGGTGACCACGGTTACCCCGACCAACTTTGATACGGACAAGGGGCTTCTCCACATATGGATGAAAAATGTCGATGTGGATCTGATGATTGATTCAATGGGGAATATGCCCGGGGATATGATGAACTTCGGTTTTCTTCTTTTAAATCCTGCGCGCCTGATGATGGATAAATATGTGGGCTTCATGGAGAACATGGACAAAAAAGAATTTGTTGAAAATTTCATCCGGATGGAAAAATGGATTTTCGACAGCCCTGATGTGCCCGGGGAGACCTTCAGGCAATTCGTAAAGGACGGCTATCAGAAAAACCTCCTGATACAAAACAAGATGGAAGTCGGCGGACAGTTGGTGGATCTGAACCGGGTCACCATGCCGCTTTTAAACATTTACGGAAAATATGACCATCTGGTGCCGCCGGAAGCGTGCGAGTTGTTGACGAAAACAGTTGCCAGTAAAGACACGGAGGACGTCTGCCTGGACACGGGTCACATCGGCATCTATGTGAGTTCAAAAACGCAAAAGGAATTTGTTCCAAAAATCATTGACTGGCTGGGACAAAGGGAGGGAGGTAAACATGCCAAGTGATATGAGCTACTTTAACAGCATATGCAGCCTGAGCAAGGCATTCGGAAAGGTTCAAAGCAGACAGAAACTCCTGGATCTCATTGTGAAAAGCGCGATCGACACAATGAAGGGCAAGGCCGCCTGCCTTTTCCTTTATGACGAAGAAAAAGATACCTTTGTTCCTGCCGCAGAAAAAGGGCTTTCAAAGAACCACCTCCATCAAAAACCGGAAAAGGCGGGAAAGCAGATTAAGGAGCTGGTAAAAAACGGCTACATCGCCATAAAGGATGCGACAAAAGACAAAAAAGTGGATAACCACGATCTGAAAAAAGCGGAAGGAATAAAATCCATTCTTACGGTTCCGGTGATGGACAACAAAGATGTCGTCGGGGTACTTGTGCTGTACACGGATACGCTGAGAACCTTTTCAAAGGATGAAATCAGTTTCATGCAGGCCCTTGCCGATCAAGGCGGCATGGCCATTGAACGGGCCAGGCTCATCGGCCAGCTGAGAAACAATACAAATTTGTTCCATGATCTCTCCACCGGAATCAACTCCACCCTTAATATTAACGAGGTCATGCACAAACTGACAAAAGGCCTGGCCAAGTCATTGAAGGCAAAAGGGGTGTCCATCAGCCTCATTGACGAAAAAAGCGGGGACCTCCGCCTGATAGAATGCCACGGGTTAAGCGATTCCTACTGTGACGCCGGACCGATAACCCGGGAAAAAATAATCCCCGTGGTGCTGGAAGGCAAAACAATTATTGTTGACGACGCAGGGGCCGATGACGGTTTGTCCTTTCATGGCCAAAACAAAGAAGAAGGAGTGACGACCTTTCTTGCCGCCCCCATTAAAACCGTTCATGGCATCATCGGCGTCATGCAGCTGTTTTACGGCTATAAAAGGAAGTTCTACGATGATGAAATTCTCATGGTAAATGCCCTGGCGGCCCAGGCCGGCTCGGCCGTCCAAAACGCGGCCTGCTATCTGACATTGGAAAATGAAATGGATGAATTAAAAAATGATATCTGGAGCCACCGGTCGTGGTTTTAGGGATAAAGGAGCGTCATTATGAAAGGAAAAACAATAGACCTCTTGAACATAGGTGATGTTTCGGAATTCACAAAAACAGTCTCCGAGTCTGACATCTATCAGTTTGCCGGAATCACGGGTGACTTTAACCCGGCCCATGTAAATGAAGCTTATGCATCCAAGACATTTTTCAAAAAAAGAATCGCCCACGGGATGCTTTCGGCCGGCTTTATCTCCGCCATACTGGGCAATCACCTCCCCGGTCCCGGATCAGTCTATGTAAAGCAGGAGCTCAATTTCCTTGCGCCCGTCTATATCGGCGATACCATCACTGCCCGGGCAGAGGTTGTAAATCTGGACCAGGAAAAAAACAGGGTGACCCTCAGCACCAACTGCTACAACCAGGAAGGCACAATGGTGATCAGAGGCGAAGCCGTATTGAGTCCGCCCAGGAACAAGTAAAACCATCGGAAATGATTATTAAAACACTAGCGTTGCAATTAAAGGAAGATGATCGGAAGCCGACCGGGTCAAGGGGGTCTTCAGAGGCTCAATCGATCGGAGGCATGATCCCGGCCGCACCAAGATCCGGTCCAGGGAAAGCAGGGGGAACCGCGCCGGAAATGTCGCCGGTGATCCGGTGTTGGCAAAATATTTTCGCAGCAGGCGCAGCGGCTTGCCCATAAAAAACCATTCGTTTAAATCTCCCATTACGACGGAAATATCCGACCGCCGACGGTTCAGCGCGTTTAGCAGCAGCCTTGTCTGAATACTGCGCTCAGATCGCATCAGTCCCAAATGGGTGGCAATAACCCGTAAGTTTTTGTTGTTGATTTGCATCCGCAAGCAAACTGCTCCGCGTGGTTCACGGCCCTGGAAACTGATATTGATATGCTCCATTTTTTCAATTCGATGCCGAGTCAAGAGAACATTTCCATAAGAGGAATCGTCGCGGTACATTGTCAGGCCGGGAATGATTTCCATACGAAAGTGTTCACGTAATGAATTGAGAAAATCAGTGTTGCCGTCGTGACCGGTTTCCACCTCCTGAAGGGCGATGATGTCTGCATTCAATTGACTGATAACCGTAATGATTCGGTCGGGATCAAACCTGTTGTCATTGCCGATGCATCGATGAATATTGTAGGTGGCCAGCCTTAAAGATGGTCGATAGTCGTCCATAAATCACAGCTTGAGACGGAACCGGAAACCCGGATTGTTTTAATTGCTTTTTTGATCGGATCCGCGACGCAGCCAGTTTACCAATATAAAAGCCACGAAGCCTATAAAGGCGACGGAAGCCGCCAGCCACATGGAATTATGTATCCTGGGGTCTTGCACCGTGGCGTATATCCGGTCGGCGATGACGGCAACCGCCATTACACCGGGGGTCATACCCACCAAGGTCCCCAGAACATAATCGCGGAAATTGATATGGGAAGCGCCTGCCACCAGGTTGATAACCGTAAAGGGCGCAATGGGGACAATGCGCACAAAGATAATGTTGACAATGCCATGCCGGGCTATCTTTCGGCTTATTTTATTCAGTTTCGTGCCGGCCAGTTTCTGCACCGTATTCCGCCCAATCAGCTCTCCGATCCAGTAGACAGTAACGGCACTTAATACACCGCCCGTTAAGGAACAGAGGAATCCCGTAACCGGGCCAAAAATGATAACCGCGGCGACGATCAAAAGGGTAAAAGGGATTGCGAGGAACCCCGCCATAACAAAAGCCGGAATGATCCACAAGGGTGCGACCGGCATATGGCGGACCATATCAAGGGTGCCGGACAATGCATCAACGGTTAACCAGCTGCCTAAGGGTGTCCAGCGCCACATGGCGGACAATCCCGCAATTAATCCGATAAGAAATATCCAGATGGCAATGCGGGACCGGGTGGGTCTTTCTTGGCCTTCAGGCACAATATACCGGAGCATCAATTCGGGGCGGATCGGATGTTCCGGGTCCACCATTTCCGTATCGGGAAGCAGGCGATCAGTATTTTGGGGCAGATCCAACGGCAGTTTTCTCAGATGGCGCCGGGTCGGATGATTGTATTTTTTTATACATTTAATTAATGAATGGTCGGCTGTAACGCTTTCATTAATGTTATCGGGTGTGGAGCCGAGATGTTCCGCCATCAGGCGGTTTCGAAATGCAGCGATACCCTCTTCTACGATTGAGTTGTTTTCTGCCTCGATCACGATGTTGCATTCACTGTCCAGCCCCATGGACCGGTTATTCAAATTAGCCGACCCTGCCGTAACGATATGATTGTCGACAATCATTAATTTTGCATGGACATTGATGGGATCGTCGTCCAGGCCGGGTCCGTCCGGAAAAAATACGTTCAACCGGTTATCCTTGTCATGTTTTTTCAGCCTGCGTATCAAACGCAGTCTGAACAGGTCCAGCGTATGTTGAGGCAGCCAGCCGTCCGTATGTTTGGGCATTACCATCACAATCTCCGGACCCCTTTCCCGCTCCAGGCTGGATTGAATGGCATTACCCACAGATGCGGCTGTAAAATACTGGTTCTCTATGTAAATAAAGTCCTGTGCCGATCCAATAGCATCCGCATAGAGTGCCTGAATTTCCCGAACCTCCGCCTGGTGTTGATACGCCGCCAGCGTCCGGGCCAGCCCCACCTTGACATCCTCGATATCCGGAACGATGTGTTCAGGCCACCCGTCGGTCCGCCGTTCATTTCCGCACGTCGGAGCCGTGCCCGTTGCTCCGGACCAACGATCGCGCGCGAGTTCAGCAAGAGCGCCGGCGGCATCTCCGCTGAGCATGACCTGCACGTCATGATAGGGCCTTGAAATCTTATTGTCGATCCGATCACGCTTGGGGTTGCCCGGCATATGATCGGACGTGTCCCAGCGCCCTTTTGTTAAGTCAAGACCGCCAATGAAAGCGATGGCCTCATCTATGACCACAATTTTCTGGTGCTGGGATGCGCCTTCGGGATGATGGCCGTCCAGCCGGAAATGAACCCGGTCATGGGTTTTCCAGCCCAGTTTATAAAGAGGCAACAATTCACGGTCCAGTGTATAGAGTACGGCAAAATCCCAATTTAAAATATATATGTTGAGATCCGGCTTCTCCGCGGCGAGTGCATTCAGAAAATCCCCCAGATGGTCGGGGTAGCCGTCATCAATGCCGTTTCTTGTGAGTATGGTGCGACTGTCAATATCCCAACTCAAGATATAAACCGACCGTTGTGCAATTTTCAGCGCCTCGCGAAGGAACCGAAAGTAGTCGGAGCCGTCAATAATAAAGCGCAATTTTTCTGCGTGTTCGATTCGCCAGCAATTGACACCTGTTTTACATACAAATGACATCGATCCACCTGGGTTAAACCTGTCACCGGGGTACCTTGGCGACCACTATTCCCCCGGAGCTCCCTTTGCGTTTTTTTTCACAGTTTTTCACTGGTCGTCAGCATGCATCGTCTTAACACTTTTTGTCGATATATGAAGTTTTCATTATATTCTATTCAATGTTATTGTCAACCGCCTTATGCGAATCTCTTCATCCGGCACGGTCATGGTCTATTTCATTTTAATCAATTAAATTAATTATACTATTAATTTTTTAAATTTATTGTAACAATCGACCGGACTTATCTTAAACGGATTTTTCAATTGACTTTTATATTGAATACAATGTATATTTGGGAGACGGTTGGCCGCATATCCAGCGCCGGCGGAACAACGAATAACAAAAAAGGAACTTGGTTTGACCACCGACATATGCATCGCACTTTTCATTGCCATGACCCTGAATGCCTCGACGATCTTGATCTATGAAAAAAGCAAACGCATCGCTCAATACTGGTTTGTTTTCCCAATCACCTTCTTCGGAATATGGGCGGCCGGGCTCTGGATAAATCCGGCCGGCGACAGGGCTGAGACCATTTACTGGGCCGTTTTTATGATCGCGGGCGTGCTGGCGGCATTCAGCCTCGCATTTTTATCCATTGAACGGGCCCCCCAGGGCAGAAATGAAACCATCGACATGCTGAACCGCATCAACAGGAAAAAAAAGATTGAACGGGCCACGTATCTTTTCCTGTACGTCTTTTTCTTTCTGATTGTTATGATTATGTTCATAACCGCCGGAATACGATATTTATGAACATCCCAACGACGATATTTCCGGTGTGTGCGATCAGGCCCTGCCAATGGCGGACCTCATGCCTCCTTGAAATTATTTCCCTTGGTCTTTTTACTTTTCTCCGCAAGATCAAGCCCGCGTCTATCATTCTGCAGTCTGCGGCTATATGGTACGTCACAAGGGCAACGATTTCTGAAGCCCGACAATAATACTCTTCAGCTTCGGATTATCTACAAATATGCGATGCTTTAAAAGTGACAGAACCGATTTCAAATCCTGCCATTCAGAGGCTTTCGAGTCACCGCTTGTTAACAACTCCTTTGCCTGCCGAAGGCTTATGATGGCCAATTCAGATGTGGATTTTTGATTGGTTTCATCCAAAAGCAGATTTATGAGGCTCAGGAATTGACCGGTGGCAAGCCATGTTCCCCGGCATTGAGAGCAAATACAGAATTCGGCCCTTGTCCGCCGGTCTTGAATTTTGGTTAAGGCATTCCCGGAGCATGCCGGACAATACAACACATCCGTGCCGGCTATAAAATCAAACTGCCGTTTGAGATTATCAACTTCAACCCAACCCAATTCCGGCATAACTTCATCTTTGACGGCTTCAAGTTGACCATGCTTAAACCATAATCCTCTGCATGTATTGCATTCTCGTATAACATCATCCTCTATGCGGAAAACATCCATTGTCTCTTCGCATTCGGGGCATTTCATGGTGACTCCTCCATTGGTTTCCTCTGGGTTGACCTGGTGTTCACGGCTTGGTTTTGTATCCATGATATTAATAATTAGGCCTGCGGCAAATGGGTTTCCACCCTGTTTTTCCCTTGTCCCTTTGCTCTGTATAATGCCGCATCTGCATTTTGTATCAACTTTTGGGGGCTGCCGATCAATTCATTGTACTCGCAGAGCCCTATGCTAACGGTTACACGAAGGTTGTCGAAGTTCTCTTGTTCTATTGTGTTTCGGATACGATCGGCGACTTCAAAGGCGCCACCACTATCCGTGTTGGGCATAATGACGGCCATCTCTTCCCCGCCATAACGGGCCGCCAAATCCATATCCCTGACGGTCCCATCGATAATAGAACCTATTTTTTTCAACACATCGTCCCCTTTGAGATGTCCGTGTTTGTCATTAACCGTTTTAAAGTCATCGATATCAATCATGATCAAACACAAGGGTTTTTTCAGCCTGGCCGCTTGAGCGATCTCTTTTTTTAACAGGGCCATAAACACATCCCTCGAATACAGACCTGTCAGTGTATCCCTTGTTGTGGCCTCGGCAACAAAAGCGCTTTTGTTTTCTTCTATTATTTTGGGTTCTGACAATTCATCTTTAATGTTGGAAAGATAGTCCAATGAAGCAACTACAATTCCAACATGTCGTCCGAGAACATGATTTAATTGCCTCATGTGGTTTGCGATCTTATTCCACAATTTTTTTGCTTCATCCTCACTAAACGATTTATGAGTCAGCGACATAAGAATTGAAGAATAAAGATGACCTTCATACGTTTTCTCATAATGCTGCCGGACCTTCGTGTCAGTCGCAATATATTCAATCTCATCCAGTGACAGCGCATGCTCCTCGATCTCAACAATATCTTCAATTTTTTTTCTATAATTATTTTTCTCTTTCAACCTGTTCGCCTTCTCTACCCGGACGAATCCTTCTCCGGAGCCGGTACGGCCAAAACGGGGCATTCGGTTCTGCGAACAACCCGCTCTGTTACCGAGCCTGAAATAAACCTCTGCCAGCCGGATTCGCCGTGTGTCGCCATGACAATCAGGTCGGCGTTTTCTTTTTGAGCTGTCTCGGCAATTTTATGTGCAGGTTTTCCGACAAGCACCATCATTCGGGCGTTGACGCCTGCCGGCAACCGTTCGGCTTTAACGGTTTCAAGCATCCCGGCGGCGCTTTTTTCCATCTCCGTCAATGCGGCAGGGACATGAAATCCCGTGGGTGCATCAACACCTATGATCGTGGGCATCGGTATAACCACATGGAGCACTATCAATTCAGCATCAAAATATTCGGCAAGCTCAACAGCGGTGTTGAGGCCTTCATAGGACGGATCGCTGAAGTCCGTCGGACAGATCATTTTTTTGATCGGTATCATAAGTCATATTCCCTTTTCTGTTCAGTTGATAAAAACCGGTACAAGCTGACGGCACTAAGGTCGCAGTGACGCCGGCCCATAGCGGACGCTTAACAGGTTGCGCACCTTTTTGGCACCGCCCTCCTCGGCATTTACGGTGGCCGCACGCCGTTCCCTCAGGGTGTCAACCACACCCACCAGGGTGGCCACCCCCTGCTTCACGGTGACGGCAATGTCGTCTTCGTCAACAAACACGCTCCACCACAGTTCGTTTTCTATATCCGTCTTAATGTCACTATCGTTTTTCGGGGTCCAGTTGCGTTCAACCTTGATATTATTGATTACAACGACCACCCCTTTGACACCCGAGGCCACATCTTCAGCTTTGGCCTTCATCAATTTGTTGCGAACCGTGCCATCGAGCATGACCCGATGGTTGTTGACGTTGACGCCGATCTTATGCTGATGCGTATATGGATTCCGGAGCAGCGCCAGGCGAACCGTTTTTGCCAGGTCAATATCTCTATACGGTTTTGGGTGGGGCTCCGGGATCAGGTCCGGCTCCACCGTCAGATGGTTCTTGACCATCCACACGCCGAATGTGTTCCGGGCATCCTCTTCGGCAATACGCCTGGCCTTGAAATTGTCTACCTTGCCGGCCAATGTCGCGATCCCATTATTCACCCTGACAATTATCCGGGAAGGGGACAGTCTCGGATCATAGGAAAAGGATGTGTTGACGGCCTTGGCAATTTCGTCGTCCGACTTCACACCATAGGCCTTGCTGCGGCGCATTCTATCACGCATGAAAAACCATTCAACCTGCAACCGGTCATCTTCTATGGACTTTACTCCAGCGACATAGGCGTTTCGAGAAGCACGTTTTTTTTCAGCCAGGCTCCCAACGGCGCCGCTTAAAATAACATGTCCCCGGACAACCTTGACCGCTATACGGGCATCGTCCACCCATACATCATAGGCCAGTCTGTTGTTGATATCAGCCTTGATCTCCTGATCCGGCCTATTAGGTTTATATGAGACATTGATTTGGGATTTCAAATCTTTAACACCGATCACACTTTTTGCCGCCATCACACAAAGCTGTTCTTCCTGCCAGGAGTCCACTTTGCCGGCGAGGGTGACACGGCCGTCGCTTACGGCGATGTCAATCTCGATCAGGTCCGTGGCCGGATTGTCCAGCAATGCCAGCATGACGTCCGCCCGAATTTGATCATCCGTCCTGGCAACCGGCGCAACATCCAAGAGGTTGATGACGGAACGTATGCCCTTTATGGTGGCGACGATATCGACGGCTCTGTCCCGTGCCAGCAAATGCTCGACGGACCCCTTCAGAGTGACGATCCCATTTTTAGCTGACACCTCGATTCCCTCCGATGACACACCGTCATCGTTCTGCAGCCGCCGGCGAACCTCCAGCGTGATATCGATATCGTTTATCTCTTCTGCCGGGGCAGCACCGCCCGTGACGATCAAGGTTGTAATGACAATGACGGGCAACAAGATAAAAGAAAGCCATGCTCGTTTCTTTGCTCTTTTTATATGGACAGTTGTCATAACGTTGCTCCCTTTCTTTTTGAAAGCGCCTGTTAAACAGTTTTTATGTGTCTTCTTCATTGATGCAAAAAAGGTGGCACCGCTGATATACATTACTGAAATCAGCTACGCTGGATGAGGTGGATTCATGGTTTATCATGTCCGCATCGTCTAAACATGTTATACTATATACATTGAACTCAATATATTTGTCAACCTTTACAATGGCTTTTTTAAGGCAAATTTAGGCCTGAAACAATCGTATTTATAATATATTTAATTGATTTTATTTAT
>Ga0180435_10001404_pt1 | contig 25159 bp, 18 predicted proteins | sample SS_ome_3_FD_132467 | JGI IMG/M metagenome (GOLD analysis project Ga0180435, IMG submission 132467) | Hypersaline lake sediment archaeal communities from the Salton Sea, California, USA - SS_3_S_1 metaG | ecosystem: Environmental > Aquatic > Non-marine Saline and Alkaline > Hypersaline >... | reverse complement strand
GTGCGTGTTTTAACGAACAATATTATGGGGCAGCTAACACATAGAAATCCCGTGTGGGCGGGCAATATCACCATGGAAGGATTGGGATACTCCGCCCATCACACGCAACTGGCCTTGTTGCAATCGGTCGCCGCCGAGCCGGGGCTGGATCCTGTGATTCGGGTCTTCCCGGCCTGGCCGGCGGAATGGGATGGGGCGTTCAAGCTGGCTGCCCGTCGGGGCTTTGTCGTTTCCTCCATGATGAAAGACGGGAAGATCCGGTTCGTCGAGCTGCTTTCGAAACGGGGAGAACCGTGCAGGCTGAGAAACCCCTGGGGCAAAGCCAAGGTATCGCTGTATAAAAAAACCGGAAAAGACAAATGGAAAAAACTGCGGTCTCTCTCCGGCAGCTTGTTGCAGTTTAGCTCATCGGCCGGCGACGTCGTTATGGTCTTGCCGGAGAATGCAACGCCGGATGGCATCAAGGACGACCTGGATGTAAACACGCGCATGGATGTGAAATCATACCAGGAATGGATACCGAAATAGTCTGCCACGAGATGATAATGTGTTGGGCACTACTGCTCTGTCCTGCGTAAAAAGCCGGATATTATCCGCGAGCAAAGCTCGCCACTGCTTTTACTTAGGAAATATAAGCACCCGCAAATTTAGCCGTGCGCAGTACTACTCGGGCGGCGCGGCGTTATGGTTATGAACCTGACGGATCAGCGGTGATACCGGGTGCCGTTGGATGACGATAACTTTTTTGGCATTATGAAACAGCAGGGTATTAGCGGCAAGGGAACACTTGAGTGTTTTGCGCAAGCACCGTGATTGGTCCAAACGTTATACCCATTATGAGTAACATGACTTTTTACACTATTATGGAGAATGTTTTATGCGTTGCTTAACAATTGTATGGGTGCTTGCTTTAGGCCAGATGTTTTTGTGTGCACAAGTTGTTGCCGACGTCAGGTTGCCCAAAGTGATCGGCAGCCACATGGTGCTGCAGCAAGAGAAGCCTCTTGCGATCTGGGGCTCGGCCGATCCAGGTGAAGAGGTTGCTGTCTCCATGGATAATGGCGTGCCCATTTCCTGCAAGGCCGACGAACAAGGGAACTGGAAGGTAGTCCTTCCCGCGGTCAAGGCCGACGGCAGAAAGCATGGACTGGTGATTACCGGTAAGAACAAGATTGAATTGACCGATATCCTGATCGGCGAGGTATGGATCGGATCGGGGCAATCGAATATTGAGATGGGGCTGGTTGAGAGCGCCAATGGGGCGCAGGAAGCAGCGGCGGCAAACTTTCCAGAGATTCGTCTCTATCATGGCTTGATCCGCAATTGGTACCCTTGTACTCCTGCCAACGTTTCTCGCGGTCGCGGGACCGGGTACGGCAAGAACGGTGCGGGGGGGTTCTCCGCGGTGATGTATTTTTTTGCGAGGGAAATACATAAGTCACTCAAGGTTCCGGTAGGGCTGATCAATGTCACCGACGGCGGCACACGCATTCATCAGTGGACGGCGCCGGACGGGAACCTCTACCGTCAGAGAATCAAGCCGCTGGTACCTTTGGCCATTCGGGGCGTGCTCTGGTACCAAGGCGAAGCCGATTGCGCCAACCACAACAGCAAGGGTTATTACAGCCGCATGAGGACCTTTATCGAAGGCTGGCGGAAAATCTGGGATCAGGGGGCGTTTCCCTTCTACTACGTGCAGATTGCCCCTTTCAATTACATGAAGTATAATCGCGTACGAACTCCTTTTGAACTTCCCAGGGTTTGGGCAGAACAGACTGCCGCCCTGTCCATACCCAATACAGGCATGGCCGTCATCACCGATGTTACCGATCTGGACGAGATTCATCCGGCAAACAAACTAGACGTCGGCAAGCGGCTGTCGCTCTGGGCCTTGGCCCGAACCTACGGACAGAAAGATCTTGTCTGCTCCGGCCCCATTTACAAGTCCATGTCGATCGAAGGTCAGCGTGTTCGAGTGACCTTTGACCACGTCGGGAGCGGTCTGCGTTCCCGAGACGGCAAACCGCTAAGTTGGTTTACGATTGCCGGGCAGGATAAGAAATTCGTGAAGGCGGAAGCTCGCATCGTAGGCGATAAAGTTGTCGTGTTCAGCAGAGATGTTGCCAAGCCAGTCGCGGTTCGTTTCGGTTGGCATCAACTGGCCCAGCCGAACCTGATGAACCGGGAAGGGCTTCCGGCATCACCGTTTGCTACTGACTACACAGTGGATCGCCCGTAACACAGGAACTTATCCCCCCTGGATATGAGGATTCCCGGCAGGGCCGGATTAGGACTGACGAAATGCCAATTGAGATGAAGGAGTATGATATATGTTTACCAGAATGATTTTAATCGCTTTGCTTATGGGACCGAATTTCGTCACTGGTTCCTACGCTTTTGGCAGTTTCAGCATTGAGAACAAAGATGCAAATGACAAATGATGGGCAAGGGCAGATTAATACATAATACGCAAACGGTAAAATTCAATCGTGATGAGTATAACAGGCAGACAGGAGTGTTTTATGGAATTTTGGGATTGGCTAGTTGTCGGTTTTTATGTTTTTTGCACAGTAGCTATCGGTATTTACTTTTCTAAAAAGGCAGCTCAGAGCACCACTGATTTTTTTGTCGCGGGTCGAAGTTTGCCCTGGTTTATCGCCGGCACCTCGATTGTCGCCACCACATTTGCCGCAGATACGCCTCTATTTGTCTCGGGCCTTACGCGTGGTAAAGGAATATACGAGAACTGGATATGGTGGAACGGGGCCATTGCCGGGGCGGCGACCGTTTTTTTCTTTGCCCGGCTGTGGCGGCGTACGAAAGTTCTGACCGATATCGAGTTTATTACGCAGAGATATGAGCCATCCCGTCAAAATACCGCATTAAGGTTGTTTAAGGTTTTTTATTACGGGGTGATGTTAAATTGCATAGTAATAGCGGCGGTTACCTTGGCCATGGTCAAGATTATCAACGAAGTTATCGATTTGCCGCAAGAAGCATTATTTTCATTTCCGATCATTGGAGAGGTGACCGCTACGGTTCTGATTCTTGTGATATTAGGTTTATGCGCTCTGGCATATTCGGTTCTTTCGGGTTTATATGGAGTAGTTTACACGGATCTGCTTCAATTTACACTGGCAATGATCGGTTCTGTTTCGCTGGCGGTAATTGTCTATATCAAAGCCTCCGGAGGCGAGGGATTGATGGCGAAATTAAATTCGGTACCAGGTTTCGATCCGCAGATGTTGGATTTTGTCCCGTCTTTGTCGGCGATGAATATTGTATCATTTACCTTTTTCGTCTATCTGTTTATTTCCTGGTGGGCATCGGCCCCAGGGGACGGTTATTTTGTTCAGCGGCTGCTGGCCTGCCGATCGGAAAAAGATTCGCTCCTGGCGTATTTATGGTTCAATTTCTGTCATTATGTTCTCCGGCCCTGGCCCTGGATTATTGTGGCGGTTCTGTCCATTTATTATTTGCCGGATTTAAAGGATCCCGAAACCGCTTTTCCGGCTATGATAAATAAATTTATGCCCGTCGGCCTGAAAGGTGTTATGGTAGCGGCCATGCTGGCGGCGTTTATGAGCACGCTCGATACTCATTTGAACTGGGGAACGTCGTATCTGATGAATGACCTGTATCAGCCCTATATCAGGAAAGATGCCGATCCGAAGCATTATGTTTTTGTTTCTCGTATGTGTATGCTCTTAACCATGTTGGTCTCCATGCTGGTCGCTTCTCAAATGAAAAGCCTGGTGGAGATTGCGAAGTATATGCTGGTTATCTTAGGGTCACTGGGAACGGTGATGATCGCGCGCTGGTATTGGTGGCGGGTCAATCCCTGGTCGGAAATATCGGCTATGGCAGCATCTTTGGTAATAGGCAATCTGGTAAACAATATGTCCTGGACCAGCGCAGAAGAGCTATTGCCTTTACGCATTGTCATAACGGTGGTCATTGTCACGGTGACATGGGTAGTGGTGACGCTGCTTACTTCGGAGAAACCATGTGCTCAAACCATCGCATTTCAAAAAAAGATGAGAATCGGCGGGCCGGGATGGAAAAGAGTAGAGCAGGAAACGGGAATTGATCCCATCAAAGGAGAACTGCGAGATAACGCCATCGGCTGGCTTTCCTTCGTAGGTTTTATTTATTCGTTATTATTAGGGACAGGGTTCTTTCTTTTTCATAAATGGCACGAGGGTATGATATGCGCAGGTTTCGGCCTTGTCAGTGGATACGTTCTGGCTAAAATGGTCGGTCGCATGCGGTTTAGCGATTGATATATCCATTGGTGTTATACCCATCGGGTATGGTAATTCCGGGCAGGGCCCGAAGTATTTGTTTTCTGGATAAGTATATACATAACTCGAAAACGGGAAAATCAATCGTAGGCAGTATATGGCATTTCCGGCAGGTGCAGATGTAATTGCCAACATGTCAGGATGATTATTTCTTTTTCAGTTTTAGGGAAACGAAACGGGAGCGTTCTTTCTCTTTAACCAAAAGTAACACGAAGCTTCCCTCGGTCAGATTTTCGAGAGCGGCCTTGAATTCTTTGGTGTTTTTGACTTTCCTCTGGTTGACTTCTTTAATCAGGGTGCCGGGACGAATTCCTTTCATGGCGGCATCGGATGCCGGTTCGACTTCGGTAACCACGACCCCGGATTCGTCTTCATAACCCATTTGCTCGGCTAAATCTTCCGTGAGGTTCTGTACGGTAATCCCCAAATTTTTATCGATGGCTTCTCCAGGTTTGTCCCCGGAAGCCAGGATATCGGAAGGTAATTCACCCAGCTTGACAGTGACGGTCTTTTTTTTGTTTTTGCGTAATACGGTAATTTTTACCTTGGTATCGGGAGGCGTTAAAGAAATTTTGTTGCGGAAAGGAGACATTTTTTTTACCGGTTCACCGTTCAGTTCGATAATGATGTCGCCGTGTTTGAGTCCGGCTTTATCGGCGGGTGAGTTTTCGGAGACTTCGTTGATGAGTACCCCTTCGGGGACTTTCAGGCCAAATCCCCGGGCCAAATCCGAGGTGAGGTCACTGATGACAATGCCCAGGTAGCCGCGGGTAACAGAGCCTCGTTCGATGAGTTGATCGCTGATACTTTTAACTAGATTGATAGGGATGGCAAAACCGATTCCGATCGAACCACCGGTCCGATTTCCGAGAATAGCGGTGTTAATGCCTACCACATCGCCGTTCAGATTTACCAGTGGTCCTCCGGAATTACCCATATTAATAGCGGCATCGGTCTGAATAAAGTCGCGGTAATCGGCGATGTTGACTTCGCTGCGCCCTTTGGCGCTGACGATACCGGCAGTAAGGGTATGGGAAAGCCCAAAAGGATTACCCATCGCGAGCACCCACTCACCCACTTCCAGCGTATCGGAGTTACCTAAGGAAAGTTTGGGCAGGTCCTGGGCATCGATTTTAATCACCGCTATATCTGTATGGGGATCGGTTCCGACGGTTTTCGCGTCATATTCGCGGCCGTTGAGGAGTTTAACTTTTACCTCATCGACTTGGCCAACCACATGATTATTGGTTAAAATATATCCATCCGCAGAAATGATAAATCCCGAACCCTGCCCCAGACTGAATCGTTTTTGTTTGGGGGTGGACCGTGGTTGGGGGATTTCGCCAAAAAACCGTTTGAAAAAATCATCCTCTGGCCCACCGAAGGGAGAGAAGGAGCGGTTTTGCCCGGTAACTTCTTTTTTTACAGTAATATAAACCACCGCGGGTGATACTTTTTTAGCTACGGAGGAAAACGCTTTACCAGTTTTACGGAGGTTTTCCAAGCCATTATCATGATTTTGGGCGTGAGTGGGAGAAGCCAACAGGGAAAAAGCTAAAACAATTATAAGAAAAGAGATCGTGAGCAGACAGGCCGACGATACTGAACGAATATTGTTTTTTTTCCAGCTCATATTCAAATTCCTTTCATAATCTATAAATAAGATGCCTTAAACAACTCAAACGTCAGGTCTATATTATACGAAAGCGGTTCGTTTTGGTTCGGATTCGGGATACAGGTTTTTTCAGGGTACACCCTCTGGGTAAAAAATTCCGGCAGAGCCGGATATATACCCCCTGGGTATGAGAATTCCTGGCAGGGCCCGCTGTAAATATTTTCTGGATAAGTAAATACATGATATAAAACAGAAACACTCAATCGGAATGAGTATAGTAGGGCAAAATGATTGAGCGGGATTATTTGATATTGGCCAGGATTTTTTTGCTGTCAACATTAGCCCGGGCGGAACGTTTAAACTCGATGTATCGGGGAGGAGAGTCCTTGATATTGTTCGGCCAGGCGAAAAGCAGGCTTACATTGACATTACCAGAATATCGTTTACCAGTATTGATTGGTGAAATTTCAACTCTATCGGAATCAGAGTTAATAAAACCTATCGGGTAAACGGACAGGCCCGATGTTACCGAGCGGGTTGGATCGAAGCCCACCAAACGGATATGGCCCAGGGCGAAGCGGACAGAACCATCGGCATCCCTGGCACCGTGGTTTTTTCGATCATTGGTTCCTGATTTTATATTTAGGTTCACCCCCAGATATGTTTTGTCGGGATCTTCAACAATTTGTTTGCCATTATTGTCAATGAGAGGTGTATTCACGCGCCAGAAATTTATTACCCTGATCGCATCGGGATGAGCTTCGTGTCGGGTGCCCTGGTGTTTTTCCGGGACCAGGCGGTTGAGGTAAAGGCCGCGGAGCATATCGGGATGATTATGAACAAAGCTGTTTTTTCCCGCTAAAGAGTATTTGCTGGCCTGTTCCATCAGCGATAAAACAAAGCGATCGGCGTTGGGAAATAAATTTTTATCCAGTTCGGGATTATCCATGTTTTCTCCGCAGCGGTCAAAGCCGAGGATTTTAGCCGGTACCGGAGCACTTTGCAGGCCTAAAGCGATGATACCTGTAATAGTAAGGGCCGCTATCAGCGAAAAAACGAAACTGCCGAGTCGATCGATAATCATGGAGAATTTCATATTTCCCGGCAGGAAACGGTCCGTGATTTCTCTCAGGCCCAGGAGAGAGAGGATAAAAATTGCCATCAGGGAAATCGTATGAGGAGCCCAGGCAGCCAACCCCAGATTACTGAGAAAGGCGGCAGCTATTTCGTAATAATTCAGGGCGGTCAGGGCCGCAGCAACACAGAGGGCCGCCATAATCATAGAGCTATACAGGCCCTGGGTGAAAACCTGATGAAAGATCAAGATTGCTGTCAATACGCAAAAAATTAAAATGGCCAACATAGACCAAACTCCTTCACAAGCAGTTTATTATTTCCCGGACGGCTTGGAACGCCGGGGAGTGGTTGTTATTCTCAGCACTTCCTGAATACTGGTGGTTCCGTCAATGACCTTTCTTAAAGCCTGTTCCTGGATGTATAACATTTTATCTTTGCGGCATTGAGCGCGAAGTTCATTGGCGGAAGCTTTTTGTTTGAGGAGTTCCCGTAATTCGTCCGAAACCCATAGGGTTTCAAAGACGCCGGTACGCCCCAGATAGCCGGTGCCGTGACAAGTGGGGCACAGAATGGGATTGCCGCGTCTGTCATACTCGATTTCCGGCGGGGGTCGATAAAGTTCATTGATTTTATTAACGGGCAGGTTAAGTTTTTTCAGTAAGGTGGCGTCGGGGGTGTAGCCCTGGCGGCAGTCGGGGCAGAGTTTCCGAATCAATTTCTGGTAGCAAACGGCGGTGAGCATATCAGCGGATTGTTTGGCGTCACCGGCCATTTTCATCCATTTTTGTAAAGCGTCAAAGATATTAGGAGCGGGGAATCCATAATAAAGTTTTTTTCCCTCACGGGCAAACTTGATGCCGTATTGAACCATTTCCGGTTCATCGCAAAATCCCACCAAAACTACATCGGGGTCGGTCCGCAAGACAGTCTGGAGTTGGCGGGCGTGAGAGTTTTCCGAGTTATTCTCAATAATATTCTGGGTGATAGTATCCAATTCGGCCAGGGGCTGCATTTCGATAGTATGAAGATTCTGGATAAAAGCGTCATGTTTACGAATCAAGCTGTAGAGGGTAGTGGAAATTCCCGCCCCTTTCCCGCCGGCGACCAGGACAATACCCGAGGGTTGGTCGATGGCCTTTTGGACGATTTTGATTTGGTCGGGCATCAGGCCCAGTTCGTTGAGCTGGTATATTTTTCCTTCTTCGATTCTTTCCAGTTGCAGTTGTTCGCCGCGGGTACTGCCGGAAGTATTAATGCGCCAGCCAGTAAGCACCTCTCCGGTGCGAATGGTAAAAAAGCTGCCCGTTTGGGGCCGGCGATGATCTTCGGTGTCCAGGCCGGCGACTTGTTTGAGGTAGCTGATACTCTGTTCGGCCTCTTCCCGGGAGAGTTCGTCGCCGAGGGAAGCGATGCCGTCGATCACATATTTCTGTTGATAACCCTGGGTGGAAGGTATAAGTTCGGAATAAGTTACCCGTCGTTTCCACAAATCATGCAGAAATGACTCGGAATTAATATACCCCTGGTATTCCGGTTCGTCGCGGAATGGTATTGGTAGTTCGTTGTTGTTTACGGAGATAAAAACCAGGCGTTGTTCGTCTTTTTTATTCTGACGACTTTCATTGGAAAGGAGCCATCGGAAATGATCGGGAGTAAGGATAGCCTGGTTTTTGGGTACATGAGAGTTTCGATGGAGAATATAGATTACAAAAACGGTGGCCCAAACGACCAGGAAGAGCAGTAAATGAACGATAAAATTTGCCGCCAGGGTAAACCAGATTAAGAAGACTATCGATCCCATGGCCACATAAATACTGTTCCATAAAGAGCGATTGATATGGACGGAGGCGGAGTCTTTATCGAGCCATTGCCCCAGCCAGGCCCAGCCACCGAAACAAAGCAGGAAAACAACCAGTTTCCAGACAGCAATATATTCACCCACGGCTTGGGCTAGTAAGAGGTTTGGCATAACATCTCCACGGATATATAAGATGGCGTTAAGAACATAATTCGTAAAAAATATTTTTCATTCAGGTGGTCGAAGCAACGTTATCCGAAAACGGGAAAACTCAATTTTGATGATTGTATCATATAAATTCAAGGCAACAAATAATACTACAAAATTCCCCCGGAGGTAGAACGAATTCCTTTCAGTACCATTTTCAATTCTTCCGGTTTGGAGGAATAATTATAAGCGGTTTTCAGGTCGATGTATTCGGTTTCCACCAGTTGGCGCAGAGACTCGGTGAAATCGACCATGCCATCGGCATAGGAAGATTTTATGACGGTAGGCAAATCGACTTCGCGTTCTTCGGAAATGAGTTTGCGGGCGGCTGGATTGACAATCATAATTTCAACGGCCGGTACGCGTGGTATTTCTTCTTTGATCGAAGGTAAAAGCATTTGCGAGATAACCGAGCGTAGATTTCCCACCAGAGCCTGTCTGACCATGTGTCTTTCTATCTGGGGAGTCAGGTCCAGCATCCGGGTAATGGTTTGATAGGCATCGCTGCTATGGAGGGTGGCAAAGACGAGGTGGCCGGTTTCGGCTGCTTTCAATCCGGCCGAGAGAGTCAGGTAATCTCTCATTTCTCCGATCAGTACCACGTCGGGATCCTCGCGCATAAGGGAGCGCATGGCGTCTTCGTAACTGGGGACGTCGATGCCTACCTCTCTTTGGCTGACCAGCGCCTTATCATCGGCATAAACGAATTCGATAGGGTCTTCGATGGTGATGATATGGCAGGGTCGGGTACGATTAATATTATCGAGCATAGAGGCAATAGTGGTGCTTTTTCCGGAACCGGTCACGCCGGTAACCAGTACCAGCCCCTGGTGAACCTGGGCGATATCCTGAACGATGGGGGGTAAATGCAGAGACTGGAAGGGAGGAATCGTGCTGGTTACCCGTCGAGCCACCAGGGACACGTTGCCCCGCTGACGAAAGATATTCACCCGGAAACGATCCACAGCACCCAAGTCATAAGCGAAGTCCAGGGCCCCTTTTTCCAGAAAAAAGTTTTTTTGGTCGGGGGAGAGAATTTCAAAAATCATTTCTTCGAGTTTCTGTTCCCCAATAGAGCCACCGGTGGTATGCCGTAATTTTCCCTTAACGCGCATGCGTGGGGTGGCGTTGCCTTTAAGGTGTAAATCCGAAGCCTGAGCTTTGATAGTCAGGTCGAAAAACTTATCCAAATCCGGTTTTTTGCTCGAGGTTAAATTTTTGTTAATGGGTTGTTTTTCCACTCAGATATTCTCCTTTATGATTTTCAACCATCCGGGGAGGTCTCCGTTTGCTGGTCCATTCGGACAACAATCCCTTTATCGTGCAGATATTGTTTTACCTGCTGAATCGAATATTGGCCGAAATGGAAAATGCTGGCAGCCAGGGCGGCGTCAGCTTTGCCTTCGGTGAGCACGTTATACATGTCCCGCGGGCCGCCGGAGCCACCACTGGCGACGACGGGTATGCGGACCTCGTTACTGACCGCCGCGGTCATTTCCAGGTCGAAGCCGGCCTTGGTTCCATCAGCGTTCATGACATTTAACACGATTTCGCCAGCGCCGTCGTTTTGCCCTTTCCGGACCCAATCCATTACCGGGATTCCGGTGGGGGTCCGGCCGCCGTTAATGTACACTTCCCAAAATTCCTGCCCGTTTTTCATAACTCGATTTGCATCAATGGCCAGGACGATACACTGCGACCCGAAACGCAATGCGGCTTTTTTTATCAGGTTTTGGTCGAGCACCGCAGCGGAGTTGATACTGACCTTGTCTGCCCCACTATTCAACATAATTCTGATATCGTCTATGGTGCGAATTCCGCCACCAACGGTCAAGGGCATAAAAATCCGCTCCGAAGCATCACGCAGAACATCAAGAGTCAGCGCTCGTTTTTCATGGCTGGCGGTGATGTCATAAAAGACCAGTTCGTCGGCCCCCTGCTGCTCATACCGTTGGGCGCATTGGGCCACCGAGCCGGCATCGCGGTGATTAAAGAATTTTACCCCCTTGATCACACGGCCCTTATCCACATCTAAACACGGAATGATTCTTTTGGCTAGCATCTATAAGTATTTAATGTTAAAGCAGTTTCACATATCCGGAGACGGTGTCGCCCCCAAAAAAACCCATTTACCCTTCACTTTTCGACGGGTTCAGATGGCTGTTTACTATTTTAATGATTTATGGCAAACAAGCAATTAAAATCCTGTAATAGCGATAAGTATGTGTCCGAGAGTGGTCACATCCAAAGGTTATACCCATCGGGTATGAGAATTCCGGGCAGGGCCCAATGCAATTGTTGTTGGTTCTTTGAAATAATTTGTGGGTAAATTTTTCAGCTATTTTTAACTCGGCAAAACAATTCGGGGCCCCTGGCGGGAAATTGCCCCCCCGGTTGCCCCAATTTGCCCGCCAGCCCAAACTGTTTTGCCGAGAATGACAAGCTGAATGAAGTGGGTCTTAGGAAAATGGGCTGTCACATTTTCTGTAAAATACTAGATCTCTGGTCTTTAACAGATCGCTTCGCTGCGCTGGCAATGACAGGAAATGAACTATTTTATACCCATCAGGTATGATAATTTCGGGCAGGGGCGATTATATGCGCTTGCCGAAAATGGAGTTATAAAGCATTCACATGGTATTTTCAGGTGGAAGAAGTATAATTACTGGGGGATGATTTTGAAGATTTGGCCGTACATTTCATGGCTGCGCAGGCAAACTAACAGAGTCGTTGCCGCCAGGATTAATACGGTCAAGCCGAGCAGAGTGGTATAGATATCGCTGCTGTAATTGACCCGAGAGCGAGTTTTTTTTGGTTTTTCTTTTTTGGCTGGGCTCATAATTCAACTCCATTGGAGTATTTGTGTGGTTTCGCACTTTTTTCTGGGTGAAATTTCAGCGTAACGTACAGGCAGGGCCTTGTTAATGAATTTGTCTGTTTTTTTGCAGTTTCGAGACATTTCCCGAAAGTTACCAAATTTCACCTGTTGCTCGCAAGGCCCTGTGAATAATCAATTCTAACGGTAATAACTGCGAAAGTTAGCTATTTTGGTTGAGATATTAATTAAAACCGGTGACCACTCGGTCTCCTACCACAACGGCACCCTGTGGATTAATCAAGCGTCCGACCGCTTCGTTGGCTTCGACATAGGTGATATCCAAATGGCCTAAAAACTTGTCGTCACCTCGGGTTACCACAAACCGTGCTCCTTTGCGAACGCCATCGGCAGAACCCACCGAGATAGAAACTTTACCCGTATCAGCATGTACACCGGTGATTTTTCCTTTAATGGGAACCCCGGCAGCAACAGTAGTGGAGGTAATGAGGTCCCCTTCTTCGACGGGAGACTTTGAGACTAATGTAATGGTTTGTTTTAGTTTTTGGTTTAATTTGGCGTTCTTTTCCTCCAGAGAGTGTTTTTCGCGCAGGGTTTGCCGCCATTTCGATTCCAGATTTTTATTGTTGACCAGGGCGCTGCTCAGGCTGCGATTGAGATCAATGACACGGGCTTCGGCCACGAGCATTTTTTCACGAACCAGCTGCAAATCTTCCTGCAATTGATCTTTGGTTTTATCCATAATGTCGATAGACAGGGCCAGGTTTTTACTGAGATCGACAGCGGTCTGCGCCTGACTGACAGCGTCAGCCTGCTGCCTGCCCCTGGTGGCGATTTCGCGGGTTAATTCCGAATTCTGCTGCTGAAGATAGAGTATGCTCTCGCGCAACTTTTCGATTAGCAGGTTGTACTGGTCGGCTTGTCGGGCACGACTCTCTTCGGCGACTACGGCCTGGACCTGGGCGGCTTCTGCCAGCAGCTGATTATTGTCAGACATCTCTTTCCAATTGGTAGCGTTGGTTATAAATACGACAATCACTCCACAAAGAAAGATCGATAGAGCTGATACCAATAGCGCAAGGACTTTTGTTAGAGTACTCAAAACTCTGCTCCTTTAACGGTTAATATAAGCCGGTATGGGGGTAAAATCGGTGAAATCCAGCCAATTCGGCTACAAAAAGCTTATTTTTGTTCTCCCAGGGAATGTTCAGGACGACTCAAGAGAGTACTGTCTTGATTATTATGGGGCCTTAATCCTGCAATTTGAATCATTCTATAACGGCGAGAGCCTATTCGTCAAGCATTTTCTGGGGGAGATTTATCGCAACGGAAATGATTATAATGATGATTATAACAAATTCAGGGCGCTGCGATATAATCTATTAAGAAGATAATAATCAGCAAATTATTTGCTTTTTTGCCATATGTATGTGATATTTAGTTAGCATAGTGAAAATAGGAAATTTAGTTAATGATTTATAGGTCATATACTTATCCATGGGTTAAGTGTTTTGATGAATAAATCGTTTAATAGTAATAGCTAAGGAGAAAAGTCTTGCGAAACACATACCCCAAGGTAGGCAGGCTTTTTCCATGGCTATGTAGAAAAATTGTTATATCAATAGCAATACTCGCTATTTTTCTAGCAACGCGTTCAGAAGGGAAAGCCAACAGCGTTTTTTATCCAGAAAACGTGATTGAACGAGTAAGGCTCAACGCGGCGAGCTATGGTTGGGCGGCCCATACGCGTTTACAGTTGATTGAGGAGGCGGAATTCTGGGTTCGAAAAACAGACGATGAACTTTGGGGGATGATTTTCGGTCCCACTATCAAGCGTTCCTGGATGGTCTGGACCAACGGTTTTTGTCCTGTCTGTCATAAAGGCGTTTCCATGTATGATTGGAAAATAGACGGGCAGAAAAATCCCTGGAAAGTAGGCTGTCCTCACTGTGGGGAATTATTTCCCAAGAATGATTTCAGGGCCTATTATATTTCGGGTCTGGACGGGCGGGGGATTTTTAATCCCGGCCTGGCCAACCGGAATCTGCTTTACAACACAGAGCATCCCAGTCCAGGCGATCCGCTGTATCATTTTGGAGTGGATGACGGCGACGGTTATGTTGATTACCAGGGGAACCGGTGGCGTTTTATCGGGGCGTATTTGATTTATGGCCAATGGAAACAATTGGTAGTCGGGGGTATCCGGAAGCTTTCCGATGCCTATATCATTACGGGTGATCCTGTTTATGCGCACAAAGCGGCCATACTTCTGGACCGGGTGGCGGATATTTACCCCACATATGATTTTAGTGAGCAGGGGATTGTTTACGAGAAGTCCGGTTCTCCGGGATATGTTTCCAACTGGCATGACGCCTGTGATGAAACCATTGAATTGGCGATGGCCTATGATCGGATTCTGCCGGCTATTTTGAACGATCAAGCTCTGGTAAATTTTCTCTCGGCGAAGGCGAGTCGCTATCAACTCAGTAACAACAAATCATCCATTGCCGCGATACAACAAAACATAGAAAACAACATTTTGCGGGACGCCCTGCAAAATCGGGACAAAATCCGGGCGAATTATCCGAAAAACGAAATCGCTGTTATTACCATTAAGAGTATCCTGGAACCGGAGAATACGATTGCTCTTAACGGTCTGTTTCATGACATGATTTTGAAAGCCACGGCGGTGGATGGCGTTACTGGAGAAAAGGGATTGGGCTGTTATAGTGGAATAACGATCCATGCTTTGGCGGCATTTCTGGAATTGTTTGCTCGTGCCAATCCGGAATTTCTTCCGGAGCTGCTGCAGAGCTATCCCCAACTGTATCAGACTTTTCGCTTTTTTGTCGATATTACCTGTCAGAATCAATATCAACCTAACAATGGGGATTCTTATCCAATTGCCAGTGGGACCTATAGTTATCGGGGGGTATATTTTACGCGTGAAGTTAGTCTGAATCCTTCGATGTTCAGCTTTATGTTTCGAATGTATCAAATAACCCGGGACCCTGCTTTTGTGCAGGTATTGTATCATGGCAATAAGGATTCGGTGGTGGATTTACCCTACGATCTTTTTGCCCAAAGTACCGCTACGTTTCAAAACCAGGTGAGCCAGGTGATTTCCGCGGAAGGAGTGTCACCCCGGCTTAGCAGTGTAAATAAGGAGCAGTGGCATCTGGGGATACTTCGTTCCGGCGTGGGCGAGAAAGAGCGAGCTATCTGGATGGACTATGACGCGGGAGGAATGCACGGTCATTATGACGGTATGACCTTGGGATTTTTTGCCAACGGTCTGGATTTGTTGCCGGATTTCGGGTATCCGCCGGTTCAGTATGGCAGTTTTTCCTGCCCGGAGGCGAATTGGTATCGGATGAGTGCCGCGCACAATACGGTGGTGGTGGACGGTCTGAATCATAATATCGGGGAAGGTAAAACTACATTATGGGGGGAGGGTAAGCAGGTCAAGATTATGCGGGCTTCGGGGCCGGCGTTAATCAACGGTCAGCAATTTGAGCGGACGATCGCTTTAGTTGATACGGGGCCGGATCATTCATACATCATAGATGTGTTTCGAGTGATTGGAGGGCGGGAGCACGCCAAGTTTACGTATAGTCATTTCGGTCGCATAGCCACCCAGGGGCTGACGTTGCGATCGACCCCCGATTACGGACGGGGGACGTTGATAAGGAATTTCCAGAGGGACGCTTCTCCCAAGCCGGGATGGAGTGTGGACTGGGACATTGACGATCAATATAAATATGCGTCGTCGTCTAATGCGGGGCATCTGTGTTATACTGATTTTACCAAGAACGCTGAAGCCAATATCGCTCAGGCATGGGTTAATAAAGGTTATTCGATCAACGAAACCTATATTCCCTGTGTAATGGTTCAGCGTAAAAGCGATCAGGGGGTTTTGCAGTCGACTTTTGTCAGTGTCATCGAGCATTATAAGTATCAGAAACAAATTTCCCAGGCCCGTCGTCTGGAACTTCACAGTCTCGACGATCAAAACTACCCGGAAAGTAATGTCGCTCTGGAGATCACTCTGGCCGACGGCCGCAAAGATATTTTTATAACCGCGGATGTGGAGAATCCTTTAAATCAAAATCCATCTTTATCGGAAAACGAATACCTGATTCAGAAGGATAATGCTATCAAGCTGGAGGGGGAGCTTTGTCTGTTACGTTTCAACGCAAACAACGAGATGGAGAATATTTCGCTGTCGCGTTCCCGTTCCGTTTCTATCGGGGCAAAGACCATTCGTCCCGACGTTCCGGTTGAATATCTGGAAGTCGATCTGACCCGGGATCAATTATCCGAATCTATTCATATTGAAGTGGAGAATGATAACGAGGTTCCGGTTTGGGCGTTGTTGGAAGATCAGAGTGTTTCGGCGGGGTCGGTGTTGAGTTTTACGGTTTTGGCGACGGATGCCGATAATGACCAACTCAGTTATTCGGTTGAGCAGTTGCCGGCGGGGGCGAATTTTTCCGGTAGTGCGTTTACCTGGCAGCCGGACGCCCAGCAGCAGGGATTACACAATTTGACTTTCATAGCCGACGACGGGAAAGACCAGGTTTCACAGGCCATTACTATTAACGTAATTGCTCCCAATCATGCTCCGGTCCTGGAAGATTTACAGGATCAAACCGCGGTAACGGGATCGTGGTTGAGCTTTACGGTTACCGCGACGGATGCCGAAAATGACGAAATCAGTTACTCGGTCGAGCCGTTGCCGGCGGGTGCGACTTTTGTCGGCGGTTTGTTTAGCTGGCAACCGCATGAGCAGCAAACGGGCACGTACAGTCTGACTTTCAGCGCCGACGACGGTGTCAATCAAATTTCACAATCCATGAATATAATAGTGAAGGTTCCCAATCGCGCTCCGATTCTGGGGGAGATACCGGACCAGTGGGTAACGGTGGATTCTACCCTGAGTTTTTCGCTGACGGCTGACGATCCGGATAACGATGAAATTATATATACGGTCGCAGGTTTGCCGCCGGGGGCCGAATTTGCCGATGGGAGCTTCCGCTGGAATCCGGGCCAGGACCAGGTGGGCAGTTATACGGTGACGTTTCGGGTCAGCGACGGGTACCTGCAGGATTTTCGAACTATTGCCATTGTGGTTAATGAAATCAGTAAAGACGAGAGTGCCCCGGTAGTGACGAAATGTTCTCCCGCGCCGGGAGCGATCCAGGTTCCCGTCAATAGTTTACTGACGGTATCCCTGGCGGATTTTGGTGAGGGAATCAATCCGGAATCCGTAACGATTCAGGTGGAAGATCAGATAGTCTATCAGGGGAACCGAACGGATCAGACCACCAGCTTCGGTAAATGTAATCGCAGCGGCGGCAAGGCCAATTATGTTTATCGCATTCAGCCCGGTCAAAGGTTGAATTATGATCAGACGATCGACATTACCCTCAACGCTCAGGACGTGGTGGGAAATGTTATGAGCGAATATTCTTATTCGTTCAAGACCGAAATGCGATCTTTCGGAACCAACATGCCTGTCGATTTGGGAAATGCGTCCTGCGCGCAGAGTCAACCGGTTATGGCTGGTGACAGTAAGGGCAATATTTGGGTGGCGTGGTCGGCCGGAGCCGAGGGTGAGCGGGATATATATATAAGCTGTATGTCGGCAGAGACGGGAGTGTTTGGGGATTCTATCCAAATCACTAATGATTCCGTCGATCAGGGGCATCCAACGATGGCTGTCGATGACGAAGGTTGTATTTATCTTGCCTGGCAGGATCAGCGTAACGGTAACGGGGATATTTACTTTAGCTATCGCCGCGGCGGGGAGGATTTTACTGTGCCGGTCCGGGTGACGGAATCCGAGGCTGATCAGGTTAAACCGGTTTTAGTTATCGACGGGCAGAGTCCGGTCAATGTGTATATTGTCTGGCAGGACAACCGTAATCAGAACGAAGATATTTATCTGGCGGTATCCGGTGATAGATTCCAAAGTAAAATCGAATCCCGCCTGACAGAGAACACCGCGGATCAGGTCGATCCGGCCCTGGCGGTAGATTACGCGCACAATATTTATGTGGTCTGGGCCGACATGAGGAACGGCAATCCGGATATCTATGGCGCGGTTTCGACGAATTCGTGGAAGAATATGTCGTTGGTCACATCCTCGGCGGTACAGTCGGATCCGGTTATAGCAGTGGAATCGCAGAGCAATCGTTTGCATTTGTTATGGGTAGATATGAAAAACGGTCATAAAGATATATTTTATGCCGCTACGGACGGATTCAGTGGGAAGTTGCTGAAAGGATATGCCATTGTGGATGACGACACTCAGGCGGTTCAAATGGCACCATCCCTCGCGGTGAGCGGCAGTGCGGGCAACAATCTGAAAGTTTTTGCCTGCTGGCAGGACGAAAGGAATATTCAGCAAGGCAACCATGATTGTGACATTTATTTTGCCGAACTGGTAGAGGGAGAAATCAGATTCGGCGCGAATATTTTTGTACCGGACGATAAGGTAATGGCCTGTCAGAGCTATCCCGTTGTCACGGCCGATGGTAACGGCAATTCCCATCTGGTTTGGGTCGATAGTCGCAACGGAAGTAATGACATATATTATTCCGGTGCTACCGCGATCCAAAATGATCTTATTGTCACAGGGGATATTGCCGTTGATAATGGCGGTCTGATAGGTGAATCTCCGGCTTTTATCGACGATATTCAGGATGTTTCTCTTGATATTCCCGCCCAGTCACTCTGGTCGGATGTTACGGTGACGATAGCCAAGGTGAATCATCTGCGTACGTTATCCGATTATACGGACTTTTTCGCTGTTTATGAATTCGGACCCAGCAGCGAACTGGAATTTCCCGTTCCCATAACGGTTACCATTCCTTATCCCGTTATGATGGATAACCCGGTTCCGGTGACGGCTTACTGGTACAATCCCAAAACAGGTACATTAAGTCAATCGGGTATTTCTCGTATCCAGCACATCGAGGTTTCATCAACCTTAGGCGCAGTTCAGTTTAAAACAACTCATTTTGCCCGATTTGTATTGGCCGCTTCGAACTGAGGTTTGTTTTGGATTGTTATCGCGGCAGGAGCAATTTTAGAAATTCCCTGTAATCGTTGAGAAAAAAGACCGGGCTCAGGTAGAAAGTTTCGCCCGCGGCAATTCGTCCCAGTGAGTAGTGTAGCGGGGGGAGCGTCGGAGAAAGCGGGTTTTCCAGGGCTGTTCAATTCCGGTGGCGGCATAGCGAAGGGGGTGGTCGGGCATTTTGGTATTAATTTCGTCGAGCACCCGCATTAATTTCTGGCGACGAGGACGATCTATAAACTCAAATAGAGAAGGCTGCACCTTATCCTGCGGTATCAGGGCATCGAGCAATACCCCCGCTTTTTTGAAACGGTAACCCGGCCGATATATTTTTTCGGCGGCCTGCAGGGTGTATCGAATCAACTCGCCGGTGTCGTTGGTGGCTACGGGCAGTTCGATGGTTTCATAGTTACAGTAGCGGGGTTCGTTTTTCTGGAAAATATTGGTCAATACAAAGACCGTCATCACACCGGCGGCGAGTTTTTGCCGACGCAGCTTTTCGGCCGCCTGCGTTGTATAGGTGGCCAGGGCTTCGCTCAAATCCCGCAGGGATTCGACCGGCCGCCCGAAAGAACGGGAACTGGCGATTCCTTTGTTGGGTGGGGGGGTGTTTTCCAGGTCGTAACATGACTGTCCCCGTAATTCATAAACCACTCTCAAGCCGACAACTCCGAGATGTTTTCGGATCCATCGGTCATCCGCCCGGCGGAGCTGGAGAGCATTTATGATGTTTTTTTGGGCCAGGCGGCGGGCCCAGGCGGGGCCTATTCCCCAGATGTTTTCCACTGGGGTGCGGGTCAGGGCTTCATCAAGCCAGGGGGAATCGGCCAGATCCAGGACGCCGTGGGTCCGGGAGGATTTCTTGGCGAGGTGATTGGCGATTTTGGCCAGTGTTTTGGTGGTTCCGATCCCGATAGAAACCGGAATACCAGTGCAGCGCTGCACTTGGCGGCGAATAGTATGGCCATAATCGGTTCGGTTCAGGTTCCGTCCCAACTCCGACAGATCGAGAAAGGCTTCGTCGATGGAATATATTTCCATTTCGGAGGTAAAGGAGGCCAGGGTCTCCATTACTCGTCGGGACATGTCTCCATAAAGGGTGTAGTTAGAGGAATATACCTTGACTTTATGAGTTCGGATTAATTCGCGGACCCGGAAAACGGGGACTCCCATGCCGATACCGAGGGCTTTGGCTTGATTGGAGCGGGCCACCACGCAGCCGTCGTTGTTACTCAGGACGATCACTGGTTGACCTTCCAGGCGAGGGTCGAATACCCGCTCGCAGGAGACATAAAAATTGTTACAATCTGCCAGGGCAAACAGGGTGGTCATGATTTACACCGTGTGGATTACGTGCCTGACTACTCCCCAGATTTCCAATTCCATGTCATCGTTAATTGGCTGGGGCTGATAGTTTTCATTTTCCGGCATCAGCGTTAATTTTTTCCGGCGAATGCGAATTCGTTTTACGGTTAATTCTCCGTTGATATTCGCGATGACAATGTTTTTGTCGCGGGGTTCGAGGGATCGGTCCACAATCAGTAGATCACCGTTGTGGATGCCCGCTTCGATCATGGAGTCACCGGTAACGCGTACGAAATAAGTGGCGGCAGGGTGTTCGATAAGGTGTTTGTTTAAATCCAGTTGTCCTTCGACGTAGTCTTCGGCGGGGGACGGAAAACCGGCTGAGACAGATTCTACGTAAAGGGGGCGAGCACATGAGCTGGAAGTGTCGGGTGAATAAATTGTCTGCACTTTGGTTTTTTTCATAGGGCTGTCACTTCGCCCGGCAGCGAGGAGCATTGCCGGGCGTTTCCTTTATATACTCAACACGATTGGATTTTCCCGTTTTCGTGTTATGTATATATTTATCCAGAAAACAAATACATCGGGCCCTGCCCGGAATTCTCATACCCGATGGGTATAAAAAACTAAAGGTTCAACTGGTTGTCCTGTAATAAAAGGTTTTCGGCAATGAGAGATATTTCCGCGGCGAAGGCATCGATACGATTCCGCAACACGCCATAAGTTGCCAAAGCAGGGATGGCTACCAGCAATCCCCACCAGGTGGTCACCAGGGCCACGGAGATTCCCTCGGCCAGGTCGGCTGGTTCCGGCTGACCGCCGGCACTGACGATGCCGTTAAAGGCGTTAATCATACCCCAGACGGTTCCGAACAGGCCGATCATGGGGGCTACATTGCCGATGATGTTGAGCCATTCTATTTTGCGAAGAAGATTGGTGGCGTCCTGATCGATCATTTCCGCCATAGCGTTTTCCATGGCGACGCGACCATTTTTTGTTTCCGCCAGCCCTACATGTAAAGTACGGGAAAGCAGGCTTCCATGATGGGTCAGGTAATTAAGGGCGTCCTGATAATGAGCGTTTTCGATAAAACGTTTAACTCGCCCCGGGATGTCGGTGGGGATCAGTCTTGTCCGGCGAACCGTTAAAAAGTTTTGTGTTATCAAGCTGACCGTAATAATTGAGAGCGGCAAAAGCACCATCCAGACGAGCCATCCGCCGGAAAGGAAAAATTTATGAAATTCTCCTGTCGTTGCCTTGGCAGGGGAAGAAACGGGATTATCCGCCGCTATAAGTTTCACACTGATAAGGAGGAGTGTCAATAGTGCCGCCAGGAAAATAATATTTAGTCTCTTTTTCATTTCTTTACGATGTCTTCCGTTAACTAATAGGCTGTTTTGATTTTTTGTGTCTGGGCCAGTTCTTCGTCGCTGACAAATCGATATTTACCTTTATAAGAAGCGGCCAATTTGCGGAGAAATTTTTCATTATCGGGATTGCCGCAGGAAATTACGTTAATGCGGGCCGGTTGTTCGCGTTGCCGCTGCATTTGGGCGATGGCCTGTTCCACCCGCGCATGGTCAAACTCGCCATCGGTGAGAAAATAAATCAACTGGCAAGAGTATCCGGAGGGCGTTCGGGCGTGAAAGACGGCTTGCATGGCGTTGACCACGGCTTTCCAGGCGGCGGTGCGGTCGGCTACGGAACCCAGGTCGGCCTGATCGATAAACTCAAGTGCTTTTTTTCGATTGGGCGCGTGGGCGCGCAGCAGTTTGTCGGGGGACATCCGGAGGGGAGAGCCTCCGGCATAAAAGACGATTTGAAAATACTGAGCGGGTGTCAACCGATTAATGGTACTTTTTAGTTCCCGACGGACATAATCGAAGGCGATGACCATACTGCCGGAACAATCGACGACGTAGCCGATCCGTTGGCCGGCCCCCCCGGCGCCGCAAAATTGGCTGTGGTAATTATTCGGTTTGGTAACAAAAGCATTCGATAAATCAGGAGCCAGAGAATCCGACTCGGCCACGGAAATTATATCGGAAACAGGGGGGGCTGGTTCGGGTATCTCAGGTAAATCTACTGGTTCGAGTGGTTGGGGGCGGTCATTTTCCACGAGGGGTTCCATCTGGAAATCATTTATCAGTGGTTCCATCTGCAGGGGTTCGCTTTTTTCCTCCAGGATACTCTGCGGGGCCGCTACTACCTGGGGAGGCGGAGAAGAAATAGATTTAGAAAACAAGATCAATCCTACTGCCAGGGCCACATGAACCAGTAATGATATCCCCCACGGTCTTACCCTGACGAACCATCTCTTTCGGGACATAAGCCAAGAGAGCCGAATGGTCTGGAATAGAATCTTTTTGATGATCATGTATTAATAGTATCCCAATTATGGTGGGTTGGCAAAACATTTGCGGAAAGTATACCCATCGGGTATGAGAATTCCTGGCAGGGCCAGATGTAATTGTTTTTCTGATAAGTAAATACATAACCCGGCAGGGCCGGGAACCAAACAGGGTTTCATGGGGCCTTGCCCCATTATCAGGATTTTTGACCATTTCGCGTAAGATTTCATTGGTAATATTATAATACGAAAACGGGTAAAATCGAGATGAGTATAAAATAATACGGGAATCTACGAAATTTGTGGTAATGACAAATTCCAGAGATTGCCGAATATGAAACTATGCCCATAAGGAATAAAAAAGAATATCGGGAATATCTGCGGTCCGATTTGGCCAACAGTAATGTTGCGAAATGGACCTGTTACGAATGGATGAAAAACGACACGATGCGTTTTCAGCGGATTTTGCGGGGGCTGGAATATCATCTGAATTGTAAAAGGTCTCTGCCGGGGCGTTTGTGGAGCGGTTATCTGCGTTGGCGACGAGTTCGGCTGGGAGGACGTTTGGGGATATCCATCGCGCCCAACTGTTTCGGGCCGGGTTTATCGATTGCCCATCCCGGTACGATTGTGGTCAATGACGAAGCTGTAATTGGTAAAAACTGTCGTCTCCATACCTGTGTCAACATCGGATATCATAATGGCGGTGTTCCCCGGATTGGTGATAACGTTTATATCGGTCCCGGGGCCAAAATATATGGAGGAATCACCATCGGAGACAATGTCGCGATCGGTGCCAACGCGGTGGTCTGCGACGATGTTCCCTCCAACGTAACAGTCGCGGGAGTACCAGCCCGGATTGTATCGGAAAAAGGCTCCCAGGAATTAATCCCGGCATTAATCAAAGCGGGCAAATATACCCATCGGGTATGAGAATTCCCGGCAGGGCCAGATGTAATTGTTTTTATGACAAGAAAATACATTATATGAAAACGGGAAAATTCAATCGTGATGAGTATACTTTCGACCTTTTTCAACCGGCGGCGGTGAGAAACGCCTGGATTCGGTCAATGCCCTTGTCAATCTGTTCCATTGAAGTGGCAAAACTCAAACGAATATTGTCATCACAGCCAAAACCAATTCCCGGTACACAGGCGACGTTGGCTTCTTCCAGGAGCTTTTGGCAAAATTCCACGCTGCCGGCTACCTGCAGTTTGGCATAAGTGGAGCCGACATTAGGGAAGGCGTAAAACGCGCCTGTCGGTTCGGGGCAGGTTACTCCGTCGATCGCATTGAGTCTTTTGTAAATATGTTTGGCACGTTTGATAAACTCAGCGTGCATTTTTTCAATGTCGGCCTGGCCCTCCTGCAAAGCTTCAATAGAGGCTATCTGACAGAAGGTTGCGGGCCCCGAAGTCATGTGCGACTGCATCCGGCTCATCGCCGAAACTACATCTTCCGGCCCGGCGGCGTATCCCACCCGCCATCCGGTCATGGAATAGGCTTTGCTCAATCCGTTGATGGTAACGGTGCGGTCATACAGATCGGGGCAAACCTTGGCAAAGCTGCGGAATTCCATCGAGCCGTAAATCAGCTTTTCATAGATTTCGTCCGAGAGTACCGCCAGGTTTGTCTGGGCAATTGCTTGTCCCAGGGCGGCAATTTCGTCGGGACTGTAACAGAATCCACCCGGATTACTGGGAGAATTCAGAATCAGCAAACAACTTTTTTCAGTGACAGCATCCAGGAGAAGTTGGGGTGTGATTTTATAGCCGTCCTCTTCGCGAGTTTCCACGATACGCGGCACACCACCGACCAGCTTGACCATTTCGGGATAACTGACCCAATAAGGAGTCGGAATCAGCACTTCGTCGCCGGGATCAACGATAGCGTGAACGGCTTCATAAACAGCATGCTTGGCCCCGACGGTAACGACGATCTGGGAAGGTTTGTAATCTAAGTCATTTTCTTCTTTTAACTTGCGAGATATTGCCTTTCTCAGGTCCGCGGTTCCCGCGGCAGGGGAATATTTGGTGAAGCCCTGATCAAGGGCCTGCTGAGCCGATTTTTTGATAAAATCCGGGGTGTCGAAATCCGGCTCACCCGCTCCAAAACTCACCACATCGACACCTTGAGCCTTGAGCTCTTTGGCTCGAGCCGTCACCGCCATGGTTACCGAAGCTGATACCGATTGAGCTGTCTTACTGATCTTCATAAACCTGTGCCCTTTCTTAAATATTCAGATTTTTTCCAAAACCTTTACCTTTTACATGTTTCCGAGCCGGATTGCAATAGCGTAACTAAGAAATTTCCTAAAAAAATGAAAACTTGCGAAATATCCGGGTTAGTACTCGGCGTAAATTATTCTTGCCTGTAATGAAACACTTAACCATTGGGTATCGTGTTGCCGGGCAGGTCGCCCGATGTAAAGGTTTTTTTGACAAGTAAATATATAATATGCAAACGGGAAAATTTAATCGGAAGCAGTATAAAAATTATAGACTAAAGTGTATATGTGTTGTGTGTATGTGTGAGAAATGTTATTTGCGGCGTGATGGAGCACTTTTCAGGCCGCAAAGAGAGGAG